>Ga0255130_1000443_pt1 | contig 13027 bp, 10 predicted proteins | sample Law_Yuk_RepB_8d_FD_188560 | JGI IMG/M metagenome (GOLD analysis project Ga0255130, IMG submission 188560) | Freshwater microbial communities from St. Lawrence River, New York, United States - Law_Yuk_RepB_8d | ecosystem: Environmental > Aquatic > Freshwater > River | place: USA: New York...
CGCGTGCGGGATCGTAGCGAAAGCAAATGAGCCAGCGGAGTGTTGCCACCGATGCGCAACGACTCTTGGAGGGCCTCTTCCTTGCCCACGCCGGAGGCCAGCACCCACACCTCCTTGGCCGCGGCCAGAACCTGGAAGGTCAGGCTCAATCGCTGCGGCGGTGGCTTCGGTCCGATCACCGGGATCACCCATCGTGTGGAATTCACCACCGCTTCCGTGGCTCCCGGAAACAGCGAGGCCACATGACCGTCTTCGCCCATGCCGAGGAACACCAAATCGAGAACGGGCACGCTGCCAGATACGGTCCCGGTCACCCGGGCCAACTCAACCTCGGCCAAACGAGCCGCTTCTTCGGGCGGCAACTCACCGCGCAGACGATGCCGGCGTGCGGCGTCGATCCCGGCCGGATCCAGCAAGGCCGATTGAGCCAGCTTGTAATTGCTGTCGGCATGATCGGGCGGCACACATCGTTCATCTCCCCAATGAAAGTGGACGTTGTCCCAACGAGTACCACGAGCCGTCCCCAGCCCATGGGCTGCAGCCATGAATCGACCGGCCACCCGACCGCCCGATAAGGCCACATGGAAAGGCTTTCCCGAAGCCGCGGCCGCATCGACTGCATCCAACCAGCGACCGGCCACTTGTTGGACGAGGGTTTCAGTATCCGGAAACGGAATGAGTTCCGATCGATTCATGGGTGCAGGGGCAAGATTACGGTTTGGGAACCGCGGGGGGATTTGAGGGGTTTTTCGAGGTTGGGGACGCCGCGGGATCCGAGACCGCCCGACGCTCCTCGGGCAAGAGATCCTTCAGGGTTCCAAAGGGTCTGAACGGGAAAAGCAACAAGGTGGGCACATGGGCCGGACCGGTCACCGGCTCATCCAGGGTTCCAGTGAGTCGATACTCGAAGAGCTTTTCGAGCGGCGACAGAGCAATGGAGGCCACAGGGCCCAGCAAAGGTACCCGACGAAACATTGAACCCTGCACCAGCATGTCGACCTTGTTCTCATAGGTCACCGAGCCGGCATAACCGAGCGACATCGACGGCGACTTCATTTGCAGGTCCCGAGTATGGACCGCCCCCTGAGCCAGCGAATACGTGGCCGTCCCCTCCGTGAATCGAGCCTGTCCCAATCCGGAAGACATGCCGTCGAGGATGGATGAAAACACACCAAAAACCGGGAATCCCCACAGAAATCCATTGCGCAAGGTGGCCTGTCCCCCGCCCTTCCAAGAGGCGGGTTCCGAAGTCAGACCATCATCGACGCGGAAGGTTCCCGACAGCCGACCTTCCAGACGGTTGGTCCGCCCCGACACGCCGGCGACCAACGCGCCGAGTTCGACATCTCGCAACTCGGTATCCATGCGCAGGCGGTTGTCTTCATTCTTGCCGAGTTCGAATTCGAGATTCCCCCGAAGACGCCCTCCATAAAAGCCGGCTTGGATATTGGTGACATACAACTGGCTACCAATGGACAGAACACTGGCTGAAACCCTTTTGGTTCGAAATTTCCACCACTCGAAGGAGCCCTCGGATTCGGCGTCGAAACGAATGTTGTTGCGTGACATGTCACCACGAATACCGATCACGCCATTCACATGAACCAGCGGGGGTTCAATGAAGTGGTAAGGGCTCATCGTTCGGTGCGTAATAGGTCCAATCAATCGGGTCAGCCGCCACGGATCAAACACGCTGACGGCATTGGTGAACGAAATCAGTCCGGCCGCCGCGTCAAAGGCAAAGCCATCGACGGAAACCCATTGTGCGCCGTCTCGGCACCGAGCCTCGCCGACCGACAAAAACCGGTTGGAATAGCCGAGTTTTGCGCGGGCCGAGTCTAGATGCTCACCCCGATAGGTGACATTGGTGGCCGCGATTTCCACCTGCACCGTCGTCAATTCTGGAGAGAACCATCGGCCGCGGATTTCGCCCTGAATTTGGGGCGGTTGGCCGAACTTCAAGTCATTGAACACCCGCTGGGCTCCCGGCTCAGCGATGAGCGGTTGCACGATCTTGGGATCCACTCCGGAGGTAATCTGAAACCGGTAATCCTGAGTCACCTCGTGTCCTTCGTAATCGAAGACCACCTGTCCCTCGGGCCGGACCACCGTCATGCCCGGAATCCGCCACATGCGGTTGGTGTAGGTGAAAGCCCCCTTCGCGGAATCCCCGGTGATGCCCCGGAAACCAAACGCACCGCCCGTCGCCGAACCGGCGATGGTCACCGTCGGCAACACCGTCCCACGCCAGTCCGGATTGCGGTTGGTCCATGGCGGCAATACCAAGCCTAGTTGGGCGGCGATCCGGGGTGCTTGATTCGTTGGCCAAGAAAACTGCCCCAACCAACGCTGGCCTGCCGGCGTCAGCACGGGGATGACCCCTGAAGGGTGAGCCGATGAAGTGGCCTGGACAATCAAGCGTCGCGTATCGAGATCGCACTCGATGTCGCCCGCCACGGTGCCGCCCAAGAGATCGATCCGCGTGTCCGCCAGTCGGACTTTTCCTGAACCGGAAAGCCATCGGGTCTTGAGCTGATCCAGACGCAAGAGGGGGTGATTCACCGCAGTGGCCTCCAGGCTGCCTTCGATGGACAGGGGGCGGATCCAACGCCAAAACGAAGGATCCTCGAGCCCGCGTTGCGGGTCTTGCGGACGTCCCGTCAGCGAAACACGAACCGCTCCCGATTCCACCCAAGGGCTCTGGAAACCCGGAGACTGGATCTCCAACTCCGCCTGATGCCAACCGGCTAGATCATGATTCAGCCCCAGGCGGATTTCGGCTTCATTCAGGCGAATCTCCGGATTCAGGGTCTTCAACTCCTGCAACCGCAGTTTGAGGGATGATCGAAACTGCGGGCTGGGTTTGGCTGCGGTCTGCGTCTGCTTGCTCGGATCCCAAGGACGAAAAGGAATGGCATTCGACGCCTGCCGCTCAGACACCCCCTCGACCTTGGCTCCGGCCAGAATGAAGGTCGGTGTCTCGACCACGTCCGCGCTCAAGCTCCAATCAACCCGGGCGGGAAGCACCGCGTCGATGGGCTGAGTGGACTTCAATTCACCCTGCAGCCCCAGAATGGACGCTTCGCGCGCCGACACCCCATCCACCTCCCATTGAACGTGAACGGACAATTGCCCCGGAACTTCGGCGTGCGGAGTTGTCCGAGCCCGCAGCTTGAGACGCTGAAGCGACCGTTCATTCCACTTCACCTGGCCGACCGAGAGTCTGAAATCGGCTGAGGAATTCGCGGGCGCAGCCAGATCGGTCCGAAATTCAAGCCGCACCTCCGCCGGAGTCTCGAATTGAATTTCTTCGAGCGTCCGCTGGACGCGAAGCAAGGTCGAACGCCACGCCGGAGAACCCTGCTCAGGAACCGCGGACGGAGACGGCTTCAGAGCTGTCGGATGCTCCAAGATTCCCGACGCCTGAAAAGCTCCGACCGCCGTCGAGGCGCGCAAGTCTTCGACCTCCCACCGCTCAGAACCCTCCAACCGGATCGTTGCCTCAACCCCATGCAAATCGAATCGCGACGCCACCCGGTTGCTTTCGATGAGGGGAATCGATACCGAACCTTCCCGAATCCTCAATCCCCTCACCTCCGGCTTGAGGGCCAGCACCTTCTTCCAATCCAAGGCCAACTGGACTTCCTTGGCTGCGAATCGCTCCCCGCCCAAATCGCCCAAACGCCCCAGCGTTACCTGTTCAGCCACAACGCCCCGGGTCGCACGGAAACGGATGCGCTCGAACTCCATCGCCACGCCGCGTTCCCGGAGCGTCTCGAGAAGGCGATTCTTGAGGCTCTCAGGAATACCCACCTGATTCAGGTACAGCCCAAAGCCCACTACGAGGGCGATGAGCAGGTAAATAAACCGACGCCCGAAACGGAACAGGCGACGCGGCCAGGCTCCACGGGCCCAGATGGACCGCGCCGCCGGAAGGCGCTCGGTATCCGTACCCTGTGGGAATTTCACGGCTTGGTCTCGTTAGGGGTGACCGGCGGAGCGCTGAACCAAGGACCGATGTACTCCTGATACAGGCTCAGCGAGAACTGAGTGAGCACCGCTGGCTCACCGGAGTCGAAGGCAGCCCAGACAAACTGGTTCACCGCATTGCGTCCGCCGAAGCGGAGATGCAACGTTCTGAAATTGCCACCTTCTTTCTGGGTCAGTGTCACGGCGTGGTCCAACTGGTCGAAGGCAAACTGTTTGAGGGCCGCTTCATTCGGCACCGGGAACCGACCGATAGGGGCCTGACCGATGCGGAACAGTCCTTCGTCAATCGCAGGATCTGGCAACAGGCCTTGCACCGCAACCGCCCCATCCCAACGGCCTGCGACATTCCGCTTCAGGATGCGCGTGCGACCCTGTTGGCGGATCTCAATTTGGACGATGTTGCTGGGATTGAGGTTCCAGTCGCGGAACTGGGACGCTGATACCGGCAAGATTTGGAGATCTCCCGCTGCAATCCCGTAAATTCCCGGTTCGTCGGATCGACGCACCGAGAGCCGGCGGCCATCGCCCAAGGGATCTCCCAGACTGAGACGAGTGAGCAGAGTCGGGGTGCTGTTGGACTTGCCGATGGAAAAGGCGTACTCCCGAGCCGGTTGAGTCAGACCGTACCGGGCGGGATCCGTACCCAGATCATCCAGGAAATCCTCGATCCGCAACCGCATGAACCGCTGGAAGGTTTCCCGAACCCAGGGACCGTCTGCCGGAAAACGCCGAGGAGTCGTCACCCACCAGTTGGTCCCCTGCTTCTCCAAGGTGAAGGGTTCGGCACCGGCGCGCACTTCCAACCGGTCCAAGCCAGCAATGGAGGGCATCAGACGACGATCCCGGTAAGCGGCCAGAGGGCGTTTGAGGGCATCCAGAATGCTGTTGGTGATACGAACGATGTTCCCGAAATCCGAACGTCGCACATAAATCTCTCCGGTCGCATTGGTCGGGGCGCGACCGAACTGGAGCCTGAGAACTTCGTTGGTGCCTCGCTTCAGAACCATCTGGGCGCTGGGCTTGGACAACCCGTAGTCATCGGCAGAAACACTGAGCGTATCGCTCACAAAGGCTAAAACCCGTGAGTCAGCGGCATCGGTGAGCAGGCGTCGGATCTGGTCCTCATTGGCCCGGGCCACCAGCGGTCGGATGAGCCCCCAAGCACCGTTGGTCATCAAAGCCGCCTCAAATTCGGTTTCTCCGCGAACTTCCAAACGATCAAAAGGCAGCGAATCGGCATCGAAAAGACGGCGGTCACGCCAGTCTTCGGGTGATGCAGGCAATGCCTCCAGCAAGCCAGCGTCGGCGGTGAACACCCCATCCTGACCCACTTGCTGGAAATACAACTGACTCCCGAGGGCGGTCCGACTTCCCAAGCGCAGGATGCTCATGCCGTCACGCGTGCGAATGGTCAGGACATCGGGTCGCTCCAATCCGAAGGCTCCGAGCGCCCCGCGCTGGGCTGCCACCTCAGCACCGGACAAGTGCGAACGCGGAACCAGATTTCCGAGCATTTCCAACAAACGGTCCACGCCCGTCGACTGCACTGGGTAATGGATCGGAGACCGTAGGAACCATCCCGAGTTGGTCCGCTCCAAGCGAATCGCCACGTTGGATCGGAGAATTTCGACAGAAATGACATCGCGCGGGTCCAATCGGCGAAAACGAACCGACCCCTCGGCACCGGCCACACGGACCTCATCGCGCCGCTCAGTCATGACCAACCATCCCCCGAGCAGGAGAGCCAGTGCCACCAGCGCCATTGTGGTTCTTCCGTTCATCGATGAAATAGCATCAACCCCGCCTCCGCGCCCAGACCATGAATCCCAGGATGAGCACCCCACCGGGCAGCGCTCCGAGCAGGACTCCGTTCAGGAGTCGCAACTGGGGTGACGTGAGATTCAATCGGTACTCCGAGATGGTCCGCGGGCCAATGGCCATGGATTGCTGACGATCCAGCAGCCAATTGATGGACAGAGCCGCGAAATCCCGATTCCCCAGATTCTGGAGAGGCCCATTGGCCCACATGGCCGCATCACCGACCACGATCAGGCGAGCGGTGCCTCGACCCGCGCTCAACCCGCTGACACCGCCCTTCTCGGACGCAACAGCCATGGGAATTTCACCTTGGCGATCCTTGCCCTCGACATAAGAAAACTCCCGACCGTCAAAATCGGAAAGCGTACGTCCCTCAGGCCCTGTCATGATGAGCGCGGTGGTCTTCGGCGCATCGGCCGGCAGCCGATTGGCCGGAATCGGAACCACCACGCGAGGGGCCTGAAAATGCACCTTCGCTCCGGCCCGGGTGTGATCCGAAAGCATTAGCGACGATATCGAACCCGCGCACCGATGCTTTCTGGTCGTTGGCCAGTTGGGACGGCAGGAACACCCCCCACTCCTCCAAGAGATCTTCGAGATGGCCCTGACGGCGCAGGGTTTCGAGGGACAAGGTCACCAACACCCGTCCGCCCCGGTCGAGATACTTTGATATGGCGGCCGCCTCGGAAGTCAGCAGCGGTTGCACCGGCCCGGCCACGACCAGGAGGCTGCAATCTTCGGGAACTCCCGAGAGCAAATTGGTAAACACCCTCGATTCCACGTTCTTTTCGGCCAGCAACCGGACCAGTCGTGAATGCCCTCGGCTCTCGTCATCCGAAGCCGGATCGTTCTCACCATGCCCCCGGAGAAAATAAGCGCGGGTTCCGGACGACTCTGACAACCCGGCCAGCGCCGCCGTGAACAACGCCTCGCCCCGGAACGCCACCCGACGAATTTCCTGGTTCTTGCCGGCCATCATGCCCTTCACGTCGGCATCGTAGGTCGACATCTCGGAGTCATCGACCGTGCGGAATTGGCCGCCTCCGGCATCGAAGATCACCAAATCACCCGTGTTGGAGCCGAGGCCGTAGCGCGTCTTGATAGCCGTCGCGAGCGTCGCATCCCGGACATAGTCGACGAGTTGGATGGAAATCCTCGGCGATTGCAGGGCGTACTCGCGAAGCAACCCTTTGACGTGCCGATACAAATCGGAGGAGGGATCAAACAGCACGATGGCCTTCACCTCATTGGTGTGACCACTCAGCGTGGCCACGGTGAGCGGCGACAATTGAGGGCGCTGGGCGGCGACCCAGTCATAGCGCCATCGCATCCGGGTCGCGGCCAAGTAGTTGACCATCACCAAGATCGCCAATAAGGCCATCGCTCCCACGAACGCATTGAATCCGGCGCTCCAACGACGGCCGGGCTCATAGCTGGGTTCACCGCTGGGAGTGGGGATCGGTTCACCGCTCATTTCCACCTCCGCATTTCGATGACCCGCTGGGTGAGGAACAAAAAGAAGAACGTCACGCTGAGGTGAAACACCAGCGCCCGACCATCGATGACTCCCCGAGCAAAATCCTGCATGTGATGCGTCACCGACAAATGATCCATCAGGCGCCCCAACCGGTCGCCGGTGGTGTCCGCCTGTGAAAAGCGCAGGCTGAGCGTCCACATCCCGATGCCGATCAGGAGCGAGGTCATCGCGGCGATGATTTGGCTGCGGGTCAGCGACGACGCGAACACCCCGATGGACAGGAAGGTGGAACCGATGCAAGCGATGCCCGTGAGGACCCCGCACATGGCCCACGGGTCCAACAACTGGGGTTGCTGGGTCACCTGCCGCAAAACGATGAGAACTCCGATCAAGGGGGACCAACTCAGGAGGTAAAACACCAACGATCCGGTGAACTTGGCCAGAACCACCTGCCATTCGCCGACCGGAGTGGTCATCAGTGCCTCATAAGTTCCCAGCGCCTTCTCGGCGGCAAATGTGCGCATGGTGATCACCGGAGTCGTGAGGATCAGGATCAGCCAGAACACGATGCCATCGGCAAAAAAGATCTCGGGGATCGGCGAAGGCGTCCGGTCCGAATTCAATCGCTGCACGATGTCCATCAGACCAAAGCCGGCCAGAAGCAAGGTGATGGCCACCACGACATAGCCTGTCAGCGAATTGAAGGCCGCCCCGAGTTCACGGCGCACCAAGGTCAGGAAGACACCCATGTCAGAGATCCCCTCCCTTCTTCTTCTGCGTGAGTTGGATGAAAATGTCCTCCAGCGATAACCGGGGGCGGGTCAATTCGCGCAAACTCCAGTCGTGCTGACGCACCTGTTCGAAGACCAACGGTCGTAGATCTTGACCGGACTTGGGTGTGAAGGCCACCCGCTGAAATGCACCCGCCGCCGCTTGAATCTCGAGCGCAGCGACCTCGGGTAAATCGCGAAACGCCTCCCGAATGGCCTCGGGCGTCGCATCGATTTCGGCCACCACCCGACCGTCTTGGCTGAAACGGCTCTCCAGATCTTCCACACGATCGGCCGCCAGGATGCGCCCCTGATTCAGGATGAGCACCCGCGAACAAGTCATCTCCACCTCGGTCAGGATGTGGGTGGACAGAAGCACCGTATGCTGACGACCCAACTCCTTGATCAAGGCCCGCACCGAACGCAACTGGTGCGGATCCAGACCAATGGTGGGCTCATCGAGGATGATGAGGTCGGGATCGTGAACCAATGCATCGGCCAAACCCACCCGTTGACGGTATCCTTTGGACAACTGACCGATGATGCGCTTTTCAACATCCTTGAGGCCGCATTGTTCGATCACCCGATCCACCCGTTGGCGGCTGCGACCGATGCCCAAACCTTTGAGGCGGGCCCGAAATTTCAGGTAGTCGCGAACCCGCATGTCGATGTGTAACGGATTGTTCTCCGGCATGTAGCCGATGCGGCAGCGTACTTCGTCAGGCTGATGAAACACATCGTACCCGGCGATGCGGACCGTTCCACTGGTCGCGGGCATGAACGACGAGAGAATGCGCATGGTCGTCGATTTGCCTGCCCCGTTCGGACCAAGGAATCCGACGACTTCCCCGCGACCCACCGTGAATGAAATCCCATCCACCGCGGTGCGTCCGGGGTAGCGCTTCGTGAGGTTCTGAACCTCGATCATGGGAGTGGAATCAGACATCCGACTTGGAGCGGCAAAGCTACCTCGTATGAACCGCCGCAGGAACAGAAAACCCCGACCAAAAACGGCCGATGAACCCAACGATCGGGCCATCTCAATCTGGCGGCAGGTCGCTGATTGGGTAGCCGAGATGCAGCGCTGCCTCCCGTAGGCGCTGGTCCCCTGTGACCAAGGGCCAGTCCTGCAATTGGTCGGCCGTCGCGAGGTGCAGAGCATCGAGCGATCGGAGCGGCACCCGCGGATGCACTCGCCCCAGGATCCACTGAGACCGCCGCACGACCGCCTCAGACACAGGCGACAGGTCGACCAAACCCTCCAGGGTCTGATGCTCGAAACGCTGCCAAGCCTCATTGCGCAAGGGTGTGCGGATGTATCCGGCGCGTTCACGAGCCAGCAATGCCGACCAGACCTCGGTGAAGGCCAGCATGGAGGACGAAACCGGGTGCCCTTCGACCAAGCGGGCGTAGAAACCGCTGTCCGGCTCTCGGACGAGGAGTTTCACCAAGATGCAGGAATCGAGGTACATGCGCTGGGGAATCAATCCAATGGGTGGGGCCCAGGCCCATGAGCCCGCTCGGCTCGATCGACGGCGACGAGAGCCTCTGCCGACGGGCCTGAAACCAAGGGTTGGGATTCCAGCCAACCCCAGTCGACGGAGTACAATTTTCGCTGCACGCGCACCGGAACCAACCGGGCCTTGGGTTGGCCATCGCTGGTGATGATCACCTCGGCGCCCCGCGACGCCTGTTCCAGCAGGCTCGACAATTGATCCTTGGCAGCACGCACATTGACCACGGCCGTGTTGCCGGGCGGGGAGATCGCTTCGCGAAGAATACGACCCTTCGTGGCCTTGGCCGAGGCCACCGCGGAATACCGAAGAGGCTTCTTGGGCGATTTCATGGAATCAATATAGCTTCACGCGGCCACATAGGCAACTTTTTTGAAGCCTCATGAGGCCACATGGCTTCTTTTGGACTGATGCCATGTTCAGCGCTCAACCATCCTGAGGAGAGACAACCGCTGAGAGGCACACCGCCCGCCAATGGGTCACCTCAGCTTGAGGGTGGCAATCCCGGCCTGGCGATACACGCCCAAGGCGGACCGTTGATCCACCAAGACTCCCACCTCCACGGTCTCACCCTTGGGCCGACTGAACAAATAGCGGGCCAAGGTCACAACATCCGGAAACTCCGTACGATCCAAGCCGCGAATCAAGTGTCCCCGTTTCAGGCCCGCCGCGGCCGCAGGGCCATTGGCATCCACGCTTTGCACCACGAAACCTCCACCCCGCACGGCCGCCACCTTGAATCCAGCGCGGGCCGACAAGTACTCGTTGTTGAAGAAGTCCGACTCCTCGATGAGGCGCAATCGTAGCTCCTTGAGAGTGCCCGCACGGCGGATGGTCAGCGGGATGTCCGAGGCATCGCCGGCCTTCACCAAAGCCCGATTGAATTCAATGATGCCACTCGGGGGATCACCCTGAACGGCCGAGATCACATCCCCCGGCTTCAGCCCCGCCTTTTCAGCCGGACTGCCCGGTTGCACAGCCTGGATGGTCAGCGGCCGGGTCGCCGCCTTGAGACGGGCACCAAACCAGAAACGTCCCACCGATTCACCGCTCAGCACCTCGGCCAGAGCCTGATTGACCCGCTTGATGGGGATGGCAAAGCCGATGCCCTGGGCTCCCATTTGCGGACGCAGTGTCGCCACGTTGATGCCGATGAGATCGCCGCGCAGGTTAATCAACGGTCCGCCGGAGTTGCCGGGGTTGATGGCGGCGTCGGTTTGGATCCAGTCGAGCGTGTCCAGATCCCCCCGCGACCGGTCTTCGTTGGGACCGCGCCGGGCACGCGAGCTGAGGATGCCGCGACTGACCGAACCGGCGTATCCAAAAGGGTTGCCCAGAGCGATGACCGTCTCGCCCAAAAGCAGGTCGTCGTCCTTGGCGAATTTGACAGCCGGAAATTTGCGGCCCGGGGCCTTCAACCGCAGGAGGGCTACGTCTTTCCCGGCGTTCAAAGCGACCCGTTCGGCCTCGATAGGCTCCGAACCATCGTTGAATTTCACGAAGACCCGCTTCACCCCGTCCACCACGTGGACGTTGGTGAGCACGTAGCCTTCTTCGTCGATGACCACGCCGGAACCACGGCTGACCACGGCCTCCTGGACCTGCTGCAGACGCCACCCGAAGAACTCGGCCATCAGGCGGTCGTCGGCGCTGTTCGGATCCACATCGGCCGAGCCCTCCACATTGACGACGCTGGGCATCACCCGCTCGATGGCCTCGACGGTCGCGTCGCGGCGCACATCCAAGGGTTCCGTCTTCGTGAGGTCGGTTTGTTGGGCTCGGATCGCACCGGCCAGAAAGAGCGATGCCCCCAAGACAACGAGACGGAGATTCATTCCCAAGACACGCGATATCATGTCAGAACTTTATGACGGATGTTCCTCCCGAACGTTCAATCCCGGGAGGATCCGATACCGATAGCCCGAACAGGCCCAAGATCAAGCGACCCGAGAACTCGGGATACGCCCCGAACCCGGCGGCGGCTTTGAAGTCAGCCGATCACTTCATGCCGACGTACAGCCGATGCACGTCGTCGTGGTCGTCGATGTCATTGAGGAAATCCGATACCAGTTTCTTTTCGGCATCCCCGAGTTCGACCGGATTCTTGGCCACATAGCGGATCTCGCTGGCGATCACCTTCCAACCCGCTTTGGACAGCCAGTTGCTGACAGTCGCCAGATCCTTCACCTCGGCCATAAATCGGGTGCCGACATGTCCTTCAGGGATTTCTTCCCCGTCGAGCGGTTCCAAATTCTGGGCACCGGCTTCGATGGCATCGGATTCGGGATCGCGCTTGGCATCGGAATGAGTGGCCTCGACGACCCCGAGACGATCGAAGAAGAATGACATGCTGCCGGGTTGGCCAAGTTGACCATCCTTGAAGAGATGGCGGATTTCCGGGGCCGTCCGATTCCGGTTGTCGGTCAGGCACTCGACGATCACGGGCACCTTGTTGGGGGCAAAGCCTTCGTACAGGACGGTCTCGAAATCCACCTTTTCGTCGAGCAGGCCGGCCCCCTTCTTGATGGCGCGCTCGATGGTGTCCTTGTATACGCTGGCCTTCTTGGCCTTTTCAACAGCGGCTGCCAGGCGGGCATTGGTCTCGACCTCCGGGCCGCCCAATTTGGCGGCCACCATGATTTCACGGGTCAGCTTGCCGACCATCTGACCTTTTTTCTGCGCGGCCGCCTCGCGACCCGCTTGCTTCCATTGGGCTCCCATGGCGTAAAGGAAGCGAAAGTCTGGCCCGGAACGGAAGCCCAAAGAAGGGCCTCTGCACGATACCGACCCAGAAGTCCCTCGGGATCGGCACGCCTGTGCAGGCCCTCGTCGCCGCGTTGAGACCCGACAGGTCGCCCGGCGAAAACCCACTATTGCATGCTCTGCAGTCTTGGCGACCGGATGCAGCTCCGCATAAGATTCCAAAACATCCATGAGTTTACTGCACCGAGTCACTGGCCCGCTGACCGCAGCAGCAGCGTTGTTCTGCTCCGCCCTCCCCGGCCTGGCCGGGATCCAGACCGGCGTCCGACCGCCCTCGGTGGACCGTGGAACCTTGCTGGTGAGCGAGTTGCAATGCGCGGCTTGCCACAGTGCCCAAGGCCTTCCGGTCTCGACGGCCATACCCGACTGGGCCGCGCCCAAGGGAGCGCCCACACTGACGGGCGACCCACTGAAAACCTCCACGGCCTGGCTCCGCCGCTGGCTGAACGCCCCCCACCAAACCAAGGCCGGTTCTGCGATGCCGGACCTGATGCACGGGATGAGCGACGCCCAACGCGCCAGGACAGCGGATGTGCTCACTCACTATTTGGTTTCCTTGCGCAAAACCAACGAGCCCTCCGGTTTGCGTTCGGACCCGGCTCGGATCGATCAAGGACGCGCCCTTTACCACACCGTTGGATGTGTCGCCTGCCACGCTCCGGAAACTCGGCCCGAAGGCGTGACCGAAGAAGCCT
>Ga0255130_1000449_pt1:0-7500 | contig 12920 bp, 11 predicted proteins | sample Law_Yuk_RepB_8d_FD_188560 | JGI IMG/M metagenome (GOLD analysis project Ga0255130, IMG submission 188560) | Freshwater microbial communities from St. Lawrence River, New York, United States - Law_Yuk_RepB_8d | ecosystem: Environmental > Aquatic > Freshwater > River | place: USA: New York...
GTCTCAACGCGGGATTGTTCGGTAAAAAAGAAGCCGAACATGCCGGGCACCTCATTGGTGGTAAACGGGATGCCGCAACGACTCGCAATCGACCTCAGGCCTTCCGTCAGCTGGTGGGTGCGCCGATCGAGTTCGGCATGGAATCCGGGCGCTGACACCAGTTCCAAGGTGGCAAGACCGCTGGCCATGGCCAAAGGGCTACCGGACAAAGTGCCTGCCTGATAGATAGGGCCGCTGGGCGCGATATGCGACATGATTTCCGCCCCGCCAGCGAACGCCCCAACGGGTAAGCCCCCGCCGATAATTTTGCCCAGCACCGTCAAATCAGGCGTCACGCCGTATAGGCTCTGCGCGCCACCGGCATTCACGCGAAAGCCGGTCATGACTTCATCTAGAATCAGCACGCTGCCATAGCGTGTACAGAGTTCGCGGAGCCCTTCCAAAAATCCGGGGCGGGGCAGAATGCAGTTCATGTTCCCTGCAATCGGTTCAACGATGATTGCGGCAACCTGAGCGCCGTGGGTCGACATCACCGAGGCCACCTGGTCGATATCGTTGTAGTCCAGCGTGAGGGTAAGTTTTGCCAGTTCAGCAGGTACGCCAGGTGAAGTGGGCACCCCAAGCGTCAACGCGCCAGAGCCAGCCTTCACGAGCAGTGAGTCGGCGTGACCGTGATAACACCCCTCAAATTTGATAATGACATCCCGGCCGGTAAACCCCCGGGCAAGCCGAATGGCACTCATCGCTGCCTCGGTGCCGGAACTGACCATGCGCACCCGCTCAGCCATGGGCATGAGTTCACGGACTTTGCGTGCCAGCACCGATTCGATTGCGGTTGGCGTCCCAAAGCCAAGCCCCAGCGCCAATTGCTCGCGGATGGCATCAAGCACTGCCGGATGGGCATGGCCTGCGATGGCGGGCCCCCAACTGCAGACATAGTCGATGTAGCGATTGCCATCAGCATCAAACAACCACGGGCCTTCTGCTCGTTCCATGAATATGGGGGTGCCCCCGACGCCATTAAAGGCGCGGACCGGCGAGTTAACGCCGCCGGGGATACAGTCTTTCGCCTCATCGAAAAGTGCTTGGGATCGCTCAAACATTTATAAAAACTCTGAAGGTTGGAAAAGCTGGACATAGCGCAAAGCGCTGGCATGAACGTCGGCTTGTTCGAAAACACCGCCTATTGCGGCGAGAAAATCTGCGCCAGCCTGAATGACTGCCGGGCCATTGTCCGGCGTGATGCCGCCTATCGCAACGACGGGCAAGCCGAATCTTGCTTTGGCTTCGCTGAGCACCGACAGCGGACAATGGACTGCGGCGGGTTTGGTGCCGGAGATGAACACGCTCCCGAAGGCCAGATAATCGGCGCCGCCTTCGGCTGCGATTTCGGCGAGTGTTAGCGAGTTGTAGCAGGAAATCCCGATCAACAATCGCGCCCTGACCGCCTCGGGAAGGTTTTGGAGATCCCCGTCCTCGCGTCCCAGATGAACGCCGTGGGCTCCTGCTTCAAGGGCGAGTTCGATATTGTCGTTGACGATCAGCAAGGCGCCGTACTGCTCGCAGAGCGAGGCCAAGGCCGCCGCTTCTCGCTGCGCGCTTGCTGGCGGGAGGTTTTTGCGGCGGTACTGGATTATTTCAGCGCCGGCCCGCAGCGCCGCATCCGCGCTGGCTAACAGCGCCCGCGAGTACTGCTCGTGATCTGAAGTAATGGCGTAGAGCCCGCGCGCCGGTAGCCGTCTTTTCATGCTCGTTTTGTCCTCAAGATCTGCCGGGCAGATATTGCGAGCCGCCTGGCGCGGTCGGTCTTAAAAGCGTATTCCATGTGTAATTCAGGGCCTGCCCAACCGCCACCGGCACGCTCATCCCATGCGCCAGAAACGCCGCCACGGCAGTTGCGAGCGTGCAACCCGAACCATGGAAGATGCCGTCGATTCTCGGCCAGTCATAGTCCGCATACCGGAGCCGGCCCTGCTGCAATTTGTGCCGGATGATATTGCCGGGTTCGTCCGCGCCGGTAATCAGCGTCCAGTCAGACGTGTTCGTCGCACCGCCCGGTTCGCAGGCAGCTTGCTCGAGCCGGGAGAATTCCCGCTTGTTTGGCGTCGCCACCGTGCAGACAGGCAACAGCCTGGTGGCAATCGCCGCAGCCATTTCTGGTCTGGAGAGCGGGCCCCCGGCAGTTGCGCCAAGAACAGGGTCGACGACAACGCGAGTGCCAACGGGCAGGAGGCGACTGATGATCTCCAAAACGACCTCAAGCGTCTCCAGATTGGGGATGAGCCCTAGCTTGCATACGACCGGCGCCGTGATGTCTTCTAGCAGGCATGTGGCTTGTGCCAGCAGTGCTGCCGCAGGCGTTGGCAGAATGGCCTGCACCCCGCGGCTGTTTTGAGTTGTAAGGCAGGTGACGAGAGTCGCCGCGTAACAACCCAGCGACGCGGCAGTTTCAATATCTGCTTGAATGCCGGCGCCGGCAGGATCATGTCCGGCAATGACGAGCACCGTTGGGCGCCGGAAGATTTGAGGCTGAATTAAATCTTCCAACTCAGCGCTCTCCGCAGTGAGAAGTTTGAGGGAGTCCACATGAAATGAGTGCTACGAAACGCTACTTATGTCTGATTTGCGGCTTCATCTATGACGAGGCGCTCGGTCTGCCGGACGAAGGAATTCCTCCCGGCACACCGTTTGAGTCGCTGCCGATGAATTGGACTTGTCCGGACTGTAACGCGCGCAAGGAAGATTTTGAGCTCCTGACTGAATAAGCGCTCGCTCAGGGTTTGATGACCGCAAGTACGACTGCGCCGACCAGAATCAGCACTGGGAACTCATTAAGCCAACGATAAAACACATGGCTTCGCGAGTTTGCGTCCTGTGCAAAAACGCCGACCAATCGTCCGAGATAGGCGTGATAGACCACCAGCACGGCAACCAACAATAGCTTGTAGTGCAGCCAGCGAGCAGCGCAGAAGTTTTCATAGCCAAGCATCCAGATCATTGATGCGCCAAATATCAGCGTAAGCACGCCTCCCGGGGTTGTGATACCCCGATAGAGCTTGCGCTCCATGATCTTGAAGCGCTCAATGCTGAGTTGATCGCTGCTTTGCGCGTGGTAGACAAAGAGTCTAGGCAGGTAGAACAAACCGGCAAACCACGTGACCATGCTGATGATGTGCAGGGATTTCAGCCAGAGATACATGATGGACAACGTTCCAGTAGCTATGAGCAGGAACTATACTGAATCCCGGCGTGGGTAGCCTCTCTCGCTGGCCTATTGCCTCACCCCTTTGTCGAATATCAAATCTCCGGTTAAAAACATGGCACAGTTGTTTGGCATTTCAGGACTGTTCGGTGGCCGAAAAAAGCATGCCGCACGTATTGAATCCTTGATTGGCCAACAGACAACCATCAACGGAGATCTCGTTTTTTCAGGAGGGTTGCATGTCAACGGAACTATCGTTGGCGCCGTGTCTTGCCTTGAAAAGGCGAACGCCACCCTCACCGTTAGTGTAAAAGGATCCATCAAAGGAAACGTGAATGTGCCGCGGGTCATTCTGGACGGCGTAGTGACGGGAGACGTGTTCGCGAGCGAGCACATTGAATTGGCCGCGAACGCCAGAGTCCACGGTGACGTCCATTACCGAATGATTGAAATGGCGATGGGTGCTGAGGTAAACGGCAAATTGGTCAGAATCACCGATCCTGATCGACCGCCGTTGGCGTTGACGCATAACAGTTTTGAGGACAGCGGGAATAATCCCGAATAACAGCCCGTATCAAGTTACGGCGAGGAAACAATCCATGAATTCTTTCGAGCAAATTCCTCCAGCACTTAATTTTTCTGATGCTGCCGCCCTGAAGGTCAAAGAACTAATTGATGAAGAGGGCGACGAGTCTTTAATGCTGAGAGTGTTTATTTCAGGCGGCGGTTGCTCTGGTTTCCAGTATGGCTTCACTTTTGATCAGGCCGAAGGAGACGGCGATACAGTGGTTGAAAATCAGGGCGTTAAGCTTCTGATTGACCCGATGAGCATTCAGTATTTGAGTGGTGCCGAAATCGACTACAGCGAAGGGCTTGAAGGGGCGCAATTTGTGATTCGAAACCCTAACGCCACCACAACCTGCGGTTGCGGCTCGTCCTTTTCTGTCTAAGCCTTAGCTGTCATTTTTCAGTTCGGGTGGTGAATGCCGCCCAGCACGAGACTGCGGGCAGCCCCCGTCACCGACGGGAGGTTGCCCGGCTCATCGCTCATTCGGCGCGCTGCCAACCAGGCAAAAGCGCAAGCTTCTACCGCAGATGCCGGAATCCCCAACTGTTCCGTGCTTACGATTTCGGTTCCCGATAGTTGGGTGCGAATTCTGTCCAGCAGATAACTGTTCTTCACGCCACCGCCGCATATCGCTAACTGCTTGCAGTGAGGTAGCGCGCTTTTGAGTGAGCGAGTGACAGAGGAAGCCGTTAATTCTGCGAGCGTCGCTTGTATGTCGGCGGGAGATATCGGCATTCCCAATGTTTTCTCTTGGTAGCGTGCGAGCCATTCGAGATTGAAATAGTCCCGGCCTGAGGACTTGGGTCCGGCTAGCGAGAAATACTGATCGCTTAACAATGATTCAAGCAGAGCAGGGCAGACGTTGCCTGACCGTGCCCAAGCGCCATCCGTGTCGTAGGATTTGCCTGAATGGGTTTGAATCCATCGGTCCATCAAGGTGTTTCCAGGTCCGGTGTCGAAGCCGAAAGTCTCTCCAATCGAAGTGAACAGCGTCAGGTTCGCGATGCCGCCGATGTTGAGCACGGCGTGTTCTGAATAACCTCGATCAAAGGCAAAACGATGAAACGCTGGAACCAGAGGCGCACCTTGTCCCCCCGCGGCAAGGTCCTTGGCTCGAAAATCCGCAACGGTTGTTATGCCCGTCTGATACGCGATTACCGCGGGGTCACCAATTTGAAGGCTGAACGGATTCAGGAGGTTGGGTCGGTGCAGTAGGGTTTGACCGTGGCTGCCAATCGCGACGATGTGATCGGGTGTGATGTTCAGGCTTTCTAGCAGCGCCAGCGTCACTGCGGCGAACGCTTTTCCCACAGCGATGTGCAGGCTACCGAAGGTTTCCAGATCAATGGTGTTAGTGCCGACAACAGCTTCAAGCGCTGACTTGAGTTCTGACGTGTAGGCTTCTTCGCGGTAGCCAATCAGCGATATTGATGTGTCAGTGATGCGCACTAACGCAGCATCGACACCATCCATGCTGGTCCCGGACATTAGCCCGATGTAGAGGCCTTCATTCATAAGAGCAGGATATTGTTAATTAGCGCTAGAAGCCGGGCTGCGGTCACTTTTGGATACTACTGTTTCCCGGTGGACGCCTGCGTCTGTAGACATGGCGTCAAGCTGGTTAACCGCCGGCGCCACTCGCTTGTGAAACTCGGCCAGGTATTTTCTCTCGAGCGGAATTGCCTGCGGTAGCTTTGCCGTAAGAGGGTCTACATGAGCGCCATCGATTCTGAATTCGTAATGCAGATGTGGTCCAGTGGCTAAGCCAGTTTTTCCTACGTAGCCGATCAGCTGCCCTTGTTTGACGACATCGCCTCGCGAAATGCCTGGTGCAAATTTCATCATGTGGCCATACAGAGTGCTGTACCGGTCTCCATGCTTAAGCACCAGCACATTGCCGTAACCGCTTTGCACGCCGGCAAAATCAATTTTTCCGTTGGCAACCGCACGGACAGGAGTTCCCATTGGAGCTGCGTAATCGACACCTTTATGTGCTCGTATCCTGTTAAGGATCGGGTGCATGCGGCCAAGATTGAAACGCGAACTCACTTTAGTGAAGTTCAACGGCGCCAGCAGAAACGCCTTCTTCATTGCCTCGCCGAATTGATTGTAGTAGCCCTCAGCCCCATTGGCGCCGCTGAAATAGAATGCACGATGGCGCTTCCCATCGTTGAAAAATTCGGCGGCTAAAATTTTTCCGTTGCCCACCTTCTCGCCGTTTTTAAAGATCTCCTCGAAAACGATTTTGAACTGGTCCCCCCGTTTGATGTCTCGGACAAAATCGACATCCCAGCCGAATAAATCAGCGAACTGCATGATCAATCGCTCTGAAACGCCGGCCTCCAGCAGGTCTGTAAAGAGCGAGCGGGTGATGCGGCCCGAAGCTGTGGCTACCTTGATTTCGGGTGTTATTGACTCGATCGAGACTAAAAACTGCTTATCTTGTCGAATGGCTTTCAGCGTATTGAAGTTGTCTATGGGGTATGAAATGCCGAGCAATTTTTTGTCAGCGATGAGGAAGTGAACAGATGCGCCAACTCGTAACTCAGCGAGCGCACGACGCGCCCTAGGATCAGCCAAAACGCTGGCTAAATCGTCCAACGGAAGATCGCGACGGGAAAATATTTTGGAGAGACTGTCCCGGGGACGGATTCGCTCACTGGTCCAGCGGTCGCCTGATGCGGTGATATCGCTAGCACCATCGAACGCCTCAGGACCAATCAGCGTTGATGGCACTTTGGGCTCAAAAGGTAGCCTTTGTTGCCCCGACGATAGCGGAGGGATACCGCTCATACGTGAGTCAGGCCGCAGTCCTGTTCTCTCTTGCAACTGCGGTAAGGCTGGGGACTGCGGAATCTTGTCTCGTGGCGATGACCTGAGAAACAGGTTACTGCCAAGCAGGCCGATCACTAACAGCACACCAGCGGCCGCAATGAGGCGTCGTCTCGCCGGTCGGTGGCGGCAAGTGCGATTCGAATATCTGACCGACCGTTGATAGCGCACCATAGCCCCCAAGTAGTCAGGAACCTTAGCCCGCGCCCCCACAGCGGTCAATTATCGAGACGGAAGCTCTATGCTAGTCTCGTAGGATGTTCCAAATCGAAACGATTTTTATGACGTCAGAGCTTGATTTGCTGGGGCGCGGTGCCGTGGAAATTATCCCGGGAGAGCAATTTAAAGCCCAAATTTCTTCCGGAAAAAAGCTCAGGGTCAAGGCAGGTTTCGACCCTACAGCGCCAGATATCCACCTCGGACACACCGTGCTTCTGACCAAGCTTAGGCATTTTCAGGATCAAGGGCACCACGTCATTTTCCTTATAGGCGACTTCACCGCCCGGATCGGCGACCCCACTGGGAAAAACGCCACACGCCCGCCTCTGACCGCAGACGAAGTCCGCATCAATGCAGAAACGTACCAAGAGCAGGCATTCAAGGTTTTGGACCGAGAAAAAACAGAGGTGGTCTTTAACTCGTCTTGGATAGAACCGCTAGGCTCTGCAGGAATCGTCAAGCTGGCTTCTCAGTTCACCGTAGCCCGAATGATGGAGCGGGATGATTTCCGCAAGCGGTATGCGAACGAGTTGCCGATCTCCATCCACGAATTCCTTTACCCGCTGCTCCAAGGCTACGACTCAGTCCATCTCCGGGCAGACATCGAATTGGGGGGCACCGACCAAAAGTTCAATCTGCTTGTTGGCAGGCACCTTCAAGACGCTTATTCGCAGGCACC
>Ga0255130_1000449_pt1:10000-12920 | contig 12920 bp, 11 predicted proteins | sample Law_Yuk_RepB_8d_FD_188560 | JGI IMG/M metagenome (GOLD analysis project Ga0255130, IMG submission 188560) | Freshwater microbial communities from St. Lawrence River, New York, United States - Law_Yuk_RepB_8d | ecosystem: Environmental > Aquatic > Freshwater > River | place: USA: New...
TAGACGGATGGATTGGGCTAGTGCCTGTGCACCGCCGGGTCTGTAGCTCAGTTGGTTAGAGCGCACCCCTGATAAGGGTGAGGCCGGTGGTTCAAATCCACCCAGACCCACCAATCTAGCTTCCGGGGCTATAGCTCAATTGGGAGAGCGCCTGCTTTGCAAGCAGGAGGTCGGCGGTTCGATCCCGCCTAGCTCCACCAGAATCAATTGCAAGTTAATCTCGCGGGCATTTGGCTCGGGAGAGCGGCTCTTTAACAAAATGGATGAGTTGATTGCGAACCTGATGAGGTTCGTGTCTAGAAATTTACTAGCGAACGCTTGAGGTTATATGGTCAAGCGAATAAGCGTATGTGGTGGATGCCTAGGCGACAGGAGGCGATGAAGGACGTGTTAGCCTGCGAAAAGCTTCGGGGAGTTGGCAAAGAACTGTGATCCGAAGATGTCCGAATGGGGAAACCCGACCGCAAGGTCATCTTGCCCTGAATCAATAGGGGTAAGAAGCAATACCCGGGGAACTGAAACATCTAAGTACCCGGAGGAAAAGAAATCAACCGAGATTCCCTCAGTAGTGGCGAGCGAACGGGGACAAGCCCTAAACCCGGCAATGCGAAATTAGAACGCTCTGGAAAGTGCGGCCATAGTGGGTGATAGCCCCGTATATTAAAACAAACTGCCGGTTATTCGAGTAGAACGGGACACGTGAAATCCTGTTTGAACATGGGGGGACCATCCTCCAAGGCTAAATACTACCTGTCGACCGATAGTGAACTAGTACCGTGAGGGAAAGGCGAAAAGAACCCCGGAGAGGGGAGTGAAATAGACCCTGAAACCGCATACGTACAAGCAGTCGGAGCCCCCTTGCGGGGTGACGGCGTACCTTTTGTATAATGGGTCAGCGACTTACTTCTCAGTGGCGAGCTTAACCGAATAGGGGAGGCGTAGGGAAACCGAGTCTTAATAGGGCGATTTAGTCGCTGGGAGTAGACCCGAAACCGGGCGATCTATCCATGGCCAGGGTGAAGGCAGGGTAGTACCTGCTGGAGGCCCGAACCCACTCCTGTTGAAAAAGTAGGGGATGAGCTGTGGATAGGAGTGAAAGGCTAATCAAGCTCGGAGATAGCTGGTTCTCCTCGAAAGCTATTTAGGTAGCGCCTCGTGTCTCACTCTCAGGGGTAGAGCACTGTTATGGCTAGGGGGCCCTCAGGGGCTTACCAAACCATTGCAAACTCCGAATACTGAGAAGTGCAATCACGGGAGACACACGGCGGGTGATAAGGTCCGTCGTGAAAAGGGAAACAGCCCAGACCGCCAGCTAAGGTCCCAAAGTTACAGCTCAGTGGTGAACGATGTGGGAAGGCTAAAACAGCCAGGAGGTTGGCTTAGAAGCAGCCATCCTTTAAAGAAAGCGTAATAGCTCACTGGTCGAGTCGGCCTGCGCGGAAGATATAACGGGGCTAAGCTGTACACCGAAGCTGCGGATGCCGAAAGGCATGGTAGAGGAGCGTTCCGTACGCCTGCGAAGGTGTGTTGTAAAGCATGCTGGAGGTATCGGAAGTGCGAATGCTGACATGAGTAGCGATAATGCGGGTGAAAAACCCGCACGCCGAAAGCCCAAGGTTTCCTGCGCAACGTTAATCGGCGCAGGGTGAGTCGGCCCCTAAGGCGAGGCTGAAAAGCGTAGTCGATGGGAAACAGGCTAATATTCCTGTACCTCTTGGTACTGCGATGGGGAGACGGAGAAGGCTAGTTCAGCCAGGTGTTGGATGCCCTGGTTTAAGCGTGTAGGGAGCCCCCTTAGGCAAATCCGGGGGGGCAATTCTGAGGCGTGACGACGAGCCCGTTAGGGCGAAGTGAATGATGCCAAGCTTCCAAGAAAATCCTCTAAGCATCAGGTATCAAAGACCGTACCCGAAACCGACACAGGTGGGCAAGGAGAGAATCCTAAGGCGTTTGAGAGAACTCTGGTGAAGGAACTAGGCAAAATAGCACCGTAACTTCGGGAGAAGGTGTGCCTCCGGTAGGTAAAGGGCCTGCGCCCAGAGCCGATGGAGGTCGCAGTGACCAGGTGGCCGCGACTGTTTATTAAAAACACAGCACTCTGCAAACACGAAAGTGGACGTATAGGGTGTGACGCCTGCCCGGTGCCGGAAGGTTAATTGATGGGGTCAGCCGAAAGGCAAAGCTCTTGATCGAAGCCCCGGTAAACGGCGGCCGTAACTATAACGGTCCTAAGGTAGCGAAATTCCTTGTCGGGTAAGTTCCGACCTGCACGAATGGCGTAACGATGGCCACGCTGTCTCCACCAGAGACTCAGCGAAATTGAATTCGCTGTTAAGATGCAGTGTACCCGCGGCTAGACGGAAAGACCCCGTGAACCTTTACTATAGCTTTGCACTGGACTTTGAACATGCTTGTGTAGGATAGGTGGGAGGCTTAGAAGTCGTGACGCCAGTCATGATGGAGCCAGCCTTGAAATACCACCCTGGCGTGTTCGGGGTTCTAACCTAGGCCCGTTATCCGGGTCAGGGACAGTGTATGGTGGGTAGTTTGACTGGGGCGGTCTCCTCCCAAAGAGTAACGGAGGAGCACAAAGGTGCTCTCAGCGCGGTCGGAAATCGCGCAATGAGTGTAAAGGCAGAAGAGCGCTTGACTGCGAGACAGACAAGTCGAGCAGGTACGAAAGTAGGTCTTAGTGATCCGGTGGTTCTGTATGGAAGGGCCATCGCTCAACGGATAAAAGGTACTCCGGGGATAACAGGCTGATTCCTCCCAAGAGTTCATATCGACGGGGGAGTTTGGCACCTCGATGTCGGCTCATCACATCCTGGGGCTGAAGCCGGTCCCAAGGGTATGGCTGTTCGCCATTTAAAGTGGTACGCGAGCTGGGTTTAGAACGTCGTGAGACAGTTCGGTCCCTATC
>Ga0255130_1000459_pt1 | contig 12821 bp, 8 predicted proteins | sample Law_Yuk_RepB_8d_FD_188560 | JGI IMG/M metagenome (GOLD analysis project Ga0255130, IMG submission 188560) | Freshwater microbial communities from St. Lawrence River, New York, United States - Law_Yuk_RepB_8d | ecosystem: Environmental > Aquatic > Freshwater > River | place: USA: New York...
GCTTCAAGACGGCCGTGAACTGCAAGGCCTGCCATTCCGTGCACAAGGGGGACTGATCGATCGGGACTCTTCTTTTTCGGCTTATCAATAAAGGGCTACCTCGTTTGGGGTGGCCTTTTTTGTGCCTAGAAAAAGCGATGAGGATCGCGAGTGCTTCTCAGCGAATTGCTCAGCGCTTCCTCAGGACGAAGGCATCGGCATCAAATTCTGCGGTGCCTGAATCGGCGCGCAGTTCGGCATGGAGGATGATCTCTCGCGGCGATGAGCCGTTCTCTCCCATGGGTCTGCCGGGCCTGCGGCGTCCGCCTTCGCCGCGAGCCGGAATCGAAATTTCGCGTTTCAGGAGGGTCCAGTCGGTGGTGCCGGTCACGCTTTGAAGTGAGGTGGATCCCTCTTCGAATCGTTCCCCTCTGCGCCCCCATTCCATGTCGAGGCAGGCCCCAAAGCCAGAAACCGATCGAGTGCGCACCCGGGCCTCCCATTGGTAAAGGCCGGGAGCCAGCAGAATTCGTTTTTGGAGTGACGTCCGGCTTTCGGCGGCAGAGGCGGTGATGCGAAAGACCGAGGTGCCCTCGTCGGTCTCGATCCGAGTTGCAGGGCCTTCTTGCTCAGGGGAAGAGGATGACCAATCGGTGAGGCGCATGCGACCCTCGTTGTCGAACTCGCCCGGCTGGGGTGGTTGGTAGCGCTGACCCGCAAAGGCGGCCATCCGCTGCCGGGTCCGCTGCAATGTGGAGTCCACCGCGCGTTGTACCGGCGGCAGTTCGGCTTCACGGCCCTCTAAAATGAGTCTCTCCCGGAGTCGGTATTGTGCGTTGCTGAACACCCCATCTACAAACTGCGGTCGGAACACGGTGTTGGTCAGTTCCCGCATACGATGACTCAGTTGATCGGCCATGGCCGGGATAGAAAAAAGCCGTTGGCCGAGGAGGCTGCTCAAGGGGGGAGTAAACGATCCCCGCGGGCTTCTCCAGAGCTGGTCCATCCCGTGCGGCATGAGTACCAAGCGGTCGGAAGCGGGCACATGGTACACCCGATAATTGTTACGGTTCCGAAGGTAGCCATCCCAATCGTCCAGCAGGATTTGCAGTGCCCCGAGCGTGGCGATGCGATCGATGTCCAGATGGAGGGATACTTGTTGTAGGCGCTCGGCCGGATCTTGCACCGCGAGGGACTGACGCAGGGCAATGAGGTCCGACCAATCAGGAGCCCCCTCGCCGGAGTCTCGCTCAAGATTCGCGTCCAAGTCCGTGATGAATCCAGGGTCATAAAAATTGCCCTTCGACGACCCGAAATGCTGCTTCAGGAAGGCCTTGTCCCAGCCACCCTTGAGCACATAAATCCCCAAGTAGCGACCATTCAGGGAGACGAGGGCCCGAGTGGCCCTGGGTGTCGGCAGTCCTGACTGGATAAACATCTCCGAGGCCAATATTTCATCGAGACGCGAGGCGTCCTGAACCGAATTATTGAGGTGCAGCTTGCGATGCCCCTCACAGGTTTGTCCGTCCTGTAACTTGCCGAAGTTCAAGGTTAGGGCGGGGATATCATCCACGGCACGAAAGCTTCCGGCCGCCCCTTTGAGATGGATGGCAACATTGGTCCAGACTTGCCCACCGGCCCGCACGGTTGCTGAGGCATCCGGATCGTTTTCTCGGTTCCAGGGACCACCCGATTTGCGGAGTTTGGCTAGATCGGCTCGGCGTACCTGAACCTCCCAATGCAGCACCGGCCCGTCGAAGAGGGGTTCCCGGCGGATCTCGACTGGGGCGGTGATTGGGTAGACCGGGGCACTGGCGATGCCTGGTAGCAGACCCAGAAGGAAACAGAGGAGCAGACCGGTCATCATGAACGGCCGGAATGGGCACCGGGTCTCGGTGATGCGGTCGGCTGGCGTTTTCAACAGGGGATAAGTCGATTTAAACAAAAGCCCCGCCGGAGGGGCGGGGCTTTGATTTTATGCTTCAGACTAAGGCTTCTTCGCCTTCCAGGAAGCCATTGAGCTGCCGTAGACGCGTCGGGTGCCGCATTTTGCGGAGTGCCTTGGCCTCGATCTGACGGATGCGCTCGCGGGTCACCTTGAATTGCTTGCCCACCTCTTCGAGGGTGCGGCTGTAGCCGTCCAAAAGGCCAAACCGCAGCTCCAGTACCTTGCGCTCGCGTTCGGTCAGGGAGTCTAGCACGTCGGCCAGCTTCGCTTTCAGCAAGCTGTAGCTGGTCATGTCGGACGGGTTTTCGGCGGCCTTGTCTTCGATGAAATCACCGAAGTTAGTGTCGTCTGAGTCGCCTACGGGGCTCTGAAGCGAGATGGGTTGCTGCGCCATCTTGAGCACAGCCCGGACCCGCTCGACCGGCATTTGCATCTCATCGGCGATCTCCTCAGGGGTAGGTTCGCGGCCGAAGTCTTGGATCAACTGCTTCTGCACGCGCATCAGCTTGTTGATCGTTTCGATCATGTGCACCGGGATGCGAATCGTGCGCGCCTGATCCGCGATGGATCGGGTGATGGCTTGGCGAATCCACCAAGTAGCGTAGGTCGAGAACTTGTAGCCCCGTCGGTACTCGAACTTCTCGACCGCCTTCATCAGGCCCATGTTGCCCTCTTGAATGAGATCGAGGAACGAGAGACCTCGGTTGGTGTACTTCTTGGCGATGGAGATCACCAAGCGGAGGTTGGCTTCGACCATCTCGGTCTTGGCCTGCAGTGCCTTCCGCTCGAAGTGCTTCAGCTGACTGAAGGCAGCGGTGTATTCGTCCAGCGACATGCGGACGAATTCCTCCAGTGCTTTGATCTTCCGCTCCTCGGCATTAATAATTGCCAGGGCCTGAGCTGAGCGCTTTTGGGGCTCGAGCTCCTTGATAGAACGGACGGACGTCTGGAACTTCTCGTGAATGTTCTCCGCCACCAGAGACATTTCCTCGATGACCTTCTGCTTGTAGTAGAACTTCGGGAATGATTTTTGGAGCTTGTCGTCGAGCTTCTTGAACTCGGCGATGATTTTCTCCCGCTTTACCTTGGACTCCTGATCCTGCAGTTCGCGCCAAAACTCGTCGACCTGTTGGTCGATGCCGCGGACATCTTTGGTAAGCTTGCGAAGCGTCTTTAAGTGCTCCTCGCGGATCTCGATCTTCTTGTCGACGATGACCCGGTCAAAACGTTCCTTGGGCGGTTCCGAGGTGAGTTTTTCGGCCAGTGCAATGTGCTCTTTGCCGGCGAAGCCAAAGGAATAGATGATTCGCTTGACCTCGTTCTCATTTTCCTCAATTCGCTTGGAGATCTCCACCTCTTGTTCGCGAGTCAGCAGCGGGACTTGGCCCATCTGCTTGAGGTACATGCGGACGGGGTCGTCCAAGATGTCGAGCCGCGACTTGTCTTCTTCTTCTTCTTGTTCGGCCGCCTTGGGACGGTCTACCTCGGCTTGATCGACGATCTCGATCTCGAGGTTACGGAGTTTGATGTAGATCTCATCCATCTCCTCCGGGGACATGGGCGTGTCGGCCAGAACGTCACCGATGTCGCTGTGAGTCAGGTAGCCTTGCTCTTGAGATTGGCGGACCAGTTCCTTGATCTTCTCGGTGATGTCCACACCGGAGGAGTTCTTGATGGTACCGATGTTCGGGCTAGGTCCATCACTGTCGCCAGCAGCCAACTGAGCGAGTTGACTCGCCGTGGGCCCGATGGGCATGGGCGTTTCTTTCGGTACGATGATGTCCGACTCGTTCTCCTCATTGTCGGCGGCTTTCTTGGGCCGACGATCTCCCTTTTCAGCCTTCGCAGCCGCGGCGGGCTTGGAGGGCTTTGCCGGTTTGGCAGTCACCAGTGAGGGGGAGGAGTTCGCCTTTTCAGCAGCAGCCTTAGGTGCGGCGACTTTAGCAGCAGCGGCCTTAGGAGCAGCAACCTTAGGTGCGGCAACTTTAGGCTCGGCAGCCTTAGGAGCAGCAGCCTTAGGAGGTGCGGCCTTAGGAGGTGCGGCCTTAGGAGGTGCGGCAGCCTTAGGAGCAGCTGCCTTGGGAGCGGCAGCCTTAGGAGCAGCTGCCTTAGGAGCGGCAGCCTTAGGAGCAGCTGCCTTAGGAGCGGCAGCCTTAGGAGCAGCGACCTTAGGAGGAGCGGCGGCCTTAGGAGCAGCAGCCTTTGGTGCGGCAACCTTCGGAGCGGTGGCGGGTACGGTCTGCTTAGTTATCACCCCGCTTTTGGCTGGGGCTTTGGACTGAGTAGACACGGCCGGCCGTTCCGACTTGGCCGGAGTCGGGGGCGACTTCTTGGAAGGGGCCTTGGCTGCGGGCTTCTTCTCTTTTGTCTTGGACATAGTAGCGAGGCTGCGCGATGCGCGAAGCCGATTAAGCCGTTCAAGGTGGGGACGGGGCTCCCTCAAGTCAAGCGATGGGTCACAACCAGAGTGCCACAATCGATAAGTCGGAAGGAACGGTGACCTTGGGATTGGGATCGGGACAGTCTACCAACTGAACCGGAGCACCGATGAGTTCGCAAGCCGCGGTGTCGTCCGTAACGCTCAGTTTGCGGGCCTGAACTTCGGCCAAGGCGTTTCGAAGGATGGGCAGGCGGAAGCACTGAGGGGTCTGAACAGCCCACAGGCGTGATCGGTCGAGGTGACGTGCCACCCGTTGCTGGGTATCGGCCTCCTTGAAGGTGTCCACGGCCCTTTGGGCAGCCACCGCGGCGCCCGTTTGTACAGCGGCCTGGAGGCACCGAGAAATGGTGTCGAAACTGGTGCAGGGCCGCGCACCGTCTTGGATTGCGACGATCTTTGTTGCCGCGGGGACCTTGCATAGGCCGTTCCAGACCGAGTCCTGTCGCTCGGCCCCGCCTGGAATCAGAGTGTAGGGACGTTGAACGGCCAACGTGCGGGCCAACTCTTCGAAATCCGATTCGAGTCCGGGGCGGATCACCAGGCAGAGGTGATGGATGTCGGGGTGCCGGTCGAAGCGTCGCCATGTGTGGGCTACGACGGGAAATCCGGCGACCTCTAGGAACAATTTGTCGATGCCCGGACCCATCCGGGTTCCTCTTCCGGCAGCCACGATGATGGCGGTGTTCATAGAAAAAAGGCGCGGCCTCGGGGCCGCGCCTCAGGGGGCTGATTCTCAGTCTAGGATCTACTTTTTGTCGGACTTGTTCGGTTCGACTTTCTTAACGTCCTTCGCGTCCACCTTCGAAGTGTCGCTCTTGGCGGAGTCGGGCGGGGCGGTGGCGGCGAGCGTCTTAGCCACCGACTCGCTCAGGTCGCTCTCGCCTCCGGTCAATGTGGTGTAGATAACCACCGGGGTTCCATTGGCCGATAGGGCTGAAACATCCAGAACCGTGGCATAGCCGCCGGCCTTGGACTTTTCTTCGAGCACTCCCCGCACATCCCGAAGGATCGACTCACGCACACGCCCTCGTTGTTCCATCAAGGCGCGCTGGCTGTTGCTCTGGAACTGCTTGATGTTGCTCTCCGTCTCCAGGATTTCTTTGCGCTTTTTGTCGAGATCTTTGCGGCGCTTATCGGCCTCCTCCTTGGAGAGGGCGGGGTCGTTGGCTGCCTCGATTTGTTTGCCGAATTCTTCGTTGGCCTTCTTGTAGTCGTCGTACATCGACTGGCCCATTTTTTCAAATTCAGCCAAGCGATCTTTGATCTGGGAGTCGGCTTGCTTGGTCCTCCAGAAATCATCAAACACCTTGGTCAAGTTGATCACCCCAACCTTGCCCTGGGCCAGAGCGGTGGTGCTGAGCAGGGAGGCAGTGAGGGCTGCGGCGATGGTGAGTGCAGTTCGATTCATGCGTTCTAGGATAAATCCGACGTGGGCAACCTTTCAAAAGTCTCGCGTCCAGCCAACGCCAAACTGGAACTTGCCACCGGTGCCGGTGTCGGGTCCACGAGTAATGGGGATGCCGTAATCGAGACGCAAGGGGCCGATCGGCAGGTTGAGCCGAATTCCGACACCCCAGTTGTCATTGTAGAGGCCAGTGTTGCCGCGGGTTAGGGGATTGCCAATGGCATCGGTCGCCGCGGATTCAGGAGCAAAGCTGTAGGCACCTGGATACACCATGCCGATGTCATAGAACATCGCGAAGCGCAGTCGCTCAATAATGGGTATGCTGTACTCGGTGGAACTGAACCAGTAAGTGCTGCCGCCGACTGGCTCGCCCGAGTAGTACTCGCGGGGTCCGATGGATCGGAACTTGTAGCCGCGCAGGTTGTAGAGGCCGCCCAGAAACCAGCGGTCGAACAAGGGGACGCGGGTTGAGTCACCGTAGTAGTCCACCACGCCCATGCGGCCTGTGAATTCTAGGATGTGCCCTTCGAAGATATCCTTGGCGACGCCGGCATCGTCGAGCAGTCGTTCCGGACTCCAGTATTGGGAAACCCGGGCCTCCAGCTTGTAGAAATCGCTGTCGCCGCCGAACGGACCACCGACCAGTTCACCCAACACCTCGGCCCGGTGTCCGCGCGTGGGCATTTGGAAGTTGTTCCGGGTATCGTGGGCCAGGGAGGTTCCGAATCGGGATACCAAGCGAGCGCCCTCTTCAGCCAAGATAGCGCTGCCGAATTTCTGCTGTTGGAACCGGTAGCTGTCGGAGAAACGTATCTGGATGTTCTCGAGCGTGTAGCTGACGTTGCCGATGAAGTTTCTGGGCAACTGACGGGTGAGCCCGATGCGCGAACCGGTCTGGCGCTGGTTGTAGTTGTCGGAAAGGAAGTTCAGGTCGCGGTGGTACAGGTCGACGCTCAGGGAGAGCCGTTTGCCCAAGAACCAAGGCTCGACGAAGGTCGCGACATAATCCTGACGACGGGAACCCATCTGGGCGCGCAGTCGGGCCTTTTGACCTGCGCCGGTAAAGTAAGGCGGATTGGTGATATCGAAATTTCCCTGGCTGACTTCGACGAATCCGATGACCGAATCCACTGAACTGAAACCGGCACCCAGGGCGACGTTGCCGGTGTTCTTTTCCTCGACGGAGATGACTAGGTTTTTCCGGTTGGGGACATCGGTCGGTTCCGGTTTGGCCTCCACCTTGTTGAAGAACTGCATCTGCTCCAGGCGACTCTTGGACACCTTGGCCCGCACCATGTCGAAGGTCTCACCCGGCGTGATGGCCAATTCGCGACGGATAACCTTGTCTTTGGTCTTTGCGTTGCCCTGGATCTCGATCTTCTCGACGTAGAACTTGTCGCCTTCTTGGATGCTGTACTTCAGGTCGAGTGTTCCTTTCTCGACATTGGCGATCTGCTCGGGCTTGGCGCGGGATTCAATGTAGCCCCGTGCTCCGTAGAAATCCTCAATGGCCTCGGTGTCTTTATAGAGCCGCTTCGGTGAGAAGACCGCGCCCTCCTTGAGTTGAAGGCCTTTCTTGGTCTTTTCCCCATCTTTTGAGGTAAGATTTTGGACAATCTGCTGCTGACTGAACAGTTCGTTGCCTTCGAAAGTGACCGCCCCAACCTTGTATTGCGGTCCTTCCGAAATCGGGAGGTGCAGAATGAGATTGTTGGTCTTGGGATACTCGAATCGGGGCTCCTTGAGCTCCATGTCGATGTAGCCCTTGTCGGCATAGAACTCCCGGAGCTTGTCCTTGTCTTCCTCGAAGACATCGTCCTTGAAGCGACCGGAACCGGTGATCCAAGAGAAAATCCACCAACGGCGGGTCTTAATGACCTTGCGCAGCTTGCGCTGCTTGAACGAAGGAGCGTCTTCAAAGAGCACTTCCTTGATTTTGACCTTGGGAGATTCTTGCACCTCGAAGGTCACGATCCCGCGACCGAGGGACTCGGTGATGCTCGGCTTGTAGTCGACCGTGGTCCGCTGGAGGCCCGCCTTTTGGTACATCTTGAGGATGACCTGGGCGTCATTGAAGAGCTTGCGCTCGTCCATTGGCTCGCCGCTCTTCGAAGTGAGTTTTTTGCGAAGCTTTGAGGCCGAGTACTTCTTGTTGCCCGAGAACCGGATCTCAGTGATTAGGGGCCGACCCTGCACCACGTAGGTCAGGGTGTATTCTTTGGGAACCCGGGTGCCATTGGGGGCCAGCTCTGTGGCCGAGATATCTTCGGTGACCCGAATGTTGAAGAAGTAAGACGTCCCGTAGAGGTTCTTAATGTCGTCATCGACAGCGAACCGGCTGTAGGCCTCACCTTCCTTCACCCGGATGTTGGCTCGGATCAGTTCTTCGCTGACGGCGGCCGGGCCGACGTGCTTGATGATAATCTTTCGGACGACAGGCGTCTCCTCGGCGGCCGCCAACTGGAGGCAGGCCACGAGAACGGCACACAGCCGCAGGCTGCGGTTCTTGGTGAGTTTCATCAGCGAGTTAATCTTCGGCGTCAATCTTCGCCGCACTCTCGAATCGTGTGAAGCTCTTAAAGAAGGTCAATCGAACATCCCCAGTGGGACCATTTCGCTGCTTGGCAATGAGAAGATTGACCGGATGAGACTCCACCGGCTGCCGTGTGTCGGAGACATCCTCCTCTTCTTCGGCGGGTTTGTAGAGGAGCCCGACGACATCGGCGTCCTGCTCGATGGCACCCGATTCACGAAGATCCGACAGACGGGGTTTGCGGTTCTTGTCCTTCTCGAGTTCGCGGTTGAGCTGGGATAGGACGATGATTGGAATGTTCAATTCCTTGGCCAGAGCCTTCACACCGTTGGAGATATCGGAAATTTCCTGTTGGCGGTTGTCCTGAGCTTTCTTGGAGTCCGAATGCATCAACTGGAGGTAGTCGATGATGATGAGCTTGATCTTGTGCTGCTGCCACATGCGTCGGGCCCGAGCTCGGAGCTGCAGGATGGAAAGCCCGGGAGTGTCATCGATGTGGAGGGGGCTCTTAGCCATCTTGGCAGCCGCTCCGGTGAGTTTTTTGAAATCTTGCTCGGCCATGAATCCCTCTCGGATCGACCGGCCGTTGACCCGAGCCAGGGAGCAAAGCATACGCATGACCAGCGATTCGGAGGTCATTTCTAGGCTGAAGACTCCGACGGGCTGTCGTTCGTTGATAACGACATGCTCGGCGATGTTCATGACCATGGAGGTTTTGCCCATCGAGGGACGGGCCGCGATGACGATCATTTCTCCACCATTCATGCCGCTGGTCATCTTGTCGTAGTCGGCAAACCCCGTGGCCAGCCCAGTGAGCCCTCCGGCCCGCTGGTGGAACTCCTGGATCATGTCGATGGCCCCCCGCACCAAGTCCTTCATCGGCTTGATGGTGGTCGTTTCGCGATCCTCGCTGATGCGGAGGATGTCGCGTTCAACTTCGTCGAGCAGGGCGTTGACCTCACCTTGATGTTCGTAGACCCGAGCTACGACCGAGGTGCAGGCCGTGAGCATCCGACGGAGGACGAGTTTTTCGCGGATGATCTCGAGGTAGTAGGACAGGTTGGCCGCGCTGGGTACGGCATCCTGAAGACTGCTGAGGTAGGCGAGTCCACCGACGGATTCGAGTTGGTTGGCATCCTTCAGCTTCTGCTGGACCGTGATGAGGTCGATGGGATTCTTGCTGTCATACATTTCGGCCAGCGTCTGGTAGATCAACTGATGCCGCTGGTCGTAGAAGGTTTCCGCACCCGCCTTGAGTGTCTCGATACACGTGCCCATGGCTTCGTTGGGGGAAAGCAGGATGCAGCCAAGGACTCCCTGTTCGCCTTCCGTTGAGTGCGGGGGCAGGCGATCCAGCGAGGTGATGTCCAATTTGGGGCGGACCCGACGTGAACGTTTGAAATCGGGCCGGGGTTCTTCCGAGGCAGCTCCGCCGCGCTCGTCAGGAAGATCTTGCATGGGGTGGATTGAGAGTCCGGGAGGCTTCGGGCGGAAGGAAAGATTGTTCGCATCCGGCGGGGAATAACTTCTGCCGCTCGGTGCTTGCTTCTGAGGGTTGAGTTGCTCCTGCCTCCCGCGGCTAGTTTTAGCCGGAAAACGGGCGCACGAATCGCGTTCGGAAGAGGCTCTGGAGCCGGGCTTACAGCCCCTTGAGGAGTTGCTTGAGGCGCTGCCAAGCGGTTTCCCGGGCTTTCTTGTTCTCAGGGCTTCCCGCCGGGTCTTCACCCGCGCGCATGAAGCCATGGCCCGCGCCTTCGTAAATGACCGGCTCATAGGCCTTACCGACCTTTTTCATGAGCGTCTCTGACTTCGGCACAGTGGCATTAACTCGAGCATCGTTTCCGCCGTAAAAACCGTAGACAGGGGCTTGGATCTTGGCCAATTCCCGCTCGTCTTCGGAGCCGGAGCCATAGAACACAAAGCCGGCCTTCACTCCGGCGTGCTGGCTTACGAAGCGAAAGGTTTGGGTGCCACCCCAGCAGAAGCCTCCGACGGCCACCTTGCCATTGCAGGCAGGGAGTTTCTGGACGTAATCACAGGCCGCCTTCAGGTCGGCGGTCACCTGGTCTGGAGGCAGTGATCCGATTTTGGCACGGGCGCCATCGGGCCCGCCGAGCGATTCAGTGCCCCCTCCATTGGGGCCCGTTCCTGAAAGGAGATCCGGCGCGATGGCAATGTAGCCCGCCTCGGCCAATTGATCGGCCACGCCCCGGACCCAGTCGGTGAGCCCGAAGATTTCGTGGATGACCACCACGGCGGTGGCCTTCTCTTTGACTTCTGGATAGGCCACCCAGCAGCGCACCTCTCGGTTCCCGTGGCGAATGGTGACCCATTCCAGGTGACGGGGAGATTTTTCAAGGCGGGGCTTGGCCCAATCTTGAGCGAGAGCGATTCCGCTCAAGCAGCAGAGCACGGTCAGAGAACGGAGAAGACGGAGTGTCAACATGGGGTGATGCGGTGGGATTGTGGGTTGTGACAGGAGAGCGGGGCGACTAGCGGAGGTGTCGATCGGCGAACTTTAAATAGAATTCCCAATCTACCGCCGTCAATGCATGAGGGCCCGATCGAATATGGTAGCCGACCGACTCGCCTACGGAGCGATTCACAGCCGGGAGGTCCGGGCCGGGGAGTCCCTCCTTGCCCAGCAGTCGATACACTTCGCTGGCATGCCACCCGCCGAGGTACTCGCCCTTGGGATCGGCCCAGCGATCTTGTTCCGCACTGGCGATGTATAGGGGTCTGGGAGCGACGAGCGCTCCCAATTCATGCTGGTCTACCGGCAGGTCGGCGATGCGGTGGTTGTAGTCCTTGAAGCGCCCGTTGAACCAGTGCGGGAAACTGGTGTTAATGCGCAGGGTTGTCTCTCCGAAGAAGCGTCGGGCCAGTGCGGCCCCGCCTTCGCCGGATTCGTTGGCGATCACCATAGCGAAGCGAGAATCGCGAGCGCCTGCCCACAGAGCTGTCTTGCCGAGGCGTGAGTGCCCGAGCAGCGCCACCTTCTGGCCATCGATAGCGGGATCCAGACTTAATTGGTCGAGGGCCCGGGACAGTGCCCACGACCACGCTGCAATAGATCCCCAATCACCGGGTTCAAAGTGGTGGTCAGCGCCTTGAGGCGCCACCGCACCTCGGAGTCCCTGTTTCCAACCGCCGTCGAAATCGGCTTCGGCGTCGCCATAATAAGCCGTGGCCAGTCCGTAACCCCGTTCCAAGATCCGAGCGATGGGCCAGGCCTCCGCGTCGGTGCCTCGGCTTGCCTCATTTGCAACGTGGTTGGTGACACCGCTGCGCGGACGATTGGCGACCCACCCTCGGGCCAGCGGCACATCGGTTTCAGGAGTGACCGTGTGGTTTCCGTCAAAATTGAGCCCCAGAAAAACAGGCACCGGCTTCGTGGCTTGAGAGGGCCGATACACGAGAAGATCGAGGAGGATGGGGTTTGGACCCCGGGTGAGAGGGATTTGAATGCGCTGCCGGATCGCCTTTCCGCCAAGGGCGTCTCTGCGTGTTTCCACCACCCATCCTGGTTGTCTCGGTAGACCCGACGGGATCCGTCCGTACACGTGATCCTCAAACAGGTGGACCAGTTCGGCCCGTCGTTGAGGCCATTGCTGAGCGGAGCTCACCCGCTGGCCGTTTCGCAGGGTCAATACTTCAGGAAGCGAGTACGGGGGTACGGATTCTTCCAGGTCGTTGATGGGCACGGTCTGGGGAATTTGGGCCGCCCAGGCTCCTAGGCAGAAACAACCCAGCCATCCGGTCCAGATGCGCAGACAGAAACTCCGGGAAATCATGGACGCCAGCCTTCCTCAGCCGGGGCGTTCACCGCAAGGCCAGAGGGGGGAGGACCAAGAGTGCGGCCACAGAGAAGTGAGCGGCTAAAACTGAGTAGAGCCGCGTCTTCAGGCTCCGCCCACGATAGAAAGGTCGATCGCGGAGTCCCGGTTGGGCAAGTCTATCACCAGGAGTTCAGCATCCGGAGAATTCGGGGACTTACGCAGGGCACCGTCGATCCGGATTCGAGCTTTCGGAGACGTGTCCCAAACGACGATTTTCCAGTTTTGGATACGGCTCGCGAACGTTCCCTCGGCCGGTCCGAAGTGCAGGTGCGTGGTCTTACCTTGTCGGCGAAGGGTGATCAGCCGTTGGTGGAAAAGTCCCGACTCGTGCTGGAGCGTGATTCCGTCGTCTTCGTACCAGTGAAAAGCCCCTTCTGGGCCCGGCCACACATGCAGAGTGACTGTTTCGCCTGGAGGTTCCTGTGTGGAGTTTCGGGCGGGTGCCAGGGGCAGAATTCCGCCAGCGCGGACATAAACTGGAATTCGATCCAGCGGTGTTTCCGCGAGAATGGACTTGCCGCCCACGTGCCGTTCACCCGTCCCAAAGTCAAACCAGACATCGTTGGGCAAATAGACGCTGCGGGCTGGGCACCCCGGTTCCAGTACTGGAGCAATTAGGAGATCCCTCCCGAGCAGGAACTGGGAGTTGCAGGCCACGGCCACCGGATCGTTGGTGT
>Ga0255130_1000460_pt1 | contig 12803 bp, 12 predicted proteins | sample Law_Yuk_RepB_8d_FD_188560 | JGI IMG/M metagenome (GOLD analysis project Ga0255130, IMG submission 188560) | Freshwater microbial communities from St. Lawrence River, New York, United States - Law_Yuk_RepB_8d | ecosystem: Environmental > Aquatic > Freshwater > River | place: USA: New York...
TGGAATAGGTGAAGAATTCATTTTAATTAATAGCGTGATTAATTAGAAACCATAAGAATCTTCGCAAATCTAAGGCTTTGGGCTGATTAATCACTCGAGAATTCGCTCATTTGGCTGAATCTGCTTGTTTTATGCGAAAATACCTCATGCCCAACTTAGGTAAATCTATGGAATCGGAAATCTTTCAGATACCAGAGGTATTTCAAAAAATCCTGGATAACTCAAACCAGTTCGACATATTGCCTAATATTTTTGAAAATAATGATTTCAGATCTGTGCAGATTCTGGCCCGCGGCACCTCTGATAATGCCGCCCATTTTCTCAAGTACTTAATCGAGACCAAGATAGGAGTACCAGTCGGCCTTACCTCTCTCTCTTCAGTAACTATTTACGGCACACAACTTAAATTTAATAACACCTTGGTAATAGCAATATCCCAGAGCGGCCAATCATCAGATTTGATCAAATACTCCCACGCGGCCAAAGCTGGAGGTGGATTCTTAATAGCCATGACCAATGATGAGCTCTCCCCATTAGCAACCACTGCAGATATTCATATCTCACTGCTAGCTGGTAAGGAATTAGCTGTTGCAGCGACAAAAAGCTATGCCGCCGAACTTTTGTGTTCCCTACTACTTGTTAATTGCTGGCTAAATCAAGCAACCCAAGTTCAAGAGATTGAGTCAATCATTAGTCAAGCAAACTCTTTAATTACAAATAGTAATTTGGTCGCCAAAGCGGTTGAGTCTGTTAACTCACAGGATGAAATAGTTGTTCTTGGACGTGGATTTTCCTACCCAAATGCCAAGGAGTTTGCATTAAAAATTCAAGAAACCAGCAAAGTTTCAGTGCAAGGCTTGTCAATCGCCGATTACATGCATGGACCAATTTCAGCTTTGACATCAGATACTCATCTCTTTCTATTGGCCCAAAAAGATACTGATCTAAGTTTTGTAAAGGAATACATAAGCCAGATCAGAAGCAGATCTCCAAAGATTTATTGGATAGGCACTTCCTTACTTGCCCAATCTGGTGAGATTGTGATCGAAGGAGCTAGTAGTGGCAATGAGATTCATAACTGCATTATTGATTGCATAATTGGCCAGCGCTTTGCTTTGGAGTTTGCAAGGAAAAATGGCTTAGACCCAGACAACCCAACCGGCTTAAGCAAAGTGACACTAACAAACTAATGTCTGAAACAGTTATCTACTTTGATGGTGGTGGTGGTGGGATACGGGCTGCTGCAAGTATTGATGGGGTTAAAAAGGCCCATAAAGATTTCACCGGTATTACACCAGGGGAAGCTTCACTTGTAAATTATTTGGCAAATATAGTGATCAGCTTTGCAAATGAATTTCATGGTGAGATCTCCAGAGCGGTACTGGCCGTGGCTGCCTTGCCTGCTGATACCCAGAGTTACCAAGGTATTGCAAACTTAGTTTTCAAAAATTGCAAGGTAAAAGAGCTTTGGATCTGTAGTGACTCAGTAAGTTCATGCGCAGCTACTATCGCAACTGATGGCGTAGTAATTACCGCCGGTACTGGCATTACCGCTTTAGCGGTTGGCAAATCTGGCACTTTGTTACATTCATTATCTGGTGATGGACATTTAATTGGCGATGTAGCTAGTGCTTACTGGATTGGTCGAATGGGTTTAAATTACGCATTGCGTTCAAGTGATGGACGCGATCAAACTCCAGGAGCTGCCCAGTTACTTGAAGTTGCCTGCCAACATTTTAAAGCTGATCCATACCATCTACCTCATATTGTTCACCAAACTCATCGCGCCGTTAACGCCATCGCACAGTTTGCTAAATTAGTAAATGACTTGGCATCTACTGGAAATGCTAAAGCAATAGAGATTATTGATATGGCTGGGGATGAAATCACTTTAATTGCTGAAACAGCAAAACGTGTCTGTGAGGGCGGTAAGGATTTCCAGGTCGCCTTGTTAGGTGGAGTTTTGGCAGAAGGCACTATGGTTTATAAAAATTCCGCATCAAAAATACACTCCCGTGGCATGCAGGTACATAAATCGAATAAAACCCCTCTGGATGGCGCAAATATTCTTGCAACGAAAAAAGATGCTGGTGTCTACGCCCCATTGATCAAAATTTATAAGGCAAATTGATATGAAGCCCAAATACATAGACTTACAAGTTAATGGTCATGGCGGTGTTGATTTATTATCAGCAAAAACTACTGATGAGATTAGAGTAGTAAGTCGTTCGCTATATAAAAATGAAGTTGCCGGTTATCTGCCGACCATCATTACATCTTCTTTAGAATCTGCAGTTAAAGCAATCAAATTAATCGAACAGGTCCGAAAAGATCCTAAATCTGGTGAAGCGTTAATACTGGGCATACACTTAGAAGGGCCTTTTATTTCTACTGAAAAAGCTGGTGTGCATCCAAAAGAGTTTATTACACCGCCCAATCTAGATCACTTAAAGGCTTTACTAGCAGCTGGCTTGATAAAGCAGGTCACCCTTGCACCAGAAGTTTCTGGCGCAATTGATTTGATAAAGTTTTTAGTAGACCAAAACATCCTAGTTTCGCTTGGTCATTCAAATGCCACTAAGGCCCAAGCAATCGCAGGTTTTGAGGCTGGTGCTAAAACAGTTACCCACTTATTTAATGCCATGGCAAAGCCACCAGAACAAGGATTAAGCGATGCTGCAATTGAACGAACAGATGTAGTGATCCAGATAATTGTTGATGGCGTGCATGTTTCCGATCAACTTTTGTCCCAAACCTTGCCAAAAATCAAGGACCGCTTCATCATCACAAATGATGCCGTTGCTGCTGCAGGATTAGGAGAAGGAAAATTCAGTTTTGGCGATATCAATGTCGTGGCAAAGGATGGTCAGGCACGCAGCATTGAAGGAAAATTGGCGGGCGGTATTGCAAATATGACTGACTCAATAAAGCGCTTAGCCACACTTGGTATTTCAAATGAAATTGCAGTTGCAAGTGCAACTACCAGACCTTGTGAGTTAATTGGAGTTAGCTATGAATCAGTTATTAACCACTTTGACTAATTTTTCAAATATTTGATCGATTTCACTTTTGACCTGAGTGCTTAGAATTGTTCTAACTGGACCTCGTTGACGGGCTGAATCAAAAATACCCTGCTTAACAAGTAAGTATTTTTCAACTGCAACGTAACCATCAATATTTTGCTGAAATGCAACCAACTGTGAGACTAAATCGTGAATCCTCTGAGCAAGCTCTAAATCATTACTTTCTAAGCAATCCCAAAGTTTAATGATCGCCCAAGGTATTTCCCCGCCGGGCATCGTGCCCATTAACCCCAGTGGATGAGTGTCTAATAAATCGATGCCACTCTGACCTTCAAATATCTTTGCTTGCCCCTTTGCGATTTCTTGTAATGCAGCAGCTCGCTCTTTAACCGGCTTTGCCTCAGGCTTGAATTGAACTCGATCGGTTCCATATTTTTCAATAAGATCTCCGTATAACTGAAGATCTAATGGTTGACCCATGTAATTACTTGCATCTTGAACAATCAATGGAATCTTCACGGCTTCAATTATTGCTGCGTAGTAGGCATAAATTTCAGATGAGGTTGCAGGAAATGATGCTGGGGGTGTTGCCATAAGAGCGGTAGCACCATCTGCCTCAGCTGATCTAGCAAGTGCGGTCGCAATTGCAGTGCTCTCACCGCCTACGCTGACAATTAATGGAACTCGCTTATCAACAATTTTAAGCACTACTTGCCATTGCCCTCGGCGCTCATCAGCAGTAAATCGCATTACCTCTGAAACCATTGCTAGAACTAAACCTTTAACACCGCTGGCAATTAACCAATCTATCTCTCGCTTTAAAACATCACTATCAATATTGTCGTTTTTATCCAAGGGAGTTTGAATTACGCAATAAACGCCTCTCTCCACGGCACTCCCCCTCTAGAATTAGACACAACTTTAAACTCAATTAATTCTTAAGCGCATTCTTTATATTATCTAAATCAGATTTTCTCATAGTATCTAAAAGATAAAAATCAATCTCCTTCACGCCCAGGCTAACTAAGGCATCTACCTTTTGTAACAAATTGTTAGCACTTGTGCAATCTGGATAAGTTGGCCTAAGTATTGCGGTAATTTCTGGAGCCACATTCTTTAAGTAATTAGAGGCAAGGCTAGCTACCTGATCACTTTGCGGCCGGTAAATTAAAGGTTCATATCGATTAATAATCTGGCTAATTTGAGAATTATCTATACCAACCTGCCAGCTATTTGAGATCGCATCTTCAGAGCTCATATCCAAAAGTGGCGATTGATCCACAAAATTTAATGTGATCTCAGCTTTTCGAGTAACTTCTGCTATTTTTTTATAAAGATTAGCTACAACTTGTTCTCGGCTAGCAAGGTATTTAAGAATTGGTTCACCAACAATTTCAGCTAGCGTTTGTTTATCTAACTTGCGACCAAGCCAAGGATCCTTATCTTCAAAGACTGCCAGTAGCAAAGATGAAACTTTTGCTACTAAAGCAGCTAGATCTGAATTATGCTCTTCGTAGTTTTTCTTGCAATAAGTACAAAAACATAAAGCAAATAGGAATTCGGTCATTGCGCTTAACTCTATGAAAAATCGCTCATGGTGCTCACCATGTCGAGCGCCATGGAAATGTAAGGACTCAGCTCGAATGCCACTAATGCCTCGGCTAGCCAAATCTTGCGTCATGCCAAGTGCGTATTGAGCCACTGCTGGATTTGTCGGGCAAAGCTCTGAGAGAAACTTATTACCCAATACATTGGTAACTACCGAATCTGGATGAGCCATACCAATCGCTGAGTTATGCATGTATACAGCCCAAGCATTAACTTGAAAGTCATTCTCACCGGCAACCTTAAGTACTGCATCTAAAACCTGGTTGGTAGGTAGTTGATCTTTTAGATCCGGTTTAATGGAATTTGCTTCATAGGCTTGGTTATCAACTTTGTAGTAATGAAACCCATCCGATAAGTACTCAAGTTGAGGACCTTGGCGAAGTAAAAGATCGCGACTGCTGTGGTAATTAAGCGCTAGGTTTATTCCAGAAAACCCATAACTTTTTAACTCTGGAATAACCTTTTGTGCTGGCTCTCTAAAGAATGTGTAAGCAAGGGTGAAGGCGTTTGATTTAATCGCACTCATTTCACGCTACCGGCAGTTAACCCACCAACTAGATACTTCTCAATCGAGATAAATAGAATTACTACAGGGATAATTGCAATTATTGTTGAGGTAAACAAATACTCCCAAGCAATGTCATATTGACCAATAAATTGTGTTAATCCAACTGGCAATGGCTTTTTATCAACTGAGCTAATAATTGTCAGCGCTATTGTAAATTCATTCCAGGCTGCCACAAATGTAAAGATGATTGCCGTAACCACACCCGGAAGTGCAATTGGAATAGTAATTTTGCGCAGCGCTTGAATTCTTGTGCAGCCATCTATTAAAGCTGCCTCCTCAATCTCTGCTGGAATGCTGGAGAAAAAGCCGGCTAGTAGCCAAACCGAAAACGCTAGATTGAAGCCAGCATTTAAAACAATTAAGGCTATATATGAATCTAGTAATTTGAAGAAATCAACCTCTCTAAATATTCCAATAATCAAAGCGGTTGGTGAGAACATCTGAGTTGCCAGAACTAGAAGTAAGAATGCGCCCCGCAGTTTGAACTTATACCGAGCTAGGAAGTAAGCCGCTGGCAGTGAGACCAATAAAACCAATATGGTGGCGGAGATTGAAACAATCAGGCTGGATTTAAGGAAGCTGCCAATTGGTGCGTGTGACCAAACATCAATGTAGTTTCGCCATTGCCATACCTGCGGGAAATGCGTGCTTGGTGTTGCATATAACTCATCATGTGTTCGCACCGATGTTAAAAACATATTTATATATGGGTAAACAAAGAACCAGGCTAGGAAATAAGCACCTGCCATGGTGGCTGCTTTTTTCACTGTGAATTTCTTTGCTTTTATACTTTTCATATCTCAGTCCTGGTTGCCTTGGTAACTCTTAAATAAAGGCCAACAATCATCATGATCACAATAAAGTTAAATACGCCAAGTGCGGTTGATTGGCCCATATTTGATTCAATAAAGGCCAACTTGTAGGCGAGCGTAGTAGTGGTATCGGTGTCATAACCAGGTCCACCACGAGTCATAATCCAAATAATTGGGAAGGAGTTAAATACGTTAATTAAGTTAATAATTGTGGCAATTAAAAGTGAGTTTCTAAGTAGTGGAAACTTGATTCGGCGGTAAATCTGCCAATTAGTAGCACCATCAACCGAGGCTGCCTCAATAATGTCATTTGGGATTGATTGCAATCCTGCTAACAACACAAAAGAGGTAAAGGGAATTGATACGAAAACCGCTACCGCCATTAGAAAATAAAATGAGCTGCCCGGATTATTTACCCAATCTACCGGCTCAGAGATTAGACCTAATTGGGTAAGGGTTAAGTTAAGTTCACCAGAGTAGGCATCTAGGATCCAGGTCCAAATCATGGATGTCATTACTACTGATGCTGCCCATGGGAAGATCAATGCCCATCGGACGAACTTTCTACCTGGGAAATTTTGATTTATCAACTGCGCCGTAGGAAGTGAAAGAATTACGGTGAAGAAAACAATTCCAAAAACCCACAACAGAGTTCTTCGTGCTACCGGATATATATCAGGATTAGCAAGTAATTCGCGGTAATTTGTTAAGCCATTAAAATCTAGCAAGCTACCAGCTGCTGAAATATCGGTAAATGATATTCGAACTAATTCAATCACCGGCCAGATAACTACTAGGATTATTAAAATTAATGCCGGCCCAATCCAAGGCAGCGCACTTGATAGTGAAACATCATGAGTAGCAACCTGTTTTTTACCATTGGTTGCGGTGCTTTTAGCAAGCAATCTCTTACTCAAGGCTCCTCATTTCAATATTAAATATCTACTTGCAATCCTACCTAATTAATTTATAAGCGGGACCTGAGAGATTTCCCCAGATCCCGCTTATAAGAACTTTACTAAGTAATTATCTAAAGGTAATTACTTAGTTCCAGCTGCTTCTGCTGTCTTCTGTAATGAATCCAAAACAGTCTTTGAATCCTTTGTAATGCCAGTACCAATTTGTGTGGTGATCTTGGCAACTACTGTTCCCCATGAACCTAGAGTTCCTGGGTAGAAGATAGCGTTTGGAAGCTGCTCAATGAATGGAAGCAATGATGAATCCACTTCAGTTGATGCTGACTTCGTTGCAGGAATGAAACCACCGGCAGCCTTTAGGAAGCCTGCGTAGTTCTTACCTTCGAACAAGAAGTTTAGATACTTAGAAACAGCATCTTGGTTTCCTGGCTTCTTAAATGCCATGAAGTAATCTTGAACGCCAAGCGTGATTGGCTTCTTACTTGCATTAGCAGCTGGGAATGGTGCAACACCGTAGTCAACCTTGCTCTTGTAATCCTTCAATGTTGAAGGGAAGAACACGGAAGCATTGATCATCGCTACTTTGCCTTGGCTAAATAGCTTGAATGCATCGGTACGGTTAGTTGAAGCTGGGTTTGGTTGTGTGTAACCAGCCTTTACCCAAGCCTTTAATTGATTCAAAGTTTCAAGATTAGCCTTTGAGTTAATAACCCACTTGCCTGCGGCCTCATCGAAATAGCGTCCACCATTTCCGCCAGCCCAGATTTGGAACTCAGCTTGAGCCTCTTCTGAACCTAGTGGAATTGCTAATGGATAGACCTTTGAACCGTACTTAGCTTTGATCTTCTTTGAAGCAGCAGTTACCTCAGCCCAGGTTGTTGGGATCTTGGTATTGCCAGCGCCGTAGAAAAGAGCCTTGTTAATAAAGAACATACGTGCTGATGCTAGATCTGGAACAGCATACTCAACACCGTTGTACTTTGAGTTATCGCGGAAAGCGGTAACGAAGTCAGAAAGTTTAGCCTCAGTGAACAGGTCGCTGGTCTTATATAGACCTTCAGCAGCAAACTCTGAGAATGTATTTAGGTTTAACACATCTGGATATGACTTGGTTGAGATATAAGTACGTCCCTTAACCAGGATGTCATCCCAGCTTAGGTTTTCATGTTCAACTTTGATGCCTGGGTTAGCAGCCATAAAGCGAGCATTTAGATCCTTATAGTAAGCAGGCATATCATCTGTGTAGTTAGGTGTAACAACTTTAATTGTTACATCAGCTGCTTGAGCCGGCGCAGCTGCCAAAGCACCTGCAACCAATCCAAGTGAAGCCAGCGCAGCTAAACCGCGCGTGGTAAGTTTTTTCATTAATTAGTCCTCTTCCTAGGATCCCACATATTTGCGGGGAGGCTTAGCCCACCACTATTTTCAAAATCAGGCAAGTAGCAGGCTTGGCTGAGAAAATAACGCTTTTGTTTTAATGGGGCTAATAATTACCCCCAACCTGTCCTTAACCTGCTTTTCTCACCCCGACCCCCGGAGTTGCTTGGGTTCGCGCGCCTTGCTTTAAAGTGGCAATGCCATTAATCCAAACCATTTCAAATCCAGCAGCGGCCAATCTAGGTGTCTCATATGTTGAGCGATCCAAAACAGATTGATCATCAAATAAAACCATATCTGCTTTCATACCAACTTTAATAAAACCACGATCTGTTAATCCAAGTCGGTTTGCAGCTCTGCCAGTCATTCTTGCGATCGCACCATGCATTGTTAAAACTTTTTCTTCCCTGGCATAAACACCAAGATATCTAGCAAAAGTGCCATAGCCGCGCGGATGTGGACGGTTGCCAGTTAATATGCCATCACTACCAACCATGTGGCGAGAATCTTGCATGATGGCTCTGACATTTGGTTCATGTCCTGCAAAAATTACACAAGATGCTTTTAGCTCTTCATCAATTATGAAATCAAGATAAAAATCTTCAACTTTTTTATCCACTAACTTTGCCGCGGATACTAAATCCATACCAACAAACTTAAGATTATGTGATTTTTCAACACCTGCAATATTTATCGCCGGCCAATTAACTACCCCACCTTGATTGCCATCACTGCCAGATACTGTTAATTGATGGATAACCTTTTGACGATTATCCATTACCGCTAATCTCTTAATGGTTTCCTTTGAACCACCTGCCTGCACCCAAGATGGCAAAAGCGCATGAAGATAGGTTGAACCAGCTAAGTATGGGTAGGTATCTAAGGTGACATCCACACCTTGTTTTTCGGCCAATTTAATCTGTTCAAAAAGTAAGCCAGTTTTACCATGAAAATCTGAGTGGCTCATATGACAATGAGTTAGGTGAAGTGGGGATTTAGATAATCTAGCAATATCTAAACACTCAACAACTGCATCGACAAACTTAGCCCCGTAATTACGATGGTGCGGGGCGTAGTAACCACCAAACTCTGCCACCACTTTGCATAGCTGCACAATCTCATCATTATCTGCATACATCGCTGGGGTGTAGGTAAGCCCAGCTGATAAGCCAAAGGCCCCTTGCTCCATCCCCTGCCGAGTTAATCTCATCATTGCCGCCAACTCATCAGCGGAGGCATGTCCTGGTTCATTACCTCGCACCAACATTCTTACTGAACCATGCGGAATCAAATATGCAACATTTACCGCACACCCTTCATCTACTCGAGCTAGATACTCACCTACGGTGTGAAAATTCCAATTAAGCCCTTTTGGATCTGCGTTCCAACCAAATAATTGCTCACGTAGTTCAAGTAAGGTCTCTGGATTACTTGGCACATAACTAAGTCCATCTTGGCCAACTACCTCAAGTGTCACACCTTGTGTCACCTTAGCTAAATGTTGCTTATCGGTAAGAACTGCTAAATCAGAGTGCGCATGCATGTCGATAAATCCAGGAGTCAAAGTTAAATCTGAACCATCAATTACCTTGCCTTGCTCGGCTCCGCGCAAGATTGAACCAACTTCAGCGATGATTCCATTTGTTACTAAGAGATCTTGGCGAAGTGCGGGTGTATCAGTACCATCAATAATCTGTGCCCCGCGGATGGTGAAGGTATTTTCACTCATTTGTTTTAATCTGAACCTTCAACCATCTTAAACATTGGGGCATAGCCAGCTAATAAACCGCCATCTACTACAAACTCACTACCGCTAATCCACGCAGCTTTATCTGAGAGGATAAATAAAACTGCCTCAGTTACATCAGTTGGTGTACCAACTCGACCAAGTGGATACCAAGGTTTTAACTTTTCAAAGATTTGCGGATTTCTATCCACCCGCTCCTGCCAAGCATCGGTAGCAATTGTTCCGGGCACCACTGTTGTGCAGCGAATGCCATCTGGACCATATCTAACCGCCACTGTTCGAGTTAGTGCATGTATGCCAGCCTTTGCCACTGAGTAGGAATCACTACCAATCATCGCCTTGGCATTAACGGTGCCGATATTTACGATGCAGCCAGATTTGCGCTTAATCATCCCAGGCAAGGTGGCTTTAATAGTTAAGAAGCTGCCAGTTAAGGTCACAGCAAGGGTGCGATTCCAAACCTCAAGTGAGGTTGCTAGCAAATCCTCTGGATCATGAATCATTGCATTATTTACTAAGCAATCGATCTGACCAAAATCTTTTTCAATCGCCGCAAAATTCTTAATAATCTCACTCTCTGATGAAATATCAGTTTGATAACCCTTTGCGGTCATACCCATATCTGAGATCTCTTTAACCGTTGCCGTTAGATTTTCTGCAATTAACTCAACTAAGGCAACCTTTGCCCCACGTTGAGCTGCACCTATGGCAATTTGGCGACCAATTCCACGGCCAGCGCCAGTAACAACAACTACCTTGCCGGCTAAATCCTGCACAATTGTCATATTATGTATTTGGAATCGCGACTACGAAATCAATTTCAACCAATATGTTAATTAAGTCAGAGCCAACTGTGGTGCGCACTGGAAATGGGGCGGAGAAAAACTCCCGATAAACCAAATCGTAAGCAGCAAAATCTCGGTTAACATCTTGTAGGTGAGCAGTTACCTTTACAACATCGGCAAACTTTGCACCCTTAACATCTAAAATCTTTTGTAAGTTTTTTAATGTCTGTCTAGTTTGCTCGGCTACCCCACCATCAACAATCTTGCCAGTTGCTGGATCCACTGGACCCATGCCGCAGGTATATAAGAAGCCATGTGCAACTACGCCGTGTGAGTAAGACCCACCTGGTGCTGGTGCTTGGCTGGCATTGATATGTTCGATCTTCATAAAATCTCCTTTAGGTGAGCGATTAGAAAAATGTATACAAGCAATCTACAACATCATAATTGTTGTTGACTAGGGGAATTAACCGCCATTTATCAAATGTAGTACAGGGGTGAGATATACCCAACCCAATCAACTGCGATACTGCAAAATCCTGCTTACTTCTTAAGTAGCCATGCTGATCATTTAATTTTTCAACCTCACCGGTAAAGGGGGTTAAGCCATTGGCATACTTGGCAAAGGGAATTGGGTTATGTAGATCATTACCAATATCTCTTTTACCAAGATTTAACACACCAAAATCACGCTCTGGTGAACTTATGATCTGCGCCCACACCTGAATAGCTGCTTTAAAACTCTGATCTGAATCACGAAATGGATAGATCTCTTCATAATACTTACTGTCATGGGTGACATAACCACCGCTACGCAACAGTAAAATCTTCTCTTGCGCAAACTTATTTAACTCAGCTGCAACAATCTCAAAGTAGGCGCTGCCACCTGCAGAAACAATAAATACCGCATCACTTTTATATGGATATGCCCGATCAGCCGCTGCCACAATCTTTTGGCAAAAAGCGGTCAATCTCTTTTCACCTTTTTTATTTCTAGCCGCCAGGGGCACCGCACCTTCAAAACCGGTCACACCTCGTAATTTCAATCTGCTATCTGCTGCGATCGCTTTGGCAATAGATACCACCTCATCTAAATCTCTAACCCCACCTCGACCATCATCGGTGCCAATTTCAATAAAGAGGTTTTGCTCTCCCTGATCTGCGGTGTATTTTTTAACAATCTCTAAGCCAGCGAGGCTGTCAACATAAAAAATGATCTCAGCTGCTTTACTTTTATTTAGACGTGATATCTCAGCGATCGCAGATGGGTCTAATACCTCATTTGCAATAATTAATTTCTTAAACCCATAGCTTAGAAAAATACTTGCCTGCCAAAAATTGGCAATGGTTAAGGCAAAGGCGCCGGCATCTGTTTGCAGTTGCGCAATCTGCGGTGACATGGTGGTTTTAACATGGGGGGCAAGTTCAGCACCAACTGATTTGCAGTAGCTAGCCATCCGATCAATATTGTTTTTAAGGGATCGCTCATTAATTACCATAATTGGAAATTGAAAGTTTGCGGTGAAAAGATTTGGTTTGGTGGCTAAAAACTGTTCAAGGGTTTTCCCATAGGAATCTATCGGAAAACCCTTGAAGGTACTTTCAATTACTTTACTGCTAAAACTCTGCTCCACCCTGAAACATTATCAAAGATAAAGCTTTTTGCTCCTATCAGGAGCAACCGGAGGTGTTTCCGCAACCTTCACAGACGAAGCATGAGCCAGCCATTCTCATCTTCACACCACATGTCATACAAAGTGGTGCATCAGATTTAACCCCGGCCATCTTCTCAAACAACTCCATTGATGAGCCAACAGTTGAATTATCAACTGGAGCTTTCTCAATCTTTACCTCTTGTTTTTTGCTCTCAGTTTTTTTTACTGGAGCAGTAATTGCCACTGGCTTCTCATCAGCTGTGTACTCACCACTTTCTAAAGCGCGAGCGCGCTCAGCTGCTGAGTGAATA
>Ga0255130_1000489_pt1 | contig 12366 bp, 8 predicted proteins | sample Law_Yuk_RepB_8d_FD_188560 | JGI IMG/M metagenome (GOLD analysis project Ga0255130, IMG submission 188560) | Freshwater microbial communities from St. Lawrence River, New York, United States - Law_Yuk_RepB_8d | ecosystem: Environmental > Aquatic > Freshwater > River | place: USA: New York...
ACATCACAGTAAACGTGATGAGCATTGAAGGCAAAATGGTAAGCACAAGAACAGTTGCCAACGAAGGTGTGATGGTATTGAATACCGATGGATTGAGCAACGGGGTTTACTTGGTACAGGTTATGTCGGGAGACAAGCAAGTAACCAAGAAGATTACTGTTCAGAAGTAATTGAAAATTTCCATAACCATAAAAAAAGGGGGCTGCCAAATGGCAGCCCCCTTTTTTTATGGGGTTAAAGTGCTGCTATAGCGTCTTATAGCGCTTAAATATTCGAATTGTCATCAATTTGTCATATGGAAATTATGAATATTTGCAAATATGAATATATTTGTATTTGACGAAAGAAATTCGTGGTCATAACACAGTGTATTTGAATACGATACATGTATTGTTGTACGAACGATTGTCCTCTTTCGTTGGCTTGAATATAGAAAAGAACCAAAAATAACCATATGAAAAAACACTACAAAAGTTCGGCCAACGGCTATTTCGCGAAAGTGAAAGCGCTGTTGATGCTCCTGTGTGTTACTGGGGTCGCCCAGGCACAGTTGAGCGGAAATTACACCATTGACGCCACCAAAACTACGGGTGGTACCAACTATGCTTCCTGGTCGGCCTTTGCCTCTGCCATAGGAACGAGTGGTGTTAGCGGTGCGGTAAAAGTAACGGTGATGAACGATGAGACTACGTCCGCTACAGTTCAATTCAACGGTATTTCCGGCGCCAGCGCCACCAATACCATCACCATTGATGGTAATGGCAAAAAGTTAATTAGTTCGTCGACCTATGAAGCCATTGCTTTGAATGGTCCCGATTATCTGTCGTTGTCAAACTTGACCATTCAGAAAACGGGAACCGGAACAGCGCAAATGGGGATTCGTTTTTACAACAGTGCTGATTACAATACAGTTAGCAGTTGTACCATCGAGTACACAGCATTGTCGAGTTCGTCAACATCATCAGGAGCTTATATTGCATTTGCCTCTTCACAGACTTCTTTGACATCTACCTCTTCTACTAATAATGGATCGTACAACAACATCAAGAACAACCTGATGCGTACGACGAACTCGAATAGTCCGGGTCCAGCCTTTGGTATCGTCGATCAACAAGGTACGAGTACTTATTACTATGCGGCCAACAACAACACGTTCGAAGGCAATAAGATTGAGAACTTTTACTACTATGGTGTATTTAACCGTTATTCGAATGGTGAGCAGTTTGTAAACAACGACATCAGCCGTAAAAACGCAAGCAGCGGATCAACTACAAGTACTACCATGTTTGGTATGTACTGTTATTATACCTACGGAACAAATCGTTCTACTTCTTACAAAGGCAATAACATTCACGATTTGCCTTACGCCGGTGCTAGTGCGAGCTCAACGTCAAACTACATCAATACCTATTACGGATTTTATGGATACTACAATTACGGTACCACCAGCTATCCTTTTGTGTATGAGAAAAACACGCAGCGTGCCATCCGTGTGTATTCGCAATTCTATCACATGTACATGTATTATGCCTATGTATTTGATATGACGAATAACTGGGTGGACAACTGTGAGAGTTACTCAGGTAGCACGAACTACATGCATTATATGTACTACTGCTACGATAGAAATATTGTAGGTAATAAGTTCACCAACAATAAATTGAATTCAAATGGTGCGAGTGGATTCCATTACTTGTTCTACACTTGGTACAATTACAATTCATATCGTTCAGTGAATTTGTTTGAGGACAACTTGATCGATAGTAATACTTCTGGGGGCTATTGGTATACGTTTTATGGATACTACAACGGTCATCAGCGTGTAGCGCGTAACCAAATCACGAACAATGTATCAGGTTCTACCTACGGATTGTTTTATGGATTCTTGTTTTATTACAGTTACAACCTTTCAGTTTATAGCAATCTGATTGCCAATAACTACGGCTACTATGGTGTGTATGCATTCTACTCATACAATTATACGTCGGGTTACAAGTTTGAAGCGAGAAATAACACATTGCACATTCGCCCCTCGAGTTACACCTATTTCTATGTATACGGTTACTTATTTCAGGAGATGTATTCTGAAGTGCGATTTACAGGGAATATTCTGGATGCGGAGATACCCTATTTTGGATACCCGATTTGGTTGAATAATACGGCAGGGACTGCGGCGAACAACATGAAAGAAATTGAAAGTAATTCATTCCTGGTGAAAGGAAGTGGAACCCAGACTTGGGGTGTTGGACAAACCCAATATAACAGTTGGAATGGTTTCAAGGGCGATAAATATGTTGCCGCGACCAATAATTTTACCGATCCACAGTGGGTTGATGCTGGAAAAACGAATTTTAAGGCTAACAGTTTTGAGACCCAGAACAATGTAGTACCCAACATCAATGTTACCAACGATTTGTCAAAAAAACAGCGTAACACCATAAGAAACGACCGCGGTGCCATTGAGAGTTTTATGGATGTGGAAGCAGTGAAAACTGATATGACGATTGCATCTTCCGTTTGCGCGGGCCATGAGGTTACCCCCGATATTACAATTTATAACAAGTTTGCTGATACCATTTACAATTTCAATGTGGCTTACAGCATCAATGGTAAGGCAACCCGCGAATTGGTGAAAACTAGAATTCTCCCCGGAGACTCGTTGAAATATGTTTTCTCAGCACCGATGAATTTGTCCATCGCCGGACAAACAACAGTGAAATTGTATTTGGATATCCCAGACGATAATACCAAGAACGATTCATTCACTTTCACAACATTGGTGAAACCAGCACCCGGTGGTGGTTACTATGAGTTCTCTACCAAGACTACTACGCCAAATACGGCCTTGTATCAACGTGGGAAGCCATACGACATTACTGTAGTGGATCAACCAGTCATCTACGATGTGCAAGCGCCGCGTATTTACAGCAATAGCACATACGGAACTTCTTTGCCAAACGATTGGTATGCTTCGGTTCAAGCGTATACAGCATCAGGTAAAGCCATTAATGGTGCAACATTCACTGCACCGAGTGGATCAACCAATTTGGAAGTGCAGTTTAAGACTTCTGATGCAACCTTGGAAGATAGCTTGGTAACTGTGGTGTTGAAAGTGACCGACAACAACAATGGTTGTGATACTTTCATCAAGCGCAAGGTTTTGATTTATCCTTCAGTAACACCCGATTTTACGTTCCCTGCCAAAATTTGTGACGGTGATGCTGTGCTTTTCGGTAATACATCAAAAGTAAATTCTGGTTCCATGGAATTCTTCTGGAACTTTGGAACAGGTAACGCGGCCGATACTTCTAACGCGCCTGAGCCAGTATTCCAATTCCCAAGTTCTGGCAAATACAAAGTTACTTTGACAGCCAAAACGGTTCCCTATGGGTTCGTTTTTACCAAAACATATGATGTTGAGGTGAACGCGATTCCAAAAGTGGCCTTCGACAAAGCCAACGCTTGTTTGGGTCAAGACCTAGTATTTACCAACAAAACCAATCCTTTGACTGCGAAGATGGCTTGGGACTTCGGTAATGGTGCAACTGCAACCACCACCGATGCCAAATACAAATACAGCAAAGCGGGTACCTATTTGGTTACCCTGAGTGCAGACTTGAACGGTTGCGTAGCCAAGTTGACCCAAAAGGTGTATCAGTTTGAGAAGCCTGTAGCTAAGTTTACGCAAAAGAGCGGTATATGCGATAACGATGAGTTTGCATTCACCAACCAAACGACCATCGGTGCAGGCTTGGTGGGTAGTTTCTGGAATTTCGACGACAACGGTAGCGTAAGCACCGACGAGTCTCCAATGTATACCTTCTCTAAGCCTGGTAGTAAGAATGTGAAGTTGGTAGCGATGTCTGAATTCGGATGTAAAGATTCTATGGTTAAGTCTGTAGAAGTTCGTGAATCCCCGAAGGCGGGCTTTACCAACACCCCGGCATGTTCATTGACACCCACTGTATTTAACAATACCACGGCGGATGTAGCGGGTGCAGTTGCGAACTATGACTGGAACTTTGGTGATGGTACAACCAGCAAAACCAAGTCTCCCTCAAAGAACTGGACCAACTTGGGTCCAAAGACAGTGACATTGTTGGTGACTTTGGATAACGGTTGTTCAGATGTAACCACCAAAGACTTGAGTGTATTGACCCAGCCAAAAGCCAACTTCAGTGCAACCGATGTGTGTGCGGGAGATGCAGTTGTGTTCGTAAACAACACCACATGGCCACAAGGTGATATTAGCTACAACTGGGATTTCGGTGATAACACCTACTCAGTAAACAGCGATCCTTCTAAGTTGTACAACATTGTGCAAACAACCAGCTATAACGTAACGTTGTACGCATACATCGCCGGTGGATGTGCCGATTCAATCACACAGCGTGTGACCGTGAACGAAGCACCCCGCACGTGTGACTTCCAAGCAACGCCTGACTATGGTTTTGCATTCTACGGTGTGAAAGTGGATCCTGTGAATGCATCCGGTGCGGCAGGCGGACAGAACAACGTAGACTACACATGGGTATTCGCCGGTGGTGGAACCATGAAGTCGAAGGATGTAAACGCTGCTGTAAACTACGACTTGCAGAGTGATGGTGAATACACCGTTACCATGAAAGCAATTGTACGTCAGACCGGTTGCGAATGCTCCAAGACCAAAAAGATTGTGATGAACCGCGCTGCGGTGAAGGATTTGCAATCTGTGGGTGTAGCGGTATATCCTAACCCAACGGCTGGCGACATCAAAGTGGCTACCACAGAAACTTTCGGTGCGAACATCACAGTAAACGTGATGAGCATTGAAGGCAAAATGGTAAGCACAAGAACAGTTGCCAACGAAGGTGTGATGGTATTGAACACTGATGGATTGAGCAACGGGGTTTACTTGGTACAGGTTATGTCGGGAGACAAGCAAGTAACCAAGAAGATCACGGTTCAGAAATAATCTCAGCGGGGCAACCCTAAAGGTTCATAGTTAGTTACAAAAGAAAAAGGCGCCCACGGGCGCCTTTTTCTTTTCGTTGAATGTTCAATTATCGCAAAGAGCGTTGTTTGAGTAAACTGCAAATTTTGTATCGCTCATCGTGGGTGTCTTGGTAAAGCGCTTCCAATGTTTCGTATACATCGGCGAGGCCTATCTTATCGCACCATTCAAATGGACCCATGGGGTAATTGGTGCCCAATTTCATCGCTTGGTCGATATCGCCTTCAGTGGCAGTGCCTTCTTGAACCGTATAGAAGGCCTCATTGATGATCATGCAAACCACGCGAGGGGTAATCAAACCAACACGGCTATTCACACATTCTGTTTGAGGGTATCCAAGGGCTGTTGATGCGACGAGAACCTCTGCAGTCGCTACTTGCATTGGGTTGGTATATTCCAATGCATTTCTTTCAATAAAACTACACAAGTTGTTGATGCCTATCATTTTGCAACCCGCTTCCTGGGCGATACCCAAGGAAAGATTGTTCTGCTGAAAGGCCCATTCTAAATTGCATTTTACTGCCCCCAAGAAAAATAGGGTTTGGGTATTTTTTGCATAATGATGAATGCGTTCTGTGTGTGTGTCAAAATCCAAATCAACGAAAACGTCGAAATTTTCATGGGCTTCGCTATCTTGCACCCATGAAAACAATTCAGCGGGTGTTTGCTTGTTCATCCAAGCGCTTTGCTTTGCTGGGCTTGCCAATATTCCTATTTTCATGCAATTACAAAATTACATCAAACAACATGCGCAAAATCATTTATTCTGAAAATGCCCCAAAACCCATTGGCCCCTACAGTCAAGCCGTTCAAGCAGGCAATACATTTTACTTCTCCGGACAAATTGGATTAGATCCAAAAACGGGGAGCTTCGACAGTGAAACAGATGTTGAGGTACAATCTAAAAGGGTGATGTCGAACATCGCTGCACTCCTTGAAGAAGCCGGTTTGGATTGGAATCATGTGGTAAAGACCTCAATTTTTTTGAAAGACATGAATGATTTTCCAAAGGTGAATACCATTTATGGTAGCGTATTCTCAGAAGGGAATTACCCAGCCCGCGAAACCGTGCAAGTATCGCGCTTGCCCAAGGATGCGTTGGTGGAAATATCTGTGGTTTGCGTGAAGTGATGCACTAAATACTTCGCGTATTACTCAGCCGAATACGTCACAATTTTACTGCTTAATCAAAGTTTGGGTTTGATGTTGTCCGTTCGCAAACTGCAAACGCAACTGGTAGCAACCGGTAGGTATTCCCTCTACATTGATTAAACTCCCAGACAGTTGGTTGTCGTACAGTGGAAGGCCCGATTTGATCGCTCGGCCTGCGGCATCATGCAATGTGAAAGCCACGCAAGGATTTTGTGACTCTAGCCAAACCCTATCGCCTTGGGTGGGATTTGGGTAAATCTTGACCCATGTTTTTTGTGAGACTTTGACTTTCGAAATGTTCTTCAACGGCGTAAAATCAACAATTTTAAACTCGTCACCAGGGACAAAACCTGCAATCCAGAAATAGACCAACATCATTTCGTCTTTGGTGCCTTCGCCAGCAGATACAGCCACGGGTGGACTGTTCGGATTGTTTGGGTTTTGCGCTGTGTTATCGTACAATCCTTCGCCCCAAATCGTACTGCCCTTGAGGAATATGAGGGGCTGTCGCATGATATACGTTCTTTGCCAATGGAAATCCCAATTGGGAATGCTCACGATGGGGGTGGTGTCTTTGCCGTTGACATTGAATGCTTTGATGGTTTTGCCGACCAAGTGCATATGTGGTGCTACTGCAAATACAGTAACAGTATTGTTCAATGGGAACTTAGAAATGAAGGTTTTGGTCTGGTCCGCTGGGATGTATAAAGGTCCGTTTTGCAGCGATTGTGTATGATTAACCGCCGGCGCAATGATCATGTTTCTGAGTGTTTGTGTGGTCGTTTTTAACAAGACCTTGGTACTGTCGAGTTCGTTTTGTACATAGCTCGGGTAATGCACCTGTAAGATGATACTGCCACCTTTCATCAACTTCGCACCCAATCCGTCAGGGAATTGATAAGGTTCTTGCCCAGGTACGTAAACCCCAATGAGTTGGGATGTTGGGGATCCTGTACCACCAAAGGAGAGGTAGCCCGGTTTAGGATCGGCTTGGTCCTGTTTGGCGGGAATGCTGCTTGTATCGTGAAAAACTAGGACGTGGTGTACCACTTTGGGGTTGCCGGGAACGACTTCAATCGCAGTCAAAAACTGGTCGGTGGTGAATCCTGTGGGAAGCACAAAGCAACGGTACTCGTCGCTGTTCGTGTTTACCGTATAATTGGGCATTTTTAAGCGCAAAGTAGGCTGGGTAATGGTCGTGCCCGTATTGGGTTTTGGTTCTTTTGGCGCTTTGCTGATGTCTCCTTCTGGAGTGTTGTTTTTCGCCCAGTGGCTAATTTGTTCGATTTCCTCCGTACTCAAGATGCGTTCATGCGCGTATCGGCGATACTTTGGGTCTGCCGGCCACGGTGGCATTGTTCTGTTTTGTGCAGCCGCTGCGATACTGCTGGCGTAGGCTTTGGCCTTGTTATATCCAACCAATGAGAATGGGGCGATGCCTCCATCAATGTGACATTGGGTGCAATTGTTGTAAAGAATGGGGGCGATGTTTTCTGCCCAAGTAACGGTTTGTGCCTTGATTGATGACGCACTATAACTCGTTGTGAAAAGGGTGAGGATGGCGATGCGAAGCGTATTGCTGAACGTTAGCGGGATACTTTTTGACATGGTTGTCGCTGTTTGAATTGCAATATAGACGATAAAATGGCGAAAAGGTTTAATTTTGTGCAAAGCGCCAATATGGAAGACAATCAAGAACAAGTGCCAGGTTTGGATATCGAACTAACCGAAGAAGTTGCCGAAGGTATTTACAGCAATTTTGCCATCATCACCCACTCACAAACAGAATTTATCGTAGACTTCGTTCGCATGATGCCTGGAATTCCTAAAGGGAAAGTCAAAAGTAGGATCATATTAGCACCCCAGCATGCCAAGCGATTGGTGATGGCTTTGAGCGATAATTTGGGCCGTTACGAAGATCACTTTGGAGAGATTTCTTTGGAAGAGGGTAATGGATTGCCACCGCATACCGTACCCTTTGGATTTGGCGGACCCACGGGTCAAGCATAAGATCAATGAACTGAGCCAAGGGTTTCATTTTAAACATACATCAATTAGAAAATAGTATTATGAATCATACAATGAAAGCGCGTTTGGAAGCGGCGTACGCAGCACAACAAAACAGAACTTACTATGCGGCTTGGCCAGAATCTCCCCGTGCTTACGCGGAAGATGGAATGGCTCAAGGACTGGCGGCGTTTCAATCCTTGTTGACACAAAATTTTTCAGCATTGTCCCAAACTGGAAGTATCGGTTGGGTAGGCGAGGAGGTAAGTCCTTACATGATGACGGGACTCGGCATACAATACCCACAGTTCACTTCAGAGACCTTGATTCAGCAGGCCAATGATGCGCAATTGGTTTGGGGTAAGACCTCGGCCGATGAACGCGCGGCCGTTTTGTTGGATGCTTTGGATCGCGTAGCCGTGAAGTTTTTTGATATTGCTTATGCAACCATGCACACCACAGGTCAGAGCTTTATGATGAGTTTTCAAGCAAGCGGACCTCATGCGAACGATCGTGCGTTAGAGGTATTGTCGATGGCTTATCATGAATTGAACCGCTTCCCGCAGTCGGTGGATTGGGTGAAGAACATGGGTAAGTTTGATTTGCAATTGAAGAAAAATTATAAAGCGGTTCCGAAAGGTATTGCGCTTGTGATAGGATGTTCAACATTCCCCACATGGAATACAGTGCCCGGTTTGTTTGGCAGTTTGATGACGGGCAATGCGAGTATCGTGAAGCCACATCCCAAGAGCGTATTGCCAATCGCCATGGTTGTTGCAGAAATGCAAGCGGCCCTGCGGGCCGCCGGCTTGCCGGAAACCGTGGTGCAAATGGGCGTTGATACTTTGGATAATCCCATTACAAAGCACTTGGCTGAAGATGTATCTGTGAAGTTGATCGATTACACCGGTGGATCTGCGTTTGGTGATTATATTGAATCGCTGTCTGGTAAAACTGTGTTTACCGAAAAAGCTGGAGTGAATTCAGTGATTTTGCAAGGCGCGAAAGATCCTGTAGCAGTTTTCGGTAATTTGGCCTTTGCGGCAAGTTTATATAGCGGACAAATGTGTACTGCGCCCCAAAACGTATTTGTATCCGCCGATGGTATTTCAACGGCAGAGGGAAGTTTGAGCTACGATGATGTGGTTGCGGGAATCGCACAAGCTATAAAAGGGTTGGCGGAAAATCCCAAAATGGGTGCGGGGACATTGGGTGCCATTCAGAATGATGCCACAACACAGCGTGTAAAGTCTGTGGAAGCGTTGGCAGGTGCTGCAGTGGTGCTGCCGTCGATGGCCATTGAAAATGCAGAATTCCCCGATGCGAGAACGGCATCGCCCGCAGTGATTGCTGTAGACGCTGCAGATATAGCCCAATGGAAGCATGAGTGTTTTGGTCCCATCGTATTTGTGGTTAAAACCACCAGCGCCGAACACAGTTTGGCATTGGCCAAAGAATGTGCAACCAATTTGGGCGCCATCACTTGTTCTTGTTACAGCACCGATGAAGATTTTATGAATCGGGTAGAGGATGAGATGAACGCGGCATTTACACCCGTGAGTTTCAATTTTGGTGGTGCGGCGTTTGTGAACCAACACGCGGCGTTCAGTGATTTCCATGTAACGGGTGGTAACCCTAGTGGAAATGCCTCGTTCACCGATGCACAATATGTAAACCGCCGATTTGTTTGGGTGGGTAATCGTAGAATGGCCTAAACGTATTGCCATCATAGATCATAAAAAGAGGGGGCCCGCGCAGCGGGCCCCCTCTTTTTGCGACATCCTTCAGCGTTTATGGACCAAAGGGTGTGAATGTCAATCGGAGATTTAAAACAGGTTTTTACGCCCCGTTTTTACACTCTGGATTATTTCTTGGCAGTCAAATTGATGGTCAGTGTGATGTCTTTGCTCACAACACCGTTCTTCAATTTCTTTTGAGCGGCTTCCGCTAAAGTCATGTTGTCTTTGTCGTAGTTAATACCCCAATCCAAACGGTTGATTACCACTTTGGCAGTTGCAGTAACACCATCAGCCACAGTTACTTTCGCTGGGAAAGAAATATTCTTGGTAGAATCGCGTAATGTCAAGTTGCCGCTAATGAAATGGGTGTTCTCACCATCTGCTTTTGCTTCACATGCGGTGATTTCAAATTTGGCTGTTGGGAATTTTGCCGTATTGAAGAAATCTTCTCCCGCAAAGTGTCCATGCAATTTGGTCAAGTACTCAGCTGGCAATGAATCTGTGCATTTGATGCTAGCCATGTCTACCACAAAAGAACCGGCAGTGATGTTGCCGTTCGCCAAACTCAAAGAACCTTCTGTGATGTTGATGGTGCCTGAATGGTCGCCTGTACCTACTGAATGTGTGCCAAACCAACCCAAAGTGCTGCTGGCAGCATCTACGGTGTAAGTTGATGCAGCTGAATCTGCTTGCGCTACTGAATCAGCTCCTGAAGCTTCAGTGGCGTTGCTACCGCACGACCCCATAGCAAGGGCAATGGCAGCGAATCCGATGATGAATGTATTTTTTCTCATATTGATATTTGTTATAACAAATGTAATGTGGGTTTATTGAAATTTATTGATGTTGTAAAAAAAATCGATAAAAAGTTATTTTTCAGCTTTCCAGATTATTTCAATGCCTCCGTTTTTGTGATCAAGGAATCTGGCCAATGTGAACAGATAGTCACTCAAGCGATTCAAGTATTTTACCACAAAAGCAGGGACTTCTTCAATGTCGCGAAGGTGAACCACCAAACGCTCGGCTCTACGACAAACGCAGCGAGCTACATGGGCTTGTGCACCTTGCACCGACCCACCGGGAAGAATGAAGTTTTTCAATTCAGGTAAATCTGCGGTTAGACGGTCTATCTCTGCTTCCAAGCGACCAATTTTTTCTTCTCCCAATGCAGGCAAAGAAATGTTTGAGCCTGCAGCTGCTGCCAAAAATGAACCGATCGTAAACAAATCGTTTTGTACTTCGGCCAATAAAACTTCTTCTTGTTCGCCTTTGACATGGCAGCGTATCATTCCGATGTGGCTGTTGAGTTCGTCTACTGTTCCGTAACTCTCAACACGAATGTGGTGTTTGGAAACGCGCTCACCCCCAATCAAACCCGTTTTTCCATCGTCGCCCGCTTTTGTATAAATCTTAAATCCCATGCTATGTAAAGGTACAAAGTTACCCGCCTTTTGTTTGGTTGGTTGCGCATTAAACCGCTTAAAGAAAAATAGGATGCCGTTCACAGCCTTACCGAAGACTGTCTTCGCTCAATGCGCGAAATGCGCGCTTGGCATTGGCATTTTCGTAAATGATTTGATAAACGGCATCGGCGATGGGCAATATTAAGCCGTTCTTATTGCTCTTTTCATAAATCAATTTCGATGCATAGTAGCCTTCTGCCACCATATTCATCTCTAATTGGGCGGCCTTTACACTGTATCCCTTGCCGAGCATATTGCCAAATGTTCTGTTTCTGCTGAACTGCGAATAACAAGTCACCAACAAATCGCCCAAATAGGCCGCCTCATTCACATCTCTCTCATCACTGGGATCAAGGACGTTTAAAAATGCCTCCATTTCTCGAATTGCACAGCTCGTATACAATGCCAAGAAATTGTCGCCATACCCCAATCCATGTGCGATACCCGCTCCTATGGCGTAAATATTTTTCATCACCGCAGCATATTCCGCACCCAACAAATCATTGCTGCATTTTACCTTGATGTATGGACCGACCAAATATTGCTTCACCTTCTCAGCAATCTCCAATTGGTTGGCAGCAACCGTTAAATAAGATAGTTTTTCGGAGGCGACTTCTTCGGCGTGACAAGGACCTGTAATGATGGCAATGTTTTCGGGTGCAACGTGATGGTATTTCTCCAAATATTTGGCAACCACCAACTGCGTATTGGGCTCAATTCCTTTGATGGCAGATACATAGGTGTGGTCCACTGGCAATACAACCCCTTGCAACCCTTGATGCAAAAAAGCTGAGGGAATGGCCAAAATGATGGTCTCGCAGGTATCCAATACTTCTTGTAAATCTGTGCAAATTGTCACCCGGGAAGGATGGATCTCAACACTCGACAAGTAATCGGGGTTGTGCAGGTGTGAAGATATGTAAACAGCCTTTTCAGGGTTGCGAATCCACCATTTGACAGGGCGCTCCCCGTCGGAAATCATCTTTATTAATGCAGTGGCCCAACTGCCACT
>Ga0255130_1000490_pt1 | contig 12359 bp, 9 predicted proteins | sample Law_Yuk_RepB_8d_FD_188560 | JGI IMG/M metagenome (GOLD analysis project Ga0255130, IMG submission 188560) | Freshwater microbial communities from St. Lawrence River, New York, United States - Law_Yuk_RepB_8d | ecosystem: Environmental > Aquatic > Freshwater > River | place: USA: New York...
CTAAAAACACTCCGCGACCTCCGCGTCAATGCCATCGGTTAGGCCCTGCAGAACCGGCAGGAAGGGGCAAATCAGAGGTCCGAAATCTAGATTGGGCAGAGAAACTTCGATTGAAGATCAGGATGAGACTCAAAGTCCCATCAGGGCCGAGACACGGGAGACCGTTTCTACAGCATCCGCATGAATCCATGTCTGCCATCCACGGGAGTCTCCAGCGGCAATATTCTCGGGACGGTCATCCAGATAGAGCAAGTCTCTGCCGGAGAGTCCGGTGACACGCTCGACAGCCTCATAGATCCGGCTGTCTGGCTTCATGGAGCCGACCTCGTAGGACAGAACTTCGCCAGTAAACTCACGGTAGAAGGCAAAGGATTTGCGCACGTGGCGGATTGCCTGTGCATTGGTGTTTGAAAAAACGTAAGTGGGTACCCCCCTTCGAACCAACTCCCCCTGAAGTGCTACCATCGGGACGATCTCAGTGAAGATGTCGCCGAACCAATTCAGAAACTCTTCTTCAGTACCACGAAACCCGGTCGCCATAACCACCGCATCATAAAATTCACGGTCGCTGATAAGGCCCGTCTCGTAGCGATGTAGAAGCGGGGTCTGGTTGACCACAGTCAGGATCTCCTCGGCGGAGACGCTGGACTGGCTTGCCATGCGACGGGCCAGGATTCCGTAATCGAAATCGAGAAGCACTTTGCCCAAGTCAAAAACGACGGCTTGCGGTACTCGTGAGGCTTTCATGAAAATTCGCGTCGACCCTCCAGGGCTCGGCTTAATGTGAGCTCGTCGGCGTACTCTAAACCCGCTCCGGCTGGTAGCCCTTGAGCTAATCGGGTGATGCGTACACCGGCTCCGGCCAAGCGCTGGCGGATGTAGTGGGCCGTTGCCTCGCCCTCGACATCCCCAGACAACGCCACCACCACCTCGCGAACAGGGCCCTCAGACATGCGGGCTTCCAACTCGCGGATCCGAAGATCTTCCGGGCCTACGCCGTCCAGTGGGCTCAATTTACCCCCCAAAACGTGATACCTGCCTCGGAAGGTACCGGATTTTTCAAAACTCAAAATGTCCGTAGGTCGTTCGACCACACAGAGCATCCCAGCATCTCGTTGGCCATCAGAACAAATCCGGCACGGTTGAGACTCGGTCAACCCTCCGCACCGCTCGCAGGCGACAATACGCTCGCGGGCAAACATCAATGCTTCGGACAGAGCTCGCACCCGCTCCGGCTCCATCTGGATGACATGGAGAGCCATCCTCTCGGCTGAACGCGGTCCAATCCCAGGCAAAGATTTGAGCGCGAGGACCAGCGCCTGAATCGGAAGGGGCAACTCGGTCATCGCATCAATCCGGGTTCAGAACATCCCCGGAAGGCCAAATCCCTGGGTTACTGAACCCATCTCCTTGTTAGAGACCTCCTTGGCCTGAGCAAGTCCTTGGTTTATCGCCGTCAGCAAAAGATCTTCCAAAAATGCCACGTCGTCCTTGTTCACCGCATCCGGGTTGATGTGAATGGCTTTTAGCTGTCCATCTCCAGAGACGACCACTTTAACGGCTCCCCCACCTGATGTGGTTTCGATGGTCTTCTGGGCGATGGACGCTTGGACGGTTTCCATCTGCTGCTGGATCCGCTGTGCCTGCCGCATGAGTTTTCCAACGCTGCTCATAGTGTGTGGTTACGAAGTGAAATTGTTATCCTGTCTGGCGTCAGTCTGGACGAGAGATCCCACCGGAGGCAACCCCTGGGGTCGATGATTGGAATCCCAACGTGTCAACTCGCTTCAGCCGGTCCCCGGACTTCCATAATCCGACCCTTGAAAACCTCCAATGCCTGACGGATCAGCGGGTCATTTAGGAATTCATCTTTGTTCAACAAGGTCGGTGCCACCGCCTTCGGTTTGGCCTCCGTTGGCTTAACCTCGGGAGCTGAGGTTCGGGTGCTTTCCCGAGATGCGGCCGCAGTGCCCACCCCAGAAGTCGCCGACTCCGGAACAGAAAGGCTCTCCGAGACCACGAAACGCAACGACACCCTCTTACCGGTGATGGTCTGAAGCACCGTTTGCAAGGTTCCAATGTTCCGAACAGTATCGAGATAGGCTTCAGGGGGATGAGCGATGGTCAATGTCTCTCGTGACCAACTCTCCGCACGACTCTGTTGCAGTGCCGCCCGAAGAAGTCCCTCACTGTGAGGCAATTGCGCCATCAATACCTGCCAGACCGCCTCGATCGTCTGGGAACTCTCCGAGAGCAACGGGGCCGAATCTAACGGCGATTTGGCAGGTCCACTCGGAATCGGAAGCGAAGAGACGGGGGAGGCTGGCGGGTTGACGACTGGAGCCACTAAAGGAACCGAAGCCACCGGAGGGTTCGACAACGGCGGGTTGATCGGCGGCGACACCACAGTGGGGGCGACTACAAGAGCCGGCGATGCCACTGGAGCCGCGGTGTTTACCTTTGTTGCAGACGCAGCAGGCATCGCCCCCGCAGGAGCCGCCGGAACCTGATCCCGCATCGCCTTCAATTGCTTGAGCACGGCATCGAGGCTCGTAGCCTCGCGGGCTTGGATGACCTTTAGCAGCGTCACTTCCATGAAGATGCGCTTGGAAGCCACCTCACGCTGACGTCCCTCAGCCGCACTCAACACCTCCATCACTCGAGTCAGGGCGTCCGCGTCGATGTGTTTGGCCTGGCGAGTCAGCGCTCCCATCTCGGCCTCACTGACATTGAGCAAACCTGCCTCGGACCCGGAAACCTGGAAGAGTAACAAATTGCGAAAATGATTGAGCAAGTCCGCCAGCAGACGCCCCAAGTCTTTACCGGAACTGGTCAGCTCCTCCAGAAGCCGCAATGTGATGGCAATGTTGCCCTCCAGAAGCGCGTCCACCAGCTGCATGAGCTGAGCACGGGCCGCCAAGCCGAACATCGACAACACATCGGATTCTACAATGCGGTCTCCGCAGAAGCTGATCAACTGGTCCAGAGTCGACTCGGCATCCCTCATACCGCCGTCCGCACCGCGGGCGATGGCCAAGAGGGCGTCCGGATCGATCGAGACCTTCTCCTGCTCGGCAATCCAAGCCAGATGCTTGACGATGAGCGCCGCAGGGATCCGGCGAAGGTCAAACCGCTGGCATCGACTCAGAATCGTGGGCAGAACCTTCTCGGGATCGGTCGTCGCGAAGAGGAACTTCACATGCGGCGGGGGCTCTTCCAACGTCTTGAGCAGCGCATTGAATGCCGCTGTCGAGAGCATGTGAACCTCGTCGATGATGTAGATTTTGTACTTGCCCGAGGCTGGTGCAAACTTGGCCGTATCGCGCAACTCACGAACCTGGTCCACGCCGTTGTTCGACGCACCGTCGATCTCCAAGACATCCAAGGAACGCCCCTCGGTGATCTCCTTCACTCTCGGGTCGGCCTCGTCAAACTCGACGCTAGGTCCACCAGTGCAATTGAGCGCCTTGGCAAAGATGCGCGCCAAGGTGGTCTTGCCTGTGCCACGAGGACCACAGAAGAGGTAGCCGTGTGCGATCCGCCCAAGACGGATGGCATTGGCCAAGGTGGTGGTCACATGTTCCTGACCCACCACGTCGGCAAAACGTTGGGGACGGTATTTTCGAGCGATGACCTGGTAACTCACGGTTAGAAGACAATTGAAGTCCGAAGCCCGTCCGTTGGAAAGCAAACAGCGTGGTCAAGAACACGGATTCCCGGTCACCCGGAAGATCGTGAGATGGCGACTACTTACCAAACTTTCGGAGGTACTTAAGAGCTACCTCTAGGTCGTCGTGCCAGGGGGCGGTGATCTCAACCCGCCGCTCGTCGTCCGGATGGGACACAGCCAACTTCCATGCGTGCAAGGCGAGCGATGGGGTCAGGGGCCGCTCCTCCTGCCCTTCCTTGAGACGGTAAGACGGCTTCAGAGCCGAGAGAAATAGTCGACGACCATCCCCATAGAACTCATCTCCGTAGATAGGAAAACCCGCAAATTTTAGGTGAACCCGGATTTGATGGGTTCGCCCCGTCTCGGGATGGCAGGACAATAAGGTTACTCCACGGAACCGCTCCAAGACCCGAAAACGCGTGAAGGCCTTCTTGCCATCCTTGTTCCAGCGCATCATGCCCGTCAGACGAGGATCCTGCATCAGCTTGAGATCGACCTCGAACTCGTCCTGCTCCGGATTGCCGGGTACCAAGGCCACATAGGTCTTCTCGGGCTTCGCACCGCCGAACTGGTTGGCCAGATGGACCAACGCCGGCTTGTCCTTGGCCAGCAGAAGCACACCCGTGGTCTCGAAATCCAACCGGTGAGCGTTGGCCAAATAGTCCAACTTCCGACTCGCCGCCCATTCCGTCCCACGCTCAATGCCCGCATGGAGCAGTTTCATGAGGTTTGGGCGCTCCGGATCGTAGCGGTCTGGAGATGTGAGTAACCGCGCCGGCTTGTCGATGGCGAGCAGGCGGGCGTCTTCGTAGACGACGGGGACAGACCAGAACTGGCCGGTCACCGGTGCGGAGAGTTTTATAACCGGCCCAGGGGCCTTCATTGGGCGGGCGGAACACCAGACAGAGTCGTGGTCGTCTTGGAGGCCAAGGCTCCCGACTTCTGAAACTCGGAGGAAAACCACGACTGGAACACCGACATGCGGCGCTGCTGCCGGGCTTCGATGAGAGCCGCAGGCAGGGCTTGCTTCACGACTTCATCGGACACCGACTCCTTCTTCTCCAAGTACAGAACGAAACCACCATCGGAGCTTTCCGTGTAGCGAGAAACCCCATTGGGCTTGGCGCTCGTTGCCGCGTTGCGCACGAGGTAAAGGTTCAGCCGCGAATCCATACCTGCCACGTTTTGGGCCGAGGTCGTGAATTCCGGAACAGGAATCAACGAGGTCTTCTCGGCCGAAGCGATGTCGGCAAAGCGCTTTCCAGAGTTTAGGCCAGCCGTGGCCGTCGCTTGGAACTTTTCACCCGCCTCGCGGGCCGCCGCACGGGCGCGATCCATCTTGTAGTCTTGAAGTACCCGCTCGCGGACCGTCGCAAAGGAAGGAATCTCCGGAGCAAGCTTGGTCTGAAGCATCGGAATTACCACAAACCCATCACCGTCCAAAGGTTCTGTATAAGGCGTTTCAGCGTTCAGGCCTGCCACGCGCTGCGGCAACGCTTGCACACTCTCCAAACCAACAATGCGCTCACCCGCGCGGAACGGGGTGGTGCTGCGCAGCGGCACCTTCAGTTTGGCGGCCGTCATGGCAAACGACGAGGCCGTCACGTTGGTGAGGCTGCCGAGCTCATCATTGAAACGAACCGCTGCCTGGCGGGCCAACCCCAGAGCACCTTGAGAGGAAGCCTCATCACGGATCTTGCGCAAGGCAGCGTCCTTGCTCAGCACTTTTTCATTCTCATCGCGGAACGTATCGGCACCGCGTTGCTTGTAGAATTCCTCCAGACGATTGGTAAAGCCCGGCTCCTTGGCGATCATGGCCTCGGCCTCGGCAAGGTGGTCGGTCGCGTCAAAGCGCACATACACCAACACCGAACGCTCCGGGATGCGGTAGTAAGCGATGCGGTTGCTGTAGAACTTGCTGAGGTCTTCGGGCTTGGCTGTGATGCTGGCCACACGGTTGGACACGCTGAAGAGGGCGGCCTTGGTCACCCACCGCTCGTTGTCACGGCGATAATCGGCTTCAACCTCACGCGGCGTGACCAAACGGGAAGCGGCTCCAACCGTCTCGACCAAGTGCTGAATGGCCACTTGCTGGCGGATGTGCTCTAGGAACGTAGCCTCGTCGATGCGGGCGCGCTGCCGGAGGTTCTGTATGAAGGCGTCGTAGTTGAAGGTGCCCGTGTTGGGGTCCTTGAAGTTCTCACGCAAGTACTTGCCCACGGCGTCATCGCTCACCTGGATGCCCATTTCCTTCACCTTGGCTTGAAGGACCATCAACTCGGCAACCTGACGCTCGTTGTCGGCGGATGCTCCACGGGTGCGACCACCGCGCAGTGCGTCATCCACGGCTGCCGCTGTGCGGGCCTTGAGCAACTGATCACGGGTGATCGGTTGTCCGTAGAGCTTTCCGAAATCGGAACCCCCGAAATCAAAAGCGTTTTGACCGCGGCTGGCATCACTAAAGACAACGAAGCTAGCGATAACCGCGGTGACGATGATGGCCCAGAGCCAGTTCGAATGTTTGCGAATCGATCCGATCATAAAATTTGCTGAGTCTGCGGAGCAGCAGAACCTAATGGCTGCAGGAAAACCGGGTCAAACCGTAAAACGGATAGTCTTCTGAGCTTGGGCTCAAAAAAAAACACCTCTCGTCACTCTCCTACCAGCTCATTCTGCTGCGACATTCCATTCATAATCCACAGAAATGAGCCCTGATCCGTAAGGATTCAGTTGGGGCAGCAGTCATTGCAGGGCGGGGTTTGCTAGACGAGAAACGAAGGCGTTGAGAATGAAGCCCCGCCAACCACGACCCGTCTCAGTGAATCGTTCCGGCTTATTGGCAACGGGTTCATTGCCTGAGCAACTGAAGATCTTTGCCCCGAGGTGAACGCACCAGAAGCCCAAACCCTTCGGCTTAAAAAGAAACAAGTCCTCGGGCTGGCGCTATCTGATCCAGGAAACCTGCAGCAAGGTTCTACCCTCCGCTTTGAAGGGCATTGGGGGGTTACCTCTGAGTGCCGCTCTCCATGGAAAGGGCGGAATGGTCGCCCATTCCGCCCCTTGAAAAGACTCGGCCAATGACCGAGCAGCTTACCGAGACCTTATTGCAACTGGGCCAACACAGCCTTCACGGCCTCAAAGTTGGGCAGGTCCTTCGGCGTGGCGGTCTGCTCGGCGTAGTGGACCGTGCCGTCCTTGCCGATGACAAACGCGGCGCGAGCCGAGGTGTCACCCACACCGGCCAACATCGGGAACAGGACCCCATAGGCCTTGGTGGTTTCCTTGTTCAGATCGCTGACCAGCTGAATGCCGATCTTGCTCTGATTGGCCCAAGCCTCTTGCGCAAAGGGGCTGTCGACGCTGATGCCGATGACATCTGCATTGAGACCGGTGTACTGCGAGAGACCGGCCGTGATGTCGCACAATTCCTGAGTGCAGACTCCGGTGAAAGCCAGAGGAACGAACAACAGGACGGTATTCTTGGAGCCAAAATTGGCACTGAGCTTCACATCAACCAGACCGGTTGAGGTCTTGGACTTGAGAGTGAAATCAGGGGCGGCGGATCCGACAGCGATAGGCATAATTTATAGGAATTTGACAGTTTTGAACCAACGATTGCCCCGGAGGCCTAAGCCGACTTGGCCGACCTGTCAAACCTCACGTTGTGGGATAGTCTTTCTGGACGCCTTCTGGTCGCCACGGTTTGCCCTTCAGGAAGCTGGTCCTTTTCCCCGACTTTAATCCCTCAACAGCTTCCGAATGGCGCCCAATAAGACTGCCTCTACTTCGGGTGCCACATTCGACGACCTCGGCTCTGTTTCGTATCCGCCCTCGGTGTAGGCGACGGCCGTACCGATGTAGTACGGGCCGTAGTCGCCGTAGGCGGCCATGGCGACAAACAAATCCTTCCGTTCCGCCTTGGCCGCCAATTGGTACTCCACAAACAGTTCACCGGGCATGTGCAAGATCCGGGCCCGCCCGAGTGCCAGACATCCGATGTCGATCTGGTGCCCCGCCTTGGCACGCCGCAGCCAAGCCAGGCGCCCCGCCCCATTGGCCGTCAAGAAGCTAGCCTCACGCCCCTTCAACTGGGCCACCAGTCGGTCTTCGTCTAAGTGCCGAGACACGGGCAGGGCCACCGGTTCGAATCGCCAACTCAAGTCGTTGGTGGTCACCGGTTCGCGCCGCGTCGCCTCCCAGGCCCGACGCATGCCATCGGCCAGGCGTTCTCCGAGGATCCGTCGGTTGGCCGGCGAACCGTCATTGTACTTGCCGGCCCCGATGTTGCCACCGGCCCCGTTGAAGTGAACATGCAATGCCTCGGGCACGGCGATCTGGCGCAGAAAGCGAGCGACTCCCGGAAAATCTGGATTGGCGATGCCCGTGCGATAATAACTCTGAGGATGGGTGGCATAGTAGCTCAAGACCGCCACCGGACGTTCGTTATTCCAGAAGCTCACCAAAGACACCATCGGGTCGATGACACCCTCGGGTTCTGCCCGTAAGGCGGGGTCGACTGTGGCCGTGTAGCGCACGGTCCGCACCTTGCCGTCAGGACCGAAGATTCTCCGATTGGACGCCACCTCGCGCACCTCGGCCTGCCCGGTGCCAACCTGGTTGAAAGGCTGGGCCTGGGCGGCAGCGCGGGCCACCGCAGTGCTGAGTCGACCCAGGAGCTCTCGGGCGAAGGTTCCCTCGTAATTCCATGGGCTAACCCCAGCTTCGCGAAGGATCTTCTCTGCACCGAAATCACATTCGGGCGCATCATGCTGATGCAGCGAATGGACCGCCACCCGGTCTACGGTCGTCCCCGCCGCCATGGCCAGTTGCTGCCGAAACGCATCGTGTCCCTCATTGCCAATACCGATCCAATCGACGGCACAAAGAACCACCGGACGATCCTTCCCCAAGACCACAACGCCTCGGGCCCGCAGGCCCAGATCCCAGACGTTGGTGACCGGATCGTATGCCAAGCGCGATCCGACGGGCGGAGTGGCATCCAGATCGAAAAGCCCCACCCGCAACTGAGCCTGAACGGAAACAACCAACATACAGGCCCACAATAGGCACCCTGAGACCAATCTTGTTCGGGGAATCATGGAGGAGAGGCTATCGAGATCCGCCTGGCTTTCGAGGTGAAGTTTCCGCGCAAGTTTTCGTAGGAGGATTCTGGGCCCTTTTGGCACCCTTGGCCTCATGCATTCCCTCGGGCGCGGATTGGCTTGGACCCTAGTGGCGGGGCTGGGAGCCTTCGCCTACTTCATTCTGGCGACCCATCGTCAAGAACCAGTCAGCTCGGCCTACATTTTGGTGGCAGCCTTATGCACCTACGCCATCGGATACCGGTTCTACTCACGCTGGATCGCCGCCAAGGTCCTGATGCTGGATGATCGGCGAGCCACGCCCTGTGAACGCCATGAAGATGGTCGAGAGTTCGTAAAGACCCACCGCTGGATCGTCTTCGGGCACCACTTCGCCGCCATCTCCGGCCCCGGCCCCCTCGTGGGCCCCGTGCTCGCCGCCCAGTTCGGTTACCTTCCCGGAACCCTGTGGATCTTGATTGGAGTCATCCTTGGCGGTGCAGCTCAAGACTTCCTGATCCTCGCCGCATCCATGCGCCGCAACGGCCGTTCCTTGGGGCAAATGATGAAGGACGAATTGAATCCTTTTCTGGGTGCACTGTCCCTGATGGCGATCCTGTCGATCATGATCATCCTCCTAGCGGTGCTCGGGTTGGTTGTCGTGAAGGTGCTCGCCGAAAGTCCATGGGGCGTTTTCACGGTCGGGGCGACCATCCCCATCGCCCTCCTCATGGGCCTGTACCTGCGGTATGTCCGACCCGGCAAAACCCTGGAGGGCTCGGCGCTCGGCGTCCTCCTGCTAATCGCGGCTGTCTGGGGAGGTCAGTGGATCCACAGCAACCCAGCGCTCGCCAAACTCTTCACCTTCTCGGCCGAACCTCTGGCCTGGACCATTGTTCTCTATGGTTTCGCTGCCAGCGTGCTGCCCGTCTGGTTACTGCTCGCGCCGCGAGACTACCTCAGCACCTTCATGAAGCTCGGCACAATCCTCGCCCTGGCCGCCGGCGTGCTGTTGGTGCTACCCACCCTCAAGATGCCCGCCTTGACCACCTTCATCGACGGTTCGGGGCCGGTCGTCCCGGGCAAGCTGTTTCCATTCTGCTTTATCACCATTGCCTGCGGGGCCATCAGTGGTTTTCACACACTCATCGCCAGCGGTATCACCCCAAAAATTATCACCCGTGAGAGCTACGCCCGCCCGATCGGGTACGGGGCCATGCTCCTGGAATCGCTGGTTGCCATCATGGCATTGATCGCGGCCTGCACCCTCGAACCCGGTGTCTACTTGGCGATTAACATCGCTGGCACGGGTGCCGACGCGGCCGCTATTGCCGCAGACACCGTGGCCAAGGTTCGGGCAACGGGGTTCACTCTGGATCCCGGCGTGATGGACTCGCTGGCTCGACAGGTCGGCGAGAGTTCGCTTTATGGACGAACCGGAGGAGCCGCCACACTGGCCGTCGGCATGGCCAATTTGTTCTCCCAGGTGACTCACGGACGCTGGCTCGATGTCTGGTATCATTTCGCCATCATGTTTGAGGCGCTGTTCATCCTCACGACCTTGGATGCCGGAACCCGAGTGGGCCGTTACCTCCTTCAAGATGCTTTGGGTCACTTATGGAAACCCCTGGGAGACGTGCGATCGACCGCCGCCGGGGCTCTGGCCAGTGCGTTGATTGTGGCCAGTTGGGGTTGGTTTTTGATTCAAGGTGTCCGAGACCCGTTGGGCGGCATTAATTCGCTCTGGCCGCTCTTCGGCATCGCCAATCAATTGCTCGCCGCCATCGCCCTCGTGCTCGCCACTACTTTGCTTCTCAAACAGTCGCTGGCCCGAGGCAAATCACCAGCAATCGCGTGGGCAGCGCTCCTGCCGCTCATCTGGCTTTTGGCAGTCACCGGGACCGCCGGATTCCAGAAAATATTCCATCCGTCACCGCGCATCGGCTTCCTGGCCACGGTCCGAGACCTGGACCAAAAATACCCCGCCCTTCAACGGGCTGCAGAATCCGCCCCTGCGGATGCTGCGGCCCAGAAGGCTCTTCGCGCAAATCGAAGCCGCCGGCTCAACAACGCCTTGGACGTGGGCGTAACGGCCGTCTTCCTGGGGTTGGCTGCCCTGATCGTGACCGGAGCCGCACTGGAGTGGATTCGCCTGCTGCGCGGCCGGCGAACCCCTGACTCGAGCGAAGAAGTGCCCGTGTGGCTCCCAGAATCGGCGTTGGCCGAAGGAAGCAACCGCACCGGTTGGGCCGGGATCTTTGCGCTGGGCCTAGCCCTACTGCGCAACTGGTCGGGACAAGACGCCGTGGACCGCACAGCCCGTCAGCTTGAAGCGAATGTCTCGAAGCAAGTGCCCTCGCAAGCCGTCCTCATTCCCCTACCCGAAGTGACTGAAGCCGCCCGCCGTCACAACGCCCCCATCGCCTACGTCCAAGCCGCCGAAGCCCGCCTCAACGGCCCCAACCGCTGCTGCTGAAATCCCGCCGGGGTCGGTCCCACCTATTTACACAAAAGGGGCCACTGTAGACTATTTTTCAGCCATGTTTTGAAATGAAATTCAGGCGATAGAAAGCCGCAGTTTACGGGAGTCTCAAGTAGGCTGGCAGCGACAAGCACCACCACGAGCGCCAACACAGATTAGAACCGCGAAGACGCGGTTCTAATCGGATACTCCCAGCAGATTGTCACAGCCGGGCTGGCTCGGGCCGCAGGAACAACTGCGCCGCAGAATCGGCAAAGCGCAGCCCAGCCCGGGTCAACCGGAAATGGGTCGGCGTCCTCTCAGCCCAACCCCTGGAAACTAGTTGAGCCATCTCTGTGGGCCATTCGGTCCTGAGGTCGAACCCGGTCTGACCTTGGAACTCTTCCCACGGCCAACCGGCATTCATCCGCAAACCGAAAGCAGCCATCTCTCCGGCTCGCCCAAGAGGCGGGAGCGCTTCGGCGAATTCCTTGGCTCTGCGGCCTTTCTCCAACTGCTCACAATACAGCACGGTGTTAGACCAGTTACGCGAGCGCAACCCACGCACCCATTCGCTGGCGCTGGGCCCCAAACCGTAGCTGTCTCGTCCGCGCCAATAGCCAACATTGTGTCGGCAAGCAAAAGCCGGGATGCCGGGCTCCGCCTCAGGTCGATCCACCGATTCGCCCACCCGTCGGCGACGAGCAAAATTGGCAACTTCGTATGCCCCAAAACCCACGGCTCCAACGCGATCGTACAGCACCTCATACAGGTCGGCTGCCAAGTCGTCATCTACATCGCATTCCCCAGCTTTGAGCTGCTCGTAAAGGGGGGTATCCTCTTCGTAAATCACCTCGTAGCAGCTGAGGTGCTCAGTGCCCAGGGCCAAGGCTTCATCCAAGGTGCGGTTCCAGATCTCCATCGTCTGGCCCGGGATCGCAAACATCAGATCGATGTTGATGTTCTCGAAGCCCGCCTTTCTCAAAATGTCGTAACTCCGGAACACCATGTCGCGGCTGTGGACACGCCCCAACCGGTCCAACAACGCCTCATCGAGCGATTGCACGCCCATGGAAATGCGATTGACCCCGAACTGGCGCAAAAGGGCCGCTTTATCCGCCGAAACGGTCGCCGGATTGCACTCCAC
>Ga0255130_1000503_pt1 | contig 12174 bp, 10 predicted proteins | sample Law_Yuk_RepB_8d_FD_188560 | JGI IMG/M metagenome (GOLD analysis project Ga0255130, IMG submission 188560) | Freshwater microbial communities from St. Lawrence River, New York, United States - Law_Yuk_RepB_8d | ecosystem: Environmental > Aquatic > Freshwater > River | place: USA: New York...
CTGCTGTATTGAAATAAGCAGAGGTCATGGTCAGGAGACTGGCTCCGGCACCGTTTTCACCAAAAGGATCGTAGGCAAAGTCCAGCAAGAACGTCGGTGTGTAGTTTCTGCCAGCGGTCACGGAACCCCAGTGGCCTGAAAGTCCGATGGTGGAAACGCGGTTGAATTGCAGACTGCCATTGGCACTGGCCGATTTGTTGTCGGTAGATGACCAACCTGCGAAGGGCGTGGTGACACCCGTTCCGGTGTCGGCGGCAATGTCTGTTTCCAGAACAAAACTGGCCTTCATGCCGCCACCCAGGTCCTCGGCACCCCGGAAACCAAGGCGAGAAGACATGTTGCGACCAGAAGCCAGTCCTTTCCAGTTGGCCACATCGCCTGAACCACTGACAAAGCCCACATCCATCACGCCGTAGAGCGTCACACTTGATTGCGCATGCGCCTGAGTGGCCAGCAAAGCGGCCAGGGCGATCCATTTCATTTTCATCTGTATCTCCTTGTTTTCGGTTGAAGTCGCACGATTCGGTTTGGGGTACAGACAAGTTGCCCCGAATCCAGTTCGGCAATCTCATCTTGGCCAGTGACATACCTTGAGCCCGTCACGGACTCTAAAGTTGGCACTGTTTTTTTATTTGTCATTTCACGACATTGATTTTTCATTTCGCGTCAAATGATGAGGTCACGAGGGTATTCCCCGTGCCTGATGGAGACGCTCCATCAAGGACAGCGCCATGGGCCATTCGCCATAACCCGAAGCCGGATTCAGGTGACCGACTTCGCCCAGATCCACCGTGTCGCTGCCCCAGTCTTTGGCCAGCGCCAGCACGCGTTCGCGTGCGGCCAGTGGGTCGTTGTCGCTGGTGGCCACCAGGCTGCGAAACGGCAAAGGCTGGCGCGGCACTGGCAGCCAGCCACCGGCCTGCAGCGCGGCCAGCGTGGGGTAGCCCTCGGGCATGGGCCGATCAAAGTCGGGCGGTGTGGCGAGCAATGCGCCCACCACGCGGTGCGCATGCGCGCTGGTGTGCGCCCAGTGCGCCACCATCACGCAACCGCCGCTGTGCGCCACCAGGACCACCGGCCCATCCATCGCGGCCATGGCCGTTTCGATGGCCTGCACGCGCTTGGCGCAGTCGAGGTCTTCGCGGCCCATGGGCGGCACGCTGTGCACCTTGGGCAATTGGGCGGCCAGCAGGGTTTGCCAATGGGCCTCCACATGGTCGCGCAAACCGGGAACGATCAAAACCGTGGGGGACATGGAAAACTTTCAGGAAACGTTCTCAGCGGCAAGCAAGGCCGCCAGCAAGACCTCGGGAGGCTGTGCGCCCGAGATGGCTTCACGCTGGTTGAAAACGAACAGCGGCACACCCGAAGCCCCGCCCGGCAAGGCCCAAACCGGTGGCGCATCGAAGGCCTCGGCCTCGCTGCCGTCAATCCCATGGGCTTGCGCCAGTTGTGCCAGAACCTGGCTGTCGCCAATGTCGAGGCCTTGCACAAAGTAGGCTTCAAACAAAGCATCCAGCAGGGCTTCGTGCTGTTCGGGGTGTTGCTGTTCGGAGAAGGACAGCAGGCGGTGGGCACGCCAGGTGTTGGGGAACACGGCAATGCGTTCGTGGTGGATCGTGAGACCGGCGCTGGCCGCTGCAGCCTGCACCTGCGCGCGGCGTGCGCGCACCGCCTCAGGGCCGCCGAGCCGGTGTTCGTAAAACGCCTGGTAAGGCCAGCCCTGTGGCGGCGTCTGCGGAATCAGTTGCACCGAATGCCAGCGCAGCTGAACCTGCACACCTGGCAGGCGCTCGGCCAGCTGGCGGCGTGCGCTGTCCAGGTGCGTTTTGCCAATCCAGCACCAGGGGCAGATCAGGTCGAACCAGACATCGACCTGCACTGTGGTGGCGAGCGTCACGACCATCAGGCAGCTTTGCGCAAAAAGCCCTGGTTGCCACCATTGCGGTTGGGCGAGAAGCCGTTGGCGGCCAGCGATTCCTCGACGGTGTCGTAAAACACGCCGATCTTCAGAATCTCGCGGGCTTCTTTGCCCGTGGCGATTTCGCGACCAAACTCACGGCTGATGCGCACCAGCTGTTCGATTTGCTCGACCGTGCTGATCTTGGCCGTGCGTGCCTGGTTCCACAGGTTGTCTTCGATGCCGCAGCGCACATGCAGGCCCATGGCGATGCCCATCATGTTGATCGGCAGTGTATTGCGCATGCTGCTTTCCACCGTCAGCTTGGTGCCATCAGGGACGGCGCGCAGGAAGTTGGCCAGGTTGTAGACGTTGGGCGCGTCCATGCCACCGCTGATGGCGACCCAGTTGCAGACCAGCGGGCCCTTGTAGACGCCACGGCGCATCAGGCGCTCGACCGTCTCAAAGCTGTTGAGGTTGTAGAACTGGAAGGCGCTCTGGATGCCGGCGGCGCTCAGGCGACGGATGTGTTCTTCGTACCAGGCGGGGTTGGAGGGCACCACCATTTCGCTGTAGGCACGGCGACCTTCGGGCGTGGCCATGGAGGTGCCGGCGATGTCGGCCTCTTCCATGTGCTCGATCACGTTCATCTGCACGGTGTTGATGGTCACCGTGACCTGGTCGGGCTTGGGGTCCAGCTCGGCCAGCATGTGGCGGGTGTCGTCGCTCAACCACTTGGCGATCTCGCCTTCACCGACCGGTGCGAACGAGATCGAGCCACCGACCTGAATGACCATGTCGGGCACGGCTTGGCGCACGCCAGCGATCAGTTCATTGAACTTGGACAGGCGCTTGCTGCCCTTGCCATCGAGTTCGCGCACATGCAGGTGCAGCACGGTGGCACCGGCGTTGTAGCAGTCCACCGCTTTTTGAATCTGCTCTTCCATCGTCACCGGGATGTCTTCCGGGTAGTCCTCCGGAATCCACTCGGGGCCATAAGGGGCGGCGGTGATGACGAGTTTTTCCTGGTTTTCAGGGTAGAGGTGGCCGTCGAGAAAATACATGGGTTGTCTCCAAAAAAGAGGGTGCAAGAAAAAGGGTGGGGATCAGAAAGGCTTTGTGCCGACAATGCCTGCGCGTTCCATCTTGCGGTGGCAGGGCGGGTAGTCCATGACGGCGTAGTGCTGGGTGGCGCGGTTGTCCCAGATGGCCACGCTGTAGGGCTTCCAGCGCCAGCGCACCTGGTATTCGGGGATGTAGGCCTGGCTGATCAGGTACTGCAGCAGGTCGCCTGCGCCCTGGTTGAAGTCCTGGCCATAGCGCACCTTGTCCTTGTTGTGGAAGTTCACAAAGTGCGTGGTGAAGCCGTTGACGAACAGCACTTTCTCGCCGGTGTCGGGGTGTGTGCGGATCACCGGGTGTTCCGCGTCGGGGTATTGCGCCTTCATGGCCAGGCGCTTGTCGATCGGCATGGCCGCCGCGAAGGTCGAGTTGAAGCTGTGGTTGGCGATCAGGCCTTCGATTTGCTGCTTCACGCCTTCGGGCAGTTTCTCGTAGGCCAGTGCCATGTTGGCCCAGACGGTGTCGCCCCCCACGGGCGGGCATTCGATGCAGCGCAGCACGCAGCCCAGCGCAGGCTTTTCGCGGAAGGTGCCGTCGGTGTGCCAGGAGTTTTCGTAGCGGTCGGGCGGGTTTTCGGGCGTCTTGTAGATTTGCACCAGACCAGGGGCTTCAGGATGGCTGGGCACCATCGGGTGGGTTTCCAGCTCCCCCAGTTTCTGGGCAAATGCCATGTGGTTCTGGCGCGAGAGTTTGTCCAGCGTCTGGTCGCGCAGGAACAGCACCTTGTGCTGGAGCAAGGCCGCGTAGATCTCTTGGAACAGACCCTCGTCGCGCACGGCATCGGCGAGGTTGACATTCACCAGTTCCGCGCCAATGGCGCAGGTCAGGGGTTCGATGCGCATGGCGTTTCCTTAAATCACAAAGATGGACGAGCCAATCGTCTTGCGGGCTTCGAGGTCGCGGTGGGCCTGCACCGCGTCCTGGAGGGCATAGCGCTGGTTGATCTCGATCTGGATGCGGCCTGCGGCGATGTGGCCGAAGATCTCGCCAGCCAGCTCGGCCTTTTCGGCGGGGTCGGCGATGTAGTCGGCCAGGGCCGGGCGCGTGAGGTAGAGCGAGCCTTTCTGGGCCAGCAGGTTAAGGTTGAAGCCGTCGATCGTGCCGCTGGCGGTGCCCACGCAGACCATCAGGCCGCGGCGACGCAGCGAGTCGAGCGAGGCGATGAAGGTGTTTTTGCCCACGCTGTCGATCACCACGTCCACACCTTTTCCGCCAGTCAGTTCACGCACGCGTTGGGCAATGTCCTCGTGGCTGTAGTTGATGGTGTGGTCGCAACCGTGCGCGCGGGCCACGGCGGCTTTTTCTTCGGTCGAGACCGTGCCGATCACGTTCAGGCCCAGCAGCTTGGCCCATTGCGACACGATCAGGCCCACGCCACCGGCGGCGGCGTGCAGCAAGAGGGTCTCGCCTGGCTTGAAGTCATAGATGCGGCGCATCAAATAAGCCGAGGTCAGGCCGCGCATGGTCATGCCTGCGGCCGTTTCAAAGGAGATGGCATCGGGCAGCTTGATCAGTGGTGCGGCGGGGATCAGGCGCTCGGTACTGTAGGCGCCCAGGGTGTTGATGAAGCCGGTGTAGGTGACCCGGTCGCCCACCGCCACGTTGCTGACGTCGGAGCCGATGGCTTCCACCACACCTGCACCTTCGACGCCCATGCCGTTGGGCAGCGGGATCGGGTAGGTGCCGTTGCGAAAGTAGGTGTCGGCGTAGTTCAGGCCAACAGCCACATGGCGCAATCGCACCTGGCCTGGTCCGGGCTGGCCGACTTCGGCGTCGCCGTATTGGAGTACCTCGGGTCCGCCGATGCGGTCAAATGTCACGGCTTTGGCCATTGGGTGATCTCCTGAATCAGTTGGTGTATGAGCCATGGAATTTAGGTCCGTGCCTGTGAATTCCGTTTGCCAATTCATGACTCTCGGTTAACATTTCGTGACATGGCTTGTGATGACCACAGGCCATGAAGATGGGATTGAGGAGACACCATGAGCACCCGCAAAGCCTTGCAGATCCGCGCCGCTTCGCTGTCGCATTACGACGAGGTGGCCAAACGGCTGGGGTTGACCCCTTCACTCATGCTGCGCAAGGTGGGCTTGACGCCGCGCATGCTGGCTTCGCCCACGCAGCTCATTCCCTTGGAAAGCGGTCTCGCTTTGCTGGAAATTTCGGCCAAGGAAAGTGGCTGCAGCACATTCGGTTTGCACATGGCCGAGGCGCGGGTATTGTCGGATTTCGGTCCCGTCAGCCTGTTGCTGTCCCATCAGGGCTCCGTTCGCATGGCTTTGCAGATGATCACCCAGTACCGACACTTGCTCAACGAGTCCCTGGGCATGCACATTGAGGACATGGGCAAGACCACGCTCATCACCGAAGAAATCATGAGTGATTACGCCGGTGGGACGCAGCAATCCACCGACATGGCGATTGGCGTGCTCGTCTTGATCTTCAGGGCCATCCTGGGGGAGCATTGGCGGCCGCAGGCTGTGCATTTCACGCACGCGGCCAACAGCGATGTGCAGGTGCACAGGCGCGTGTTTGGCTGCCCCGTACATTTCAACAGCGACTTCAATGGGCTGGTCTGCCTGAAGGCCGACATGGACAAGCCCAATGCGCGTGCAGATGCGGGCATGGCCAGCTATGCACAGTCCTTCCTCGAATCCATGCCCCAGCGGCAAGGCAGTTCCGTGGTGCACGATGTGCGCCGCTCGGTCTATCTGCTGCTGCCCATGGGGCGCGCCAGTGTGGAACAGATCGCCTCAGGACTGGGCATGAACGTACGCACTTTGCAGCGTCGTCTGGACGAAAGTGGTGTGAGTTTTTCACAGCTGCTCAACGAAGTGCGCTGCGAACTGGCGCAGCGCTACATCACCCACACCCCTCATTCCATGGGTCGCGTGGCCGAACAGTTGGGGTATTCCAACCTCAGTTCTTTCACCCGCTGGTTCAGTGCGCAGTTCGAATGTTCACCGTCACAGATGCGTGAACGCAGCCTTGCCCAATCCCGATCGGTGTGAACCCGAAGTGACGTTTAAAGATAAATGCTTGTCGTGAATGGATAAGCCAGCTGAGGCCGCTTTGCGAACAATCGCACCATCATTCAATCCATGGGACACCCGATCCCGATATCTACTCTGGAGACAAGACATGACATCGTGCACACACACCCGCCGACTTGGCCGCGCCATCCTGATGGTTCTCGCAAGCAGCCTGGCCCTGCCGTCCGCCATGGCCTGGACCGACAAACCCGTCAAGATGCTGGTGCCTGCACCCGCTGGCGGCAACATCGATGTGATTGCCCGCCTGGTGGCGGACCAGCTGACGACAGACCTGGGTCAGCCCATGGTGGTGGAGAACAAGCCGGGTGCCGGTGGCGCGATTGCAGTGCAGGCCCTGCGTGCCGCACCTGCCGATGGTCAGACGGTGATGATGATCGCCAGCAATGTGCTGACCGAAATCCCCCATGTGCTCAAGGGCGGCTTCGATCCGCTCAAGGATGTGAAGCCTGTGGGCATTGTGGCCCGTGGCAATCTGGTGATGATTGCCGCACCCAATGTGCCTGCCAAGGATTTCAAAGGGTTCATGGCCTATGCCAAAAAGAACACTGGCAGTTTGGGTTTTGCCTCCTACAGCGCGGGCACCATCTCGCACTACGCCGGCATGATCCTGAATCAGAAAGCCGGTCTTGATCTGCAGCATGTGCCGTTTCAGGGCTCGCCTCCCGCATTGGCGCAGGTGATGGGTGGTCAGATTCCGATGATGTTTGACGGCTATGCCACCTCGCGCAACCTGATCGCCACCGGCAAGGTGCAGGCCTATGCCGTGGCCGGCAAGCACCGGCTCAGCCAGTTGCCCGAGGTGCCGACGCTGACCGAACTGGGCTACCCGGATCTTGATTTTTCCAACTGGATGGGCGTGATCGTGTCTTCAGGCATGTCGCCTGAATTGCAGGAAAAAATCCACAAGGCGGTGCGCAACGTGGCCCTCAACCCGAAGTTCCGCGGCCGCATGTTTGCCACGGGTTTTGAGGGGGCCGAGGACTGGAACATTCAGCAGCTGACGCAAGCGGCGAAAACAGAATTTGAGCGCAACGCAGCCATCGTCAAACAATTCAACATCCAGCTCAACCAGTGAACGGATTGCCAGGGAAATTTGAAGCATGAACGCCTTGTATGCACGCTGCGCCGTGCTGTGGCCTGGCTTGGCAATTCATGGCCGAGCATTACGGCGCCCCCGTGATGCTGTTTGCCCTGCTGCTGGGCATGGCGGTCAACTTCCTTTCGGAGAATGCGCAATGCAAGCCAGGCATCGAGTTTGTCGCGCGACAGGTGTTGCGCTGGGGCGTGGCCCTGCTGGGTCTGAAGATCACGCTGGACCAGGTGCAGTCGCTGGGCTGGCAATCCGTTTTCATGGTGGTGCTGGCTGTATCGCTCACCATCGGTCTGGGCATTGTGGTGGCCAGATGGATGGGCTTCAAACCCTTTTTCGGTTTGCTGTCTGGCGGATCGGTGGGCATTTGTGGCGCTTCTGCAGCGATGGCGATCGCCGCTGCGTTTCCAAATCATCCGCAAAAAGACCGGGCCACTTTGTTCGTGGTCATCAGCGTGAGCACCTTGTCGACGGTGGCCATGGTGCTGTACCCGGTGCTGGTGCGCTGGCTGGGCCTTGACCCGCTGCAGGCGGGCTTTTTTCTGGGCGGCACCATCCATGATGTGGCGCAAGTGGTGGGCGCGGGTTACAGCATGGGACCGCAGACCGGCGATGCGGCCACGGTGGTCAAGCTCATGCGGGTGGCCATGCTGGTGCCGGTGATCGTGGTGGCGGCCTGGATGACACGGGCCACACATGCCCAGTCTGAGAACAGTGAGGGAGCAGGCGCACCAGCAAGCAGGCCGCCCCTGCTTCCCTGGTTTGCCGTGGTGTTCGTGCTGCTGGTGCTGCTCAACAGCCTGCTGCAGCTGCCCGAAGTCGTGGTCAACACGGGACATGGTTTGTCACGGGCATTTCTGGTGGCCGCGATGGCCGCGATTGGCATCAAAACACATCTGAAGGATATCCTGAGCGTGGGTTGGAAACCCGTGGCTTTGATGCTGCTGGAGACGGTGTTTCTGGCTGTTCTTGTTTACATGCTTTTATTGCAGCACTGAAACCCGAGGGGCGGTGGCCGCATGTCTGCTTACTCAGGCACCACAGCCGTGACCTCGATCTCCACCAAGGCCCGGTCTTCCACCAGATCGGCCACTTGCACCAGTGTCATGGCCGGGTAGTTTTTGCCGATGACTTCCTGATAGACCTTGCCGAGTTCGCGCCCACGGGCGAGGTATTCTTTTTTGTCCTTGACGTACCAGGTCATGCGGGCCATGTGCTGCGGGCCTGCGCCTGCGCACGCAAGTGTGTCAACGATGTTTTGCAGGGCCTGGCGGCACTGGGCCACAAAGTCGTCGGTCTCGAATTGGGCTTGGCCGTTCCAGCCGATCATGCCCGCGACGAACACCATGCGGCCGCGCGCTTCGATGCCGTTGGCATAGCCTTTGGCGGGCGCCCAGCCTTCGGGTTGCAAGACGTTGAACATATGGGGCTCCTCAGGAAGAAATTTGACGCAGCTTGAAGCGCTGCAGTTTGCCGGTTTCGGTGCGGGGCAAGGCGTCTAAAAAGACCACTTTGCGCGGGTACTTGAACGGGGCGATGGTTTGCTTGACGTGCTCTTGCAAGGCTTTTTCCATGGCCGCATCGCCCGTGTGGCCAGGCTTGAGCACCACATAGGCCTGCACGATGTGCCCGCGGTCTTCGTCGGGCATGCCGACCACGCCGCACTCGGCCACGGCCGGGTGTTGCAGCAAAGCGCTTTCCACCTCGGGGCCTGCGATGTTGTAGCCCGCCGAGATGATCATGTCGTCGTTGCGGGCCTGGTAGCTGAAGTAGCCGTCGGCGTCCATGACAAAGGTGTCGCCGGGCAGGTTCCAACCGTTTTTCACATAGTCTTGCTGGCGCGGGTCGGCCAGGTATTTGCAGCCTGTGGGGCCACGCACCGCGAGCCGCCCCACGGTGCCGGGCGGCACGGGTTGCATGTCATCGCCCACGATTTGCGCCACATAGCCCGGCACCACCTGACCGATGCTGCCGGGGCGAACTTGAGCGCCCGCACTCGAGATGTAGATGTGGATCACTTCGGTGCCGCCAATGCCGTCGGTCATTTCGATGCCCGTGGCCTGCTTCCACAGCTGGCGGGTGGCGTCGGGCAAGGCCTCGCCTGCCGAGACAGGGTGCTTGAGGCTCGACAGGTCAACGCCTTGGGCCAGTGTCGCCATTTGGCGGTACATGGTGGGCGCGGTGTAGCACTGCGTGGCGCGGTACTTGGCGATGGTCTGCATCAAGGTCTCGGGCGTGTGCTTTTCCAGCAGCACGGTGCTTGCGCCATAGCGCAGCGGAAACGCCAGCAGACCACCCAAGCCGAATGTGAAGGCGATGGGCGGTGTGCCACACACCACATCGGTTTCGTCCATCTGCAAGATGTGGCGCGGGAACAAATCGCACATGGCCAGCACATCGCGGTGAAAGTGCATGGTGCCCTTGGGTTGGCCCGTGGTGCCGCTGGTGAACGCGATCAGGCACACGTCGTCGCGGCTGGTGGGGTGGGCGGTGTAAGCACCACTTTGCTGCGCCATGCGCTGCTCGAGGCCATCAGGGGCATCGCTGCGGAACTGCACCAGCTGCTGCAAGCTGGCCATGTGGCTGGCGTGCCCGGGCGTCATGCAGTGCTGCAGTTCGTCGGCCAGCAGGCTGTCGCACAGCGCGGCGCTGACCTGGGCCTTGTCGATGATCTGGGCCAACTCGCCCGCACGCAGCAGCGGCATGGTGGGCACGGCCACGAGACCCGCCTTGAGCGCGCCCAGCAAACAAGCCGCCATCATGGGGCTGTTGCCGCCGCGCAGGAGGATGCGGTTGCCGGGCACCAGGCCCATGTCTTGGGTCAGGACCTGGGCGATGCGCTTGCTCTTGTCTTGCAACTGCGCATACGTCCAACTGAAGTCGCCACCACCCTTGTTGAAGTCGCTCACGCCATGCAGCGCGATGCGATCGCCTCGGCCCGCCTGCACATGGCGGTCCACCAGTTCCACCGCGCAATTGATGACATCCGGGTAGTCCAGCTCAGGCCGGTCGGCGATGAACACGGGCAGTTGGTCTTGGGGCGGCAGTCGGTCACGCGCAAAGCTGTCGGTGTGGCTGCTGGGCAGCAGTTCGTTCCAGTCCTTCATGTTGTTTGTCTCCGTTTTTTCTAGTTCGCTGAGCTTGCTGCACCACGCTGTTGAAGGGCCAGGGGGCGGGGGCCGATTTCTGCGTACCCCCGCAGCATGAGGCCCCCGCCCCCTGGGCCTTCAACAGCTACCAATCGTTGCAACTCAGCCCTTCAACACATCCTTGCCAATGATCAGCTGCTGCACTTCGGTGGCGCCTTCGTAAATGCGCAGCGCCCGGATCTCGCGGTACAGCGACTCCACCATCACGCCTTTTTTGACGCCCATGCCGCCGTGCATCTGCACCGCCATGTCGATGATCTGCTGGGCGTTTTCGGTCGCCGTCATCTTGGCCATGGCCGCTTCGCGGGTGATGCGCTCGCCTTGGTCGCGCAGCCACGCCGCGCGATACGTCAAGAGCGTGGCCGCGTCCAGCATCGTGGCCATCTGCGCGATCTTGGTCTGGGTGATCTGGAAGTCACCCAAGCTCTGCCCAAACATCTTGCGTGAACGCGCCCAAGCAATCGACTCGTGCAGCGCACGCCGCCCAAAACCCAAAGCGGCTGCGGCCACCGAGGTGCGGAACACGTCGAGCGTGGCCATGGCGACCTTGAAGCCCTGGCCTGCTTCGCCAATGCGCTGGTTGGCAGCGACCTTGCAGTTGTCAAACTTGAGCGTGGCCAGCGGGTGGGGCGCCACCACGTCGATGCGTTCCTCGATCGACAAGCCAGGCGTGTCGGCGTCCACAATGAACGCCGTAATGCCGCGCGCACCGGGCGCTTCGCCCGTGCGGGCGAACACCACATAAAAGTCGGCAATGCCGCCATTGCTGATCCAGGTCTTGCGGCCATTCAGCACATAGCCTTCTGCCGTGGCCGTAGCGCTGCACTGCATGGCGGCTACGTCCGAGCCCGCATCAGGTTCAGAGAGAGCAAAGGCGCTCAGGGCCTGGCCCGACGCCACACGCGGCAGGTAACGCTGCTTTTGGTCGGCTGTGCCCATGAGGCTGATGGCGCCCGTGCCCAAGCCCTGCATGGCAAACGCGAAGTCCGACAAACCGTTGTGGAAGGCCAGCGTTTCGCGCAGCAGGCACAGCTGGCGCGTGTCGATCACGTCGGACGCTGCGCCATAGACTGTGCCCGACACTGCATGCTTGAGCCAGCCGCCGCTGCCCAACAAGCGCACCAGACGGATGCATTCGGCGTCCACCGCGTCGCGGCTTTCGTCGTGGTGTGCATGGGCCAGGTGTTCGTTGCACCAGGCGTCCAGCTGCACTTTGAAGTCGCGGTGGCTTTCGTCAAAGAAAGGCCAGTCGAGTTCTGCTGGATGAGTCGCTGTGTGGTCGGACATGGCTCAGTCCCCTTCGAACACGGGCGTTTGCTTGGCCACAAAGGCGTGGTACGCCCGGTGGAAGTCGTTGGTGGCCATGCAGATGGCCTGGGCCTGGGCTTCGGCCTCGATGGCTTCATCCACACCCATGTTCCATTCCTGCTGCAGCATCTTCTTTGTCATGCCGTTGGCAAATGTAGGGCCTGCTGCCAGTTGCGCGGCCATCGCCTGTGCCTCGGTCAGTACCTCGTCTGCGCCGCACACGCGGTTGTAAAAACCCCAGCGCTCGGCCTCCAGCGCACCCAGGCCACGCCCGGTGAAGAGCAACTCGCTGGCGCGCCCCTGGCCAATGATGCGCGGCAAGAGCGCGCAGGCGCCCATGTCGCACCCGGCCAAGCCCACCTTGTTGAACAGGAAATAAGTCTTGCTGCGCTCGGTGCCGTAGCGCAGGTCAGACGCCATGGCCAGGATGGCCCCTGCGCCCGCGCACACGCCGTCGATGGCTGCGATGATGGGCTGCGGGCACGCACGCATGGCCTTGACCAAGTCGCCCGTCATGCGGGTGAAGGCCAGGAGGCCGGGCATGTCCAGCTT
>Ga0255130_1000504_pt1 | contig 12171 bp, 9 predicted proteins | sample Law_Yuk_RepB_8d_FD_188560 | JGI IMG/M metagenome (GOLD analysis project Ga0255130, IMG submission 188560) | Freshwater microbial communities from St. Lawrence River, New York, United States - Law_Yuk_RepB_8d | ecosystem: Environmental > Aquatic > Freshwater > River | place: USA: New York...
CTCTTGGTGACTGACATTGGTGCTGTTGGGATTTTGGCTGCACGACATCCACAGAGAAGAAAACGCAATGATGCACACCCCCAAGAGGTTGTATTTTCTGCAGAAGCAGCGTTTAGGGATTTTGTTGATGTTTGGATGCCAATTCATGGGATTAAACGCGTGTTCTGGCGTACTCCCAGAGCAACATGCCACAGGAAACTGCTATGTTAAACGAATGTTTGGTGCCGAGTTGCGGGATTTCGATCACACCATCGCAGGCGTTGATCACATCCGCATCTACCCCATCAATTTCATTGCCAAATACAAACGCCACGGGTTGATGGTCGAACTGAATATTCTGCAACATGACCGATGTATTCGTTTGTTCGATGGCAAATACCTTAAACCCCCTAGATTTCAAATCCATGATGGAATCCATCGTTGATTTGCTATAAATCCAATTGACAGAATTTTCTGCACCGATGGCGGTTTTGGTAATATCGCGGTGAGGTGGTGTTGCTGTAATACCGCAGAGATAAAGGGTATCACACAGGAAAGCGTCACATGTCCGCATAACCGAACCCACATTGTTCATGCTTCGAACATTGTCGAGCACCACCACGAAGGGCCATTTCTCCGAGGCTTTGAAGTCGTTTATGCTCATTCGTTGGAGCTCAGCGCCCACCAATTTTTTCACAAACACAAAGATACTTAAAATCAATGGGGAAAAAGGGCGTGTAAATGTGGAAATCGGGGTGTGAATTGGCAGTAATTTTGGGGTTGATGGCAGGCGCAAGTACAGACAAAGAAACACCGCTCATGAAGCAGTATCACAGCATCAAGGCGCAGTATCCCGGCGCTATTTTGCTGTTTAGGGTGGGTGATTTTTACGAGACTTTTAGCGAAGATGCGCGCATTGCCTCGAAGGTTTTGGGCATTGTGCTAACCAAACGTTCCAACGGTGCGGCTTCAGACCAAGATTTGGCTGGATTCCCCCACCATTCGCTCGACAACTACCTGCCGCGGCTGGTCAAGGCGGGCTATCGCGTGGCCATATGCGACCAACTTGAGGATCCAAAAAAGACCAAAACAATCGTAAAACGCGGGGTTACAGAACTGGTAACGCCGGGAGTTAGCTACAACGACAAAGTCCTTGAGACCAAGCAAAGCAACTACTTGGCATCCGTTTATGAGCAAAACATGCAGTGGGCGGTGGCATTTTTGGACATTTCAACTGGCGAATTCCATGTGTCGGAAGGCTCCATTGTATCCATCAAAAAACTCCTCGACGCTTACAAACCCTCGGAATGGTTGATGTCGAAACAACAGCAATCCTTGGTTCAGGAGTTGTTGGGCACCCCTTCATCATTCCAAACCTTGGAATCCTGGGTTTATGAGTCTAGCACAGCCCATGAAGCACTCTGCAGGCAATTCAAAACCCAAAACCTCAAGGGATATGGCATAGCTGAAATGCCTTTGGCCATTGCAGCAGCTGCCGCTACCCTTCAATATCTCAATATCACCCACCATACCCACATCGCCCACATCAATAGCATCGCACGCATTGATGAGCATGATTCTGTATGGATTGATGGCTTTACAGCGCGCAATTTGGAACTTGTAAGGCCCATCTACCAAGGTGGCACGGCATTGATTGATGTGATTGACAAAACGTGTACATCAATGGGCGCGCGTTTGTTGAGACAATGGCTTGTTTTTCCCTTGATTCAGCGCAGCGATATCGAAGTGCGCCACAACCAAGTAGAGGTATTTATTAATAACGCCTCTGAAACATCGTCGTTCCGCGATACAATGAAACAAATCGGCGATTTACAGCGTTTGGTATCCAAGGTTGCCTTAAGAAAAATTGGACCGAGGGAGTGCCTTATGTTGGGCTATGGCTTGGAAAACTTACAAGAGAGCAAAGTCCTGTTTGAAAACAGCAAGGATCCATTGTTGCAGGCATTGGCGCACAAGATTGATTCCCTGCCCCAATTGCAACAGGTAATCATGGATCGTATTCTTGCCGATGCGCCGGCTGTTGCTGCCAAAGGAGGAATCTTCAAATCGCATGTACACCCAGAATTGGAGGAATTGCGGGGCCTCACCACATCCGGCAAAGACAAACTTATCGAAATTCAGCAACAAGAAATCGAGCGATCCGGTATCACTTCATTGAAAATTGGCTTCAACAATGTGTTTGGGTATTATTTGGAAGTAACCAACTCACACAAAGACAAAGCCCCAACCGATTGGATTCGCAAACAAACCCTGACCAATGCCGAGCGATACATCACTCCCGAACTCAAAGTATACGAAGAGAAAATACTGAATGCAGAAGATCGCATTTTGGCGTTGGAGGCTCAATTATGGGAACAATTGCTTGATGCGATGGCAGAATACGTACCCGCTTTGCAATTGCAAGCCAACTTATTGGCCGAATTGGATGTATTGGCTGGATTTGCGCAATTGGCCATGGACAACCACTATTGCAAGCCACAAATGAACGACGGTCACAGCCTGTTGCTCAAAGACTGTCGCCACCCCGTCATTGAATACCAGCTACCCCCGGGCGAATCATACATCCCAAATACCATATCGCTGGACAAAGACGAACAGCGCATCATCATACTCACTGGTCCTAACATGAGCGGTAAGAGCGCCATATTGCGTCAGACAGCGCTCGCGGTCATCCTTGCACAAATTGGCTGTTACGCACCTTGCAGTGCCGCGGAAATTGGCGTGGTTGACAAGATATATACCCGCGTAGGTGCTTCAGACAACATTTCTGTTGGGGAAAGTACTTTCATGGTAGAAATGACGGAGACTGCAAGCATTTTGAATAACTTGAGCGATCGCAGTTTGGTTTTGTTAGACGAAATCGGTCGCGGTACTTCTACTTACGACGGTGTTTCGTTGGCTTGGAGCATCGCAGAGTACATACACTCCCATCCGTCTCAGCCCAAAACCCTGTTCGCAACCCACTATCACGAACTGAACGAACTTGAGGCGAAATGTCCAGGTATTCGCAATTACCACATCTCCATCAAAGAACAAGGCAATCAGATTATCTTCTTGCGCAAGCTAACTGTTGGTGGCAGCGAGCACAGCTTCGGTATTCACGTGGCTCAATTGGCGGGTATTCCCAATGCGGTTTTGTTGCGCGCAACTGAGATATTGAATCGCTTAGAAGAAGATCGCACGAACCTATCGCCACAGAAAACCTTGAAAAAAACCGATTCCAAGCCAGTCTACCAAATGAACATGTTTCAGACAGAAGACCCAAAAATGATTCAGGTGAAAAAATTGTGTGGCGGGATCGACATTAATACACTCACCCCCATTGAGGCATTGCTGAAGTTACAAGCCATTCAAGGCATTTTGAACAACCAACTCTAGTACGGTTGGCGATAGAACCTTAGAAACTGTAATTACAACCCAAGGCAGGCAATATCGGTAACTGATCAACGCGTTTGCGTGTAATGCGATCAAAATAAAAGATGTTGTTTCTGTTGTAGACGTTTGTCAAGCTGAACATCAAGTTAAACTCGCGGTGTTTCTCCATTACCCATTTCTTGCGTGCTGAAAAATCCAAACGGTGGTAGTATGGCAAACGACCTTGGTTTATGTTCGCATAGACCACGCCCAACTGTCCGTTCGATGTGGTATAATCCGTACTCAATCCTTGTTGGAAATTATACTTCTCATAATACCCCTGGGTTTGGGTAAATGGGAAACCCGAGCCAAAGTTCCAACGCATGGATAATTCCACGGGATTTTTCTTACCCATTTCGTAGTTGACCAAGAAATTGGCATTGTGTCTGCGGTCAAAATTCGGTTGATATCGAATATTGCCATCGAAGCGATTCACCCAAGTGAGCGAGTAGACCGTCCATATGTACCAACGCTTGTCGGTGAATTTGTAACTAATATCGCCACCATAGGCATTGCCTTCTTCCACAATAAAGTTTTGACGCAGGCGCTGGGGCTTATCGAGGTTAAACTCATCATCCTCAAAGAGTTTGTCGCGGTTGATGTTGGTGATTTGATCAAATAGTTTTACAAACGACTCCACGTTGATGGTGTGTTTTTTGTTGATGCGATAATCAAATCCCGCCACTGCGTGGCGGGCCTTCTGCAAGGCATGGGTAACAGGCTTTCCGTTGAACGAATCAGGCAAATTGTCGGGACCCGACAAAAATCCATAAAACAAATTCACCACATCGCGATCGCTCATGGCCGACAAGAAATTCTGGGAATATGCACCTACAGCAAATTTGATCCCGATGGATTTCCATGGCATATACCGCAACTGAAAGCGTGGCTCAAAACTGCTATTACCCAATGAGGCATAGTATTGTGCACGCACCCCTAAGTTCGAAATCAACTTTTTCCTAACCACGCGATAATTCACAAATGAATTGATCTCTGTGGTACTTTCCAATTGAGAAATCCTGCGATTATTGGAATTATACAATTCGAAATTGGTTTGAAAACCGTTCACCTCCAAGCCCCATTTCAAATCGTCTTTCCGAAAATTGTACCCAAAATTCATCCCCAAATTGAATCCACCAATCGAACTGCTTCTCGGTCTGGCGTCCTGCTCCTTTTGTTGAATGCGGTATTCGCTCCACAAAAAGTAACCATCTACACGGGTTTTCGCCTGTTCCGGTACCACCAAAAACTTACCTCCCAAACCGGTCGACGACCAATTGTAGCTCGTAGAACCTGGAAAAGCAACATTATCGCTAAAGTGAAACCCATACAACTTGGAATATCCACCATTGCTGCTATTGAAGCTGGCTTTGATAAACAAGTCTCCAAAATTGTAAGGCAGCTTGTCAGGATTGGCGTAATTGTAGAGCAATTTTGATGATTCACGCAAGAAAGAATTTTTATAAGACACTGCGAGAGAGCTATTGCCTTTGCCCTGTTGGTACTTTTTTATAGGGGTTTCCAACAACAACTTCGATGTAAACGTGGTAAGTCCCACTTTCGCCGTGGCGCGGTTTCTGTTGGCATCGCGGGTCTTCAAATCCACAACGGCCGATACACGTCCACCATATTCAGCACCAAAACCCGCACTGTATACATCTGCCGTTTGAATCAAATCCGTTTCGAACACAGAAAACAAACCAATGGAGTGAAAGGGATTGTAGATGGTTAATCCATCCAACATCACTTTGTTCATCACGGGCGATCCACCACGGATATACAATTGTCCGCCTTGGTCACCACTAAAAACAACCCCGGGTAACACCTGTAAATACTGCAAAATATCTGGCTCAGCGCCTACTGCCGGCATTTTAGCGATGGTTTTCGCATCCACGGTGGTAACCGATACTTGGGCCTCTTTGGCTTTAGATCTCACGGTGATATTCACCTCACCAATGGAAGCAATGCGATTGATGTAAAAGTCTTTTTTGGTATTCGCACCAAGTTTCACAACCACTTTCTCGATGAGGGTATCAAAACCAGCCATGCTAACACGAACATAATAATTCCCTGGTGTTAAACCTGTAAGCGCAAAATAACCATCGTTATCGGTCAAAACGGCCCGAACATCCGTACTTCCCGGTGTGGATTTATTCACTCCCTCACCCACACAAAAAACCCCGGCACCCACCATCCTATCGCCATTGCCCCCTTCATAAATAAAACCTCGGATATCACTTTTTCCATTCTGTCCCATCAACAGCATTGGAACAATCGCAAACACAAACAGGATAATACGCCTCATGATTCCCGCGAAAATACGGCTTATTTTCATTGGCATCATTTTTTTCATCGATAAGCAAGCGCTGAGAACTATTTTTGCATTCCGCATGGTTTATCGTTTTAAAATTTGGTTCGAAGACATGGATGACGTGGTGCGTTGGATTGAAATAAAGCCTTCACACACTTTCATGGATTTCAATAACATCATCCAAGAGGCTATCGGCTTCGACAACAAGGAATTGGCCAGCTTTTTCGTGAGTGACGATCGTTGGCGCAAGATTTCGGAAGTGAAAAAAGCCAAACCCATTGGGGATGCAGATCTCACTGGCAATACCAATGCCCCATTGATGCAGGACACCAAAATCCGCAGCTGTGTGAACGACCCCCATCAACGGTTCATTTACATTTTCGATTACTCGACCCAGTGGACCCTTTTGTGCGAACTCATCAGCATTGAAGAAAGCAGCGAAAAGCAAACATACCCGAGAATTTATCGCACTGAAGGAAAGGCTCCCAGACAGCATAACGAAGGCAAATTCAAAATGCTTGACGACAACGAGTTCGACACCCTTGCTGAGAAAATCCTTGCCGCCAAAGGCATCAAAAGCCTATTGGTTGAGCACGAAGAAGAACTTTTGGCCGAAGACGACAATGATTTGGACGATGACCTCGAGGACGATGAAGACGAAGAGGACAACGACGAATTTGGTTTCGGCGCTTTGGGCGAAGGCATTGATGCCGACGATCTAAAATAATTCGTTTGAAAACACAACCCACTTTGTTTGTTGTGGGCGGTCCCACTGCCTCCGGAAAAACTGCCGCTGCCATCGCTTTGGCACAATCCCTGAATACAGAAATCGTGAATGTGGATTCGCGGCAGGTGTACGAAGAACTAAACATAGCGGTTGCCAAACCCAGTCAGGAAGAATTGTTCGCTGTGAAGCATCATGGCATCGGGCATGTACCCATTCAATATCATTATAACGCGGGTACCCATGCAGAGATTTTCCGCGGAATTACCCAGGAACTGTTGCAAGAAAAAGGCGCGGCACTCCTTTGCGGTGGTACTGGATTGTACATTGAGGCGATTTTGTACGGCATGGACGATTTACCCGAAGTAGACCCCGATTTACGCAGTGAAATCTTGGATCAGTATGTGGCGAATGGCATTGAGCCCCTGTTGTCGATGCTTTTGCAATTGGATCCCCAAGCGGGCAATTTTGTGCGATTAGATAATCCCCAAAGGGTGATGCGAGCGTTGGAACTATGTATCCAATTAAGAAAGCCCCTTGCAGAAATTTACGGCCAAGAAAAAGTAGCGCACTTCCCTGATGTGAACATTGTATTTGTGGGCATTGAACATCCTCGAGAATTGTTGTATGACCGGATCAACCAACGAGTAGACACCATGGTAACGATGGGATTGATAGACGAAGCACGCGTACTTCACCCACAAAAAGAGCTAAAAGCACTGCAAACTGTTGGATATACTGAGTTATTTGCATTTTTCGAAGGACAGACATCGGAACAAGAGGCCATCGAGAAAATCAAGCAGCATACGCGGAATTACGCGAAACGACAGATAACCTACTTCAACAACCGCTTTTCAACAGAATGGATTCAGCCTGCAGATTGGGTTGATTTCATTCGTAAATTTGCTAAATCATCATGACACAAGATATCATCATTAGTTTGATCGCCCTAACAGTTTTAGAAATTGTATTGGGCATCGACAACATCATTTTTATTTCTATTCTAGCCAACAAAGCACCCGGGGGAAAGCAACAGCAAGCGCGCAGATATGGACTTTTACTGGGCATGATGGTGAGAATCATCATGTTGATGGGCATCAATTGGGTACAGCGCCAAGAGGCCGATTTGTTTCATGTGATGAATCAAGGCATTTCAGGCAAAGACATCCTCGTGATTGTGGGCGGACTGTTTTTGCTGTACCAAAGTGTGCATGAAATCCACCTCAAAATGAAGGGTCATGAAGAGGAAATCAAGGAGCGCACGGATGCCAAAGGTTGGACCGGCATCTTGCTTCAAATGGCTTTGATCAACGTAGTATTTAGTTTAGATTCTGTCATCACCGCCGTGGGTATGGCCAACGAAGTATGGGTGATGATTGTGGCGGTAGTTATTTCGATGCTGGTGATGTTGTGGGCTAGCGAACCCATTGCCAATTTCGTAAACGAGAACCCCAGCATCAAAATACTGGCGTTGTCGTTTTTGGTATTGATTGGCGTGAGTTTGTTGGGCGAAGGCCTGGGTCAGCACATCGACAAAGGTTATATTTATTTCGCGATGGCCTTCTCATTCTCCATCGAGTTGATCAACTTGCGTCTAGATAAACAGCGCAAGCCTTAATCTTCAAACATATACATTGGATCGATATCGGCTCCTGGAGCCACATCAATCACCGTTCTCAGCAATCCGGTACCCATTTCATATACCCAACCGTGAACGTGGGGTCGTTGGTGGTTTTTCCACGCTTTCTGAACGATGCTTGTTTTTACAACGTTTCCCACTTGCTCAATGAGATTCATTTCAACCATTTTATTGAGTCTGGCATCATCACCAACTTCTGCGTCTACCTCGTCTTTATGCAAGCGATACACATCTTTGAGGTTTCTCAACCACTTATTTAACAACCCATAGCTATTATTGGTCAATGCTGCTTTAACGCCACCACAGCCCGTATGTCCGCATACAATGATGTGTTTCACCTCAAGGTACTCCACTGCATATTGCAACACGCTCAACAGATTTAAATCCGTATGCACTACCATATTGGCGATATTCCTATGAACGAATAATTCTCCAGGTTCAGCACCGATAATTTCGTTGGCGGGCACACGAGAATCAGAGCAGCCAATCCACAAATAATCAGGGCGTTGGTCTTTTGCCAAATTCTCAAAATAGGTAGGGTCGTCAGATAATTTCTCTGCCGCCCAAGCCCTGTTACTCAAAAACAATTTGATTTGATCTTCCATGATTATTTGATTTTGCTAATGAAGTTACAATGTAAATCGCCCAACAATTTCGTTTTCTGGGCATCATTTAAAAATTCATAAGACATGAGAATATTGCGCTCAGCGGCCTTTACTTGGAAATCATTAATGATATCCAAAATATCCACATCCATAAAGGTACAGTGAGTTAAATCCATGACTAGCTGAGAATTGTGCGGAACTTTGTCTAGGAGTTCTTTCAACAGCGACTTGTTCAAAAAAGTCACCTGTTGTTGAAAACGAAGCATATAATTATTTTCCATTTCCACCAAGTTGATGGAGCGATGAAAATTGGTGCGAATAATGAAATAAAAGGCTACCGCCATTCCAATCAAAATACCAATGAGTAAATCGGAGAATAAAATTGATATGATGGTGATAATAAATGGCAAAAACGACATCTTACCTTTTTTCCACTCCGATATAATCAGACTGGGTTTGGACAATTTATATCCCACAAAAATCAAAACTGCAGCCAAAGCGGCGTTGGGTATCAAGTTCAACGCATTGGGGAACATCAACACCGCGATGGTTAACCAAACACCGTGTAACACGGCACTCCACTTACTCATACCACCGGCGTTCACGTTGGCCGAACTGCGCACAATCACGGCAGTAACCGGTATTCCACCCAACAAACCAGATACTGTATTACCCACACCTTGTGCTAAAAGTTCTCTGTTTGGGGGTGTAATGCGTTTGTGCGGATCAATTTTATCAGAAGCTTCAATACTCAATAGGGATTCTATTGAAGCAATCAACATGATTTTTATGGCGATAACCCAAACTACAATATTGCCCAAAGCACCAAAATCCGGTAAGTTAAACAAGCTATTGCCAGCCGTACCCTCAAAAAAGTCAGGAATACTGACCATGTGCGAATGATCCACTATCGCCAATGATGGGTCAGTTTGCAAGGCCCAAGCATTGATACCCACACCCAATAAAACCACCAACAACGGAGCCGGAATTAACTGTAACCATTGAATTTTTTTGATCGCTGCGCTCTCCCACAAAAACTGTATCGTCAATCCTAAGACGCCAATAATCAACGCCAAGGGCGTAAGGTGATTAAAGGCAACCATGATCTCTGAAAATGTTGTTTGACCGTCGTGCTGGATAAAGTCTTCATCCCCAAAATCATCGGCATCCCATCCCACAAGGTGTGGAACCTGTTTCAATATCAACATCAAACCAATGGCCGCCAACATGCCTTTGATAACAGATGCCGGAATAAAATCTGCGAGTTTACCCACTTTAAGCACCCCCAACAACATCTGTAAAACACCGGCAATCACAACGGCGGCTGCAAATGATTGTAATGCGTGGGTAGCAATTTCTGCATTGTGTCCACCCGATAAATCGCGCAGAGAAGACTCTACCAATGTAATCAAACCTGCCGCCGGACCGCTCACTGAAACATGAGATCCGCTCAACAATCCAATCACAACTCCCCCAACGATTCCGGCAATCAAACCATTAATTACAGGAACACCACTGGCATGGGCGATTCCCAAGCACAGGGGCAATGCAACCAGGAAAACGACGATTGAAGCGGATATGTCTTTGGCATTGAATTTCATCCCCGTGAAATTATGGAAAAATTCCATCTAATCAGGGACAAAATCCATAATCACCCAAAAAAAAGGGGCGATCGCCAATGGAAAAAACCCATAACTAAGGTTCCACCACAAAGAATGCTTGATGATCAGCGTACTCAACACTCTTCGCCAAATCATCAATCCAATCTTGTCCGTAAAGGAAATAATACTGTACCCAAAAAACCCGACGTTCTTGCGGATTGGTCAACGAAAAATTCGATGTCAAAATCTGTGCAATAGCACCCCAGGTTTCAGCTGAAAACTTTGATTCAACAAATGCATCCGTGGCCGATTGTCCCATTTTGCGGTTCCATTTCACAAATGCATCCACTTGCTTCTTGGCCTCTCCCAATAATGGAGACTTCCAACCATACAAGGTTTTTAATTGGCTTTCCAACACACTTTGCGTTTGATCAATGGACGACAACAGCTCATTATCACCCATTTCTTTCGCTATGATGTTCTGTTTTAATGTTTCCACCTCTTCGAAGTAAGACATCATCGGAAGTTGCAATTTATCGAGCTTTTTTCTTTGTGATAGCGTGAGGATTACACCACCCTTCCTGTGCAGCAATTGAGGCGCCACCAAATCACCCAATGCAAAGGCTTTTGGGGTTTGGAGCCAGTACAAATATTCAGAAGGGCCGCCCACATAGGCCACACAAGGCAAAATGGCTTGCTGATACAAGGGGCGCAACAACACATTCGGCGACAGGTGTGTGATATCTTCAGACGACACAACTTGGTTCATTTGATCCGCAGACCACGCTAAAGACCCATCGATTGTATGAAACCCATCCGCGTTTTTTTCTATTCTAACCCGGCGCTGTTCATCCATCCAAAACAACAAACTCTGTCCCACATGTGCTGGGGGGATTTTATTGGATTTTTTCAACGCATCAGTTGAAAGCTGAAAAGCCTCCAACATCGCATCTCCTTGTAGGGCATCTTCAAACAGCGGTTTTGCCATCTGTTTTAATCTTACATCGCGGGGATCTAACACCAGCAGTCCGAAAGCACCGAACAATTCCGATAACCAATGTTGTGTGGTTGAGGCCAGGGTTGCACCCGGGGCCATGTAAAGATTTCGCGCCGATTGTATGCGTAGCTTCACCGCTTCGCCCCCGCCCAAATGGACCTCCAACCAGTCAAATAGACCTGTAAGATCCGATGTAGGCATATCGCCCACGGCGGTAGTCCAAGATGTATCCCAAGTATACTTTTCCTGATTTACATTGAAATAGGCAATTTCCTCCACGTCGTGATCCTCTGTGGCCATCCAAAACACCGGAACAAAATGGCGATTGGGGTGCGCTACCTTCAAGTGGTTACAATAGTTGATGGCCGATACGATCTTATACAACACATAAGCAGGCCCCAATCCGATATGGATCTGCTGTCCGGTTACCACCGTAAACGCATTGGGGTTTCCCAACAGGTTAATGTTGGCTTGCTGCGCATTGGTCAACGCGCCATGCATCTGCTCAGAAAACACCGTTTGCAACACATTGCGCTGCGCCAATGAATACTTGGCGGCGATGGCTTCTAAAATGGGCGTTACGTTGGCAGAAAGACCTTCAGATGGGTACAAACCAGAGGGCTGATTTCCCCATGCACTTTGGCGAAGGAAATCGGAAAGGGCTTTTGGAGGATATGGAAAATGCTTTACGTTCAAGATGTTACAACTTCACCCATCAAATCGTAGGCGCTGGCATCGGTAATCTTCACTTGGGCAAAATCACCCATGCGCACATAATTGTCTTTGGCGGATACACGTACTTCGTTATCTACTTCCGGACTATCGTATTCCGTTCTACCCACAAATTCATCTCCTTCTAATCGATCGAACAGCACTTTCA
>Ga0255130_1000512_pt1 | contig 12070 bp, 10 predicted proteins | sample Law_Yuk_RepB_8d_FD_188560 | JGI IMG/M metagenome (GOLD analysis project Ga0255130, IMG submission 188560) | Freshwater microbial communities from St. Lawrence River, New York, United States - Law_Yuk_RepB_8d | ecosystem: Environmental > Aquatic > Freshwater > River | place: USA: New York...
CTAGCATACTTAATTGTTAGGTATTGTTGTTAGGTATAAATATATTATTTGAAGAATAATCAAATACAAAATACATAGTACTACTAACTACTGCGCCTAGAGTAGTGGCTACCATTCCATTTACATATATAGCATACGAAGCAGTCACAATATTAACAACAGCACCGGTAGTAGCGCTTGATCCATAATTAGCACATGTCCATAATGGACCTGAAGCGGGAGAAGTATATACGTACCTTCTAAAATTTCCAAAAGAGCCTGTAAAAGATGTTGGATATGTTATCAAAAAATATGTACCAATAGTTGCTGCATTAAAAGATGCACTTGGTGCAGTAATACTCCACTGTGTGGCATAACCAGTGGTAAGAGGACTAGGAGCAGATGTATTAAGTGATAGTGCATTTCCAGAAGGATCACTTGTACCTGTTATTGACCATCCAGTTCCAGTTAATGTGGCAGTCGTACTACCTAATGTCATTTTAATTACATAAGTCATAACACCCCCACCGCCCCCACCGCTCGGAGTACTCCAAATTGTATCGTAATTTGCCCCAGAGTTTTTCGTGAGAACTTGTCCTGTATTACCTCCTACAGGAACTCCAGGACCCGTGGGACCCGTAGCACCAGCACCTGTAGGTCCAGTGGCTCCTTGAGTGCCGTTTGTACCGTTTGGGCCAGTAGGTCCCGTACGACCAGTATAACCAGTATAACCAGTATAACCCGTAGTTCCTTGACTACCGGTTGGGCCAGTAGGTCCAGTAGCTCCTGTATTTGTTGCGTATCCAGTGGGGCCCGTAACTCCTTGACTTCCGTTAGTACCATTAGTACCATTTGGACCCGTAGGTCCAGTAACTCCTTGACTTCCGTTAGTACCATTTAGGCCCGTAGGTCCCGTAGGTCCCGTAGGTCCTTGACTTCCGTTAGTACCATTCGTACCATTTGGGCCCGTCGGACCCGTACGACCAGTATAACCAGTATAACCAGTATATCCAGTATAACCAGTATAACCTGTATAACCGGTAGGGCCCACAGGACCCGTAGCTCCCGTATTTGTTGCGTAGCCCGTTGGACCAATCGGCCCTGTAGGGCCTTGAATTCCTGAGACAATAATAAATAGAAGTTCACTATTTGAAAGAAACCCAGTATCTCCTTTACCAGCTCTTTCTAGCAATGTCACCGGAATCGCATACCAATTATCCAGACCAATAGTCAATTTTGTCACAGTTCCAGTCACCTCCCATTTTTGATAACTACTGCTGAGGCCTCTTTCTTGTATGATAAAATCCTGTAGTTGTTGTAGATTCGCAAGGAATACATCGATATCATATGATGGCTGTGTGCCAGACCATGTTGATGTACTATGACTTACCCAAATGACAGAGGAATTTCTCTGTACAGCATTGTTCCATACAATACTACCATCGCCAATATATACAGAAGAACCGTTAGTAGTACTTGTATTAGCACTATAGTTATAAAAACTGTTGGAAGAACCTGCTATTCCTGTAGGTCCAATAGGACCTGTGATGCCAGGCCCTGTCGGTCCCGTACGACCTGTATAACCAGTATAACCAGTATAACCAGTATAACCTGTATAACCCGTAGGACCTGTAATGCCAGGCCCTGTATAACCAGTATAACCTGTATAACCCGTAGGACCTGTAATGCCAGGCCCTGTATAACCAGTATAACCTGTATAACCCGTATAACCCGTAGGACCTGTAATGCCAGGCCCTGTATAACCAGTATAACCTGTATAACCTGTATAACCAGTAGGACCCGTGATGCCAGGCCCTGTGTAACCAGTATAACCAGTATAACCTGTATAACCCGTAGGTCCACTAGGACCTGTAAGGCCAGGCCCTGTGTAACCAGTATAACCAGTATAACCTGTATAACCCGTAGAACCTGTAAGGCCAGGACCGGTCGGTCCCGTACGACCAGTATAACCTGTATAACCGGTAGGTCCAATAGGACCCGTGATGCCAGGACCCGTATATCCAGTATAACCCGTATAACCCGTAACACCAGTAGGACCAATAGGACCCGTGATGCCAGGACCCGTATACCCAGTATAACCCGTGTAACCCGTAACACCTGTAGGACCAATAGGACCCGTGATGCCAGGGCCCGTATACCCAGTATAACCCGTAGGACCAATAGGACCTGTAGGACCCGTACTACCCGTGCCACCAGGCCCTGTCGGTCCCGTACGACCAGTATAACCTGTATAGCCCGTACTACCCGTGCCACCAGGCCCTGTCGGTCCCGTACCACCAGGACCCGTAGGACCTGTACCACCAGGGCCTGTAGCTCCCGTAGGTCCTACACCTGTAGGGCCCATAGGGCCCGTAGGGCCTGTATTTGTGCCAGGTCCAAGAGGGCCAGTAGGGCCAGCTGGCCCAGTTGGTCCAGTTCCACTTGTGCCTGAGCCAGATCCAGATCCAGCAGGACCTGTAGGCCCTGTAACACCAGCAACGCCTGTAGGACCAATAGGACCATCAATGGGATTTAGATTTATGTAATACAAAGCTTGAGGAAAATCAGGATCACCAAACACACCTGTTACAACAATATAGATAATACCAGTCTCACTGTTATAATTAAGTACACGACCTTGAAAAAAGTGTAAAAGGTTTAATTCTGGCTCCGAAGAAATAACAACCGAGTTCGCCGTACCAAATCCTAGTCCAGTGCCGATTGGTATGCTTATTATATCTCCTACGGTCGTAGAAGGAAACGTCCACAAATTTGTCGTAACGGAACGGAATAAATCTCCTGAAAGACCCCTTGGTCCTGTCGCTCCCGTTACACCGGTCGCCCCTGTCTCACCGGTTGCGCCTGTAGCACCGGTAGCACCTGTAGCACCTGTCTCACCTGTAGCACCTGTAGCACCTGTAACACCGGTTGCGCCTGTAGCACCAGTAGCCCCTGTAGCTCCAGTAGCCCCTGTAGCTCCAGTAGTCCCAGTAGCCCCTGTAACACCCGTCTCACCGGTAGCACCAGTAGGTCCAGTAGCCCCTGTAGCCCCTGTAGCCCCTGTAGGCCCAGTAGTCCCAGTAGGCCCTGTAGCCCCAGTACGACCAGTAGCCCCTGTAGTGCCCGTGTTTCCCATGATACCATCAAGTGGATTCAAACTAATATTATATATTGACAACGGAAACAAAGGATTCCCACTCACCTTAGTAACGTATATGATGATATTGCCTGTTATCGGATTATATATCCTCACCCTGCCTTGAAAAAACTGCCTAGAATCGAACTGCGACACAACAATAACACTGTTCTCAGGAATAAATGCCAGTCCCTTACCAATCAAGAGTGTTTCAAGACCCCCACAACATACAGATCGAACGGAAGAAGTCCATGGATTAACTGTACTAGAAATATATATAGGGGTCGGAGCACCTCTGGGACCCGTGGAACCCGTGGAACCTGTGGGACCTGTAGGACCTTGCATTTATACTACTAATTCGTAGGTAAATTTTGTACACTTACGAACAACGAGCCAGTAGAACCGAAAAAAGGCGTAATATCATTCGAGTGTAGCGCATTCTGGTAGAAATTAAAGTTCAAACTGCTCGGCATATAATGTACCAGATTGTATGTATTAGAAAACGACCGAATCTCTCCTGTTGGAACACACAGTTTAATAGGAGTGTTGAAGAAGTTCGATTGATCTACATATACAGGCGGAAACCCGTCCACACTTCTCTCTAACATCACACGAGTGTTGGTAACGTTCAAAAAAGATGTCACCGTTGTACTATACATATTAATATCGCCATATTTCAAAAACGTGCTTATAGGTAAAACAGCCGTGGCGGTAGCTCCCGTAGCCAACTTAGAAAACGCGATATTTGGGTACACATCAATCGTAATCCTAGAATTACTCGTAATATAATTACTGAAGCCAGAGAAATCAATAGAAGCGGTGGAAAACGTCAAATCATGTTCTAAGCCAGGAACCTTCGTAGCGTTAAAGCTATATCCCTGATTTCCCGAATATGTGATAGAACTCATTAAGAAAGTGCTTATATAAACAATATTGGTTGTATTTGAAAAATTATTTACTCCCCCAATGACAATCACATTGCCAGCGTCATCAATGCGCGTAGATGTTCTCAATACACTCAGGGCTTCCGTTGTACTAACAAGCGACGAAGTACTCACATAGGAAGAATTGCCTAGACCTTCCACCGTAGATGCCAACATAACCCCTGTTACACCCGCATTGGAAGTATAAAATGTCTTCAAGTCAAGCACAGTGCTTACTAAACTATCTGTGCTCACATAATTTACAGAACCCAGACCCACCACCGTGCTCGTCAAACCACTATAGCTACTTATATAACCTACGGAACCAAGCCCTATAACACTACTCGCAAGATGGAACGTGCTGATATATCCTATAGAGCCAAGCCCCTGTATAGAACTTGTGAGCCCGCTAGTACTTATATAACCGGCAGAACCCAACCCTCTTACAGTACTTGTTAGATTCGCCGTACTCAAATATCCAAGTGTACCTAGACCCGAAAAACTACTTATTGTGCTCGCCTGTATGTAAGAGGTGGTAGTGCTAATATCGTATATCTTGTAGTTACTGCTCAGGGCAGATGCGATAGTACTCACGCTCGCTCCGCTCACATTACCTTCGGCAGATACATTACTGATGATGTCATAGACACCCGAAGTACTTACATATCCTGCGCTACCGAGACCAGCCACCGTGCTCAGCAAATTCATCCTCGAGATGGATCCTGGCAGAGTGTTTCCAATGGCAGTAGAAAGTGTGGAGATCGCCGTATACATGTCCGTCGACATGGATGATAGGCCGTTAAAATACAGAGTATTACTGTACATCGCCGTTGAAAAGTACTGTATTGTTGACGGAAGGTCATTCATAACCGAGCCACCTGAGATAATCAACGTAGATATGGAATCTATCCAGCGTGTGCCTCCGAGCCCGTCTGTCAGAAGCATCTGATTGGAATTCAAATACTGACCTGTTCTCGGATCCAAGGCATATACGGTGCGAAGGACAATGGTATTTTGACCACCACCACTCATTCTTATTTCACCTAATATTAATTTCTAGTTGCGTGCTACGCTCTGATTCGCATTATCCTACACACAAACAGAATGACCCAGGGAGGAGGATTATTACAATTAGTGGCTCAAGGAAAGCAGGATGTCTTCTTGACCGGAAATCCTCAAGTGACCTGGTTCAAGATGGTGTATCGCAGATACACCAATTTTTCCATGGAGCAACAGGTGATTCCCTTTGACAGTCAACCGGACTTTGGAAGAAGAACAACCGTATTATTACCGAGAAAGGGGGATCTACTCGGCGCACTATGGCTAGAAATCGCTCTTCCGGCGATAAAGGACTCTGTAACAGGCCTTCCTCTATCATATCCGAATTCTGTCGGCCATTCTCTCATTCAAGAAGTGAGTATAGAAATAGGCGAGCAAGAGATTGATAAACAGACCGGCGAATGGATGGAGCTTCTATCGAATTTGACCATCACGAGTGAGAAGCTCGATGGATGGAACACCATGATAGGAAAAACAGCCGGCGCGAACCAAGGAAATAAGCCGTCGGCGCAGGTGAATCAATTCGGACCCCTCTTCCTATACATTCCCCTGCGTTTCTGGTTTTGCAAGAATCCCGGGCTTTTCTTGCCATTGCTCGCCATCCAATATCATCCGATCCGTATCAATATCACCCTAAGAGCCCTCGACCAAATGTTCGTCGTGGATAATCCGACGGCCACCCCTTGTGTTCAGAGCGCGAATTCCGCCTCTATCACGAGCATGACCTTATACGGCGACTACGTACATTTGGACACGGAGGAGCGCCGCCGGTTCGTGGCCAATGCGCACGAGTATCTCATAGAACAGGTCCAATACACTCCGAATATATCAATTGATGCCACTGCGACTACCGTACAAATCCCCATGGAGTTCAATCACCCTCTCAGGGAGCTGTACTGGGTTGTACAGAGATCGGCGGCGGTAAATGCGCACCAGTGGTTCAATTACACGAATGTGGCAATAGGGGAGCCCGCCATAGGAAGCCCGCACGCCTACCAGAATTTAATAAACACCGCCCTGGTGCGCATAGAGGGCTATGACCGCTTTGACATGCGCAACGCAGATTATTTCCGGCTTGTACAGCCTTTCCAGTACCACACGGCAATTCCGAAGAATGACTATATATATAGCTACAGTTTCGCACTCAAGCCCGAAGATGTACAGCCGAGCGGAAGCCTCAATGCCAGTCGCATTGACACCATAACCCTACAGTTACAGATGAATAACGCGGTGGTTCCGGCAAGAGGTTCTGCCACTGTCCGAATCTACGGACTGAACCACAATGTTCTTCGTATCGTGGATGGTTTTGGAGGACTCTTGTTCCGTATCTAAAAAACCCGTTCCGGCAATTGGGTTTATCCGCTGATATTAATAGAAGATTCATAACAGTAAGGGGAATGGAATTTCCTGCTGTGTCCCATACAAGAGCAGAATTTTGGCAAGAAAAACATTATACCCGCAATGGGATGTGGTGGTTCACATTATTTTTTGGTTGGTTTGGTCTTCACCATCTTCTTCTAAAAAGCCCGCAAACTGCGGTAATGGTATACTTTGGGAATAAATTTTTGCTAGGATATCCGTGGTTATATGATTTGATCCAGCTTTCTTCCTTGGGATTAACCGACGAAGAACTGAATCTATTCGGCATGGACAGTCCGCTTGGAGCCCTCGGACTCGCAAAGGGCATGTGGGTACCTTCCGATGGATTTCTAAGCACAAGCCCCTATAAAGATCGCACACATTCTGCAAAACCCTGGGCATTCTTCTTTTACTGCTTATTGTGTCCTATTGGAATTGTGGGATCATTGATTGTTGGGGATTATGGCAATGCGATGGCACGTTTCTTTAACATCTTCCCACTAAGCTATGCTGCGGTTGGATATCTGCTGGAATTAGTGTCTATCCTGTGCGATATATTTATTGTTTTGTTCAAGCCCGTGGAGCTTATCTTTGGAATAAAACGCCCCATCCTATTCCGTAGCCCTCTCATGGACTACGTGCTTTATCCTGGACTTACGATGAATAAGGATGGCTTCAGTCCGAATATTATGCCGGTGTATTTCAATGATGCTCTCCGTCAACACGATAAGGAATACAGAGTGGCAGAAAGGACGGCAAAGGAGCAGGCACATGCGCAGAAACAGGCACAACAAGAGGAATCTGCGCACGAGGAGCGGGGACGGCGGCGGCAAGAAGGCGGCGGCCAAGGCGGCCAAGAAAAAACATCCCTGGATTATTTCGCCTTTACCACGATGGCCGCGATTATTGGTGGCGGATTACTTCTTGCGGCGGGTAGAAGCGCAAATGGACTCTTCCCCGACAAGAATGATCCCCCTCCAAAATCAAGAGATGTTTGAAAAACTTTATAATACAAATTCGTCTCTTACATCCCCGGCCTTAGTATACTTCACGGCACCCTGGTGTGGTCCCTGTAAACGCATCAAATGGGACTTTCTCCTGGAAGAGTTCCCGAATCTCACCGTCTATAAATGCGATATTGACGAGAATAATTATACCCCTGGCTACTGCCAGGTCAGAAGCATTCCGAGTTTCGCCATGATACATCCTGGCAGGAAACTCACTGGCCCCATACAGTCCAGCGAGACGGCGAAGGTGGCCGCCTGGATACATACGACTTTAGTAGGGACAAAGTAAAAAGGAATAATCCATCAATACATAAGATGCCCTCGGATCCCGATTATCATATTCTCATTATTGGTGCTGGCATAGCCGGCCTCCACTGCGCCATGCGACTCAGTGAAGGCTCTACCAAGAAAATCGCCATTGCGGAAGCCTACGACTACGTGGGCGGGCGTTGCTTTACTTTCCGCAAGGGATCCGCCAGTCTGCAGTGGGAATCTGGAGCAGGAAGAATACACGCCTCTCACAAGCTCATCACGCATTATATAAACAAATACAAACTCACCAAGATACCTCTTTCGGCCGAAGAAGCCTGGATTTCTTCCGACGAGAAAAAAATCCAGGAAAACCAATGGTCAGATATATCCGACTTTATTATCAGCGCCCTTTCACACCTTCCTCCCACCACTCTAGGCAGATATACAGTGGAAGAACTCCTTTACAAAGTATACGGCGAAGCCGAGACAAAAACCCTTTTACACCATTTCCCCTATCGCTCCGAAATCAATACGATGCGTGGGGATCTTGCGCTCAAATCCCTAAAAGGCGAGATGGGTTCTGAAGGGGGATTTTATATTGTGAAAGAGGGCTTGGACACACTCATTAAACGGATGCGCGCTACCCTAGAATACCGTGGTGTACACTTCTTACTGAACCATCGCCTCTCAGCCATAGAAAAAAACACAACCCCCATCGTATGTAAATTCGCAAATACGACCTTGGCTGCCGACAAAGTCATTCTCGCTCTGCACAGTGACGCCCTCAAACAAATCAACCCCTTCCAGAATCTTCCCGCACTCAAGTACCTCAAGATGCAGCCTCTCCTAAGAACATACTCGGTCTATCCGACCCCCGCCTGGTTTGATGGATTACCTAAGATTGTGACAGACTCTCCCCTCCGCTATATTATTCCTATCCGAGCCGACAAAGGCATAGTCATGTCCTCTTACACAGATGCGGAAAATACCGAGCCTTGGGCAAAAATTCTAAAGGCCGAGGGCGAAGCTTCCTTGGAAAGAGAAATCCGCAAGGAGACGCGCGCACTATTTCCTGACTTGGATATACCCCGGCCGACATTTTTCAAGGCACATCTATGGAAGCACGGATGTACTTATTGGACGCCTGGCTTGTATGACCCTGGACATCTCAGCGAAAAGATCATGCGACCTCTTCCTTCTTGCTGGCAGAATGTCTATGTCTGCGGGGAAAGTTATAGCGAGAGACAGGCGTGGATAGAGGGAGCACTGGAACACTCCGAGAAACTTCTGCGCAAATTTTTCTGATAGACACTAGTAATGACGGATCATATTCAGCTATCTGCTTTTCACGTCTTGGTCATCTCCCCCTTTTTCTTATACGTGGCGTTCGTGCGTGGCCAACTCATGCCGTGGGTATTCACGGTTCTTCAGGTACTTGGCCTAGTTGTTCTTCTTTATCACGCCTATCGCATTGTCACACGGTGGAAGGGCCAGGGTCTAACGGTATGGGTGAATATATTACATGTTCTGGCAGTGGCACCTATACTTCTCTATATTGGCTGTATGGGCTATGATACTCCTAGATGGGCGTTTGAGGTACTTGCCATGCTCGGATTCGCTGCCCTCGGTTATCACATCTATCAAATCGTCTTGGCCGTGCAAAAAATGTACAAGGATGTTCCTCAACAGCAAGATACCTAAGAAAGCCCGAGGCCAACGCGGTGTGTAGAGTCGCTGCGAACCTCTTCCGGCATGCAGTTGACTAGATGATATACGAAGCTCGGCTTGCTTGTGAAGACTGCTCCACAGCAAGTACACGAAATCTGTTTGTTCTCTGTCTTTCCGAGGAACTTTGTAATATACTTGGAAAGATGACGAATTGTGTAATGACTACGAAGACCTCCCTTTGTGAGGCTTTCATAGTCACATCCTGCGCAGGGACAGGCAATCTTTATCACACAGGTCTCCGACTTCTCGGGATGTTTGGCGATAATGTGATTGTCCAGTGCTTGCTTCGTTGCCGTTTCGTAACAGCAATCCTTACACTTATGTTTGAGCGCTCCGTCGTGATTCGCCTTGTAATGCATGTGCATCGTCGGTTGCTTCGCAGTTACAAAGGCGCAGTGAGGGCAGACATACTCGCCATCGGCGTTTTTCTCATATACGTAAACCATTGGGGGGACCTACATAGTCCCGCCAGGCCACTTTCAATTTTTAGAAACGGCTCTTTGTCTTGGCGGAAAAATTGAACTGCCGACAAAAGCAAATGGCCTGTCCTCGCAATGCTCGACAATAATCGTATCGCGGGTACACTCGAGCTGACGTCCAAGGTCCGCTATGGGCTCACAAGCCGTGGCGTCCCTCTCTTCCGCTTCGTCCCCTATGACAAACGATTTGGGCCAATGGCCGTCGGCTGTTCTCAACGCAATCTCTTTTACAATATTCACGCGATCGTGGAACCTTACACAGGTCCACAGCGTCAAGGAGAACTCCCCAAAGCCAACATCGTACAGAACCTCGGAGAACCCACCGATGAATCCGAGCTCAAGCTTCTTCTGACCACGTATGCCTACGATAGTCAGAAGGATCTTTCAGCCAAGACACCGACTCCTCCTCTCGCCGAAGAAGAAGAACAAGAAGGCAGACAGATCCTCCTCGGCACCACCTTTCACATAGATCCTCCAGGGTGTAAGGACGTGGACGATTCCTTCACACTAATACAAATCTCCGACACGAAGTGGACAATCGCGATTAATATTGCCGATGTCTCCTCCAGGGTGTTAGAGGGGTCTGCTCTTGATCTGGAGGCGCGCCGTCGAGCCACGAGTTTCTATACACCGGCTGGTGATGCGATCCAACCGATGTTTGCCAGGGAGTTTTCCGAGGATACGTTCTCCCTCTTGCCTGGCAAAGCCAAGCCGACCCTGAGTCTGTGCTTTGACGTGGAGGAGGGCGCATGGCTACCTGCGAATCTTCGCTGGATGAGCACGCTGACCCAGACAACCCTCTCTTACACATACGACGAGGCCGACAAGGCCCTGGGAACTAGCCCGGAACTCCAGCTTCTCCAGAAGGTGACACGGGCACCTGACTCACACGTGATTGTGGAGAGCCTCATGATCTTCTATAATGAAGAAGCCGGCAAGATGCTTTCTTCGGCAGGTACAGGCATTCTGCGGCGGCAAAAGGGCGGCACGGCGACTCGTGTCCAAATCCCCGGTGTGCCTGAATTCCTATTCTATGAATCTGCCGAGTACTGTCTACCGACGGCCGATTCGGTTGCGCATGAAGCTCTCGGCCTGGGCGCGTATGCGTATGCTTCGTCGCCTATTCGCCGGTACGCCGACATCGTGAACCAGCGCGCTATCAAGGCGGCCCTCTTGGGCAAAGGTCCTGCGCAGCAAGCGCAACAAGCCCTCGTTGATGAGATGAACCGGCGCCAGAAGCAGGCCAAGGCATTCCAGCGCGACCTCTTCTTCATGACTACCTTGTCAAAGGACGCGTCCGCCGCGGCAGCGGTTCAAGGCACGGTGGTGTTGGTGAACTCGGAAAAGCGCAAGGCCAAGGTCTGGGTTCCCGCCTGGAAGACTGCGATACAAGTGAAAAACATTTCTGCCGAGATCCGCCCAAGCACCCCCGTCAGTATCCAGTGGTACGAGAATCGCCAAGAGGCGCGGTGGAAGGACAAGATCGTCTTCAAATTATTATCGCCCTAACGGCAGAAGATGGTGCCAGATAAAAATATATTCGCCATTGGCTTTTTGGTCGTCTTATGGTGGGTCGGATTATGGGGTATTATAGAATTGGCTGTACAGAACTTTAGCAAGGGTTCTTCCATCAAGGCTTTTTTTGCCTACGCGCTAATGGTCTTATTTGTCATCATGATTGTCTATTTGAACCCCACCGTCATCGAGCACTTCCTCTAAATCCGCAAGTACAGGCTCTCCGCCACGACCACGTCGCGCAACACGACGATCTGCGCTCCCTCGAGCAAGCCAAGCCATCCGATATCGCTGCGCAAGGTAGCCATCGCCCGGAATTCCTCCACCAAGCCCATGAGTTTCATCAGAGCGCGCTGGAGATTCCCCTCAAAGATCCCAAACTCCGCAGCCACCGCAGGAAGCAAGGCCTCACCGCCCACCCAGGCGGCCACCGGCTCCACCCATTCGGTCGTGAGAGTCCAGAAGTCGAGGTCGTCAGGAAGACCATGCGCCTTCTCGCGCTCGTACCCAAGGCGCGCATCATTCGCGATCCGCGCAAGCTCAGCCCGAACACACCCTTTTACACTCAGCTCAGAAATCGGCGGGGCATCTTCGCTCGGCGAATCGCCTAAGAAGATGGCGAGAATAGTCAAT
>Ga0255130_1000520_pt1 | contig 11978 bp, 13 predicted proteins | sample Law_Yuk_RepB_8d_FD_188560 | JGI IMG/M metagenome (GOLD analysis project Ga0255130, IMG submission 188560) | Freshwater microbial communities from St. Lawrence River, New York, United States - Law_Yuk_RepB_8d | ecosystem: Environmental > Aquatic > Freshwater > River | place: USA: New York...
TTGCAACAGGATGCGCCAGATGATTTTGTGCTTTCGACGAATGAGTATCATAGCGTGCGCGAATTTGTGGAGAAGACGTTCAAAATGCGGGGGTTTGATATTAAGTGGAAGGGTGAAGGGGTCGATGAAGTGGGATATGATGAGAAGACGGGACGCGAACTTGTATTCGTGTCGGAGAAATACTTTCGTCCTGCTGAAGTCGAGGAGTTATTGGGAGATAGCACCAAGGCGCGTACACATTTAGGCTGGTTGCCTGAATATACTTTTGATACACTTGTTCAAGAAATGGTAGATTGTGATTGTAAGTAAGCATCCTATTTTATTTTCATAATATATAATAGGATATATGGAGAAGAAACAAATTGTTTCATTAATATGCACGCATCAGGCACGTATAAGATGTTTGTTGCATGACATTTATTTTGGGACAGGGCGTATGGATAAGAAGGCGTTTGTTGGGTATGATGATTCAGATACTGAACCAGAAACAACAGAGGAGGACGAATTCGAAGAAGACATGGCACGAAGTCAGAAAAGTTGGACTTCAACAAATAGTAATGATTCACTGGATTATAGTTATACCACGGCGAGAGATAATGATGATGAACTTGAACTTGAATTGGAAGGAGATGCGGAAGAAAATGCAGAAAATGTGGAAAAAATGCGTGGCGGAGCACCCAAACCACCTGAAATGGACCGCTTTAAAAATGGTTGCATTTTAGAGTTTAAAATAACTACATCAAATATTCGGGTTAAATTGGTATATGATGGAATAGTGGATGAAGAAAAACCAAAATATGTTTATTATGTTAGTCCTAGCTCCGCACCCGACCCAAAAGTTGTCGCTGGAAAATACCAAACAACCTTGTTCAGGGAAATAAACATTCCGAATGTTATGTACAACGTTTCTCCAGGTTACACGTATGTTTTTTATCTTATACGGCATGGTCAAGGAGAACATAATGTATTAAAAGGTATGTCTAAGAAGTGGGGTGCATTAGCGATCAGTTCTAAATATAAAGACCCATCGCTAACAAATACAGGCGTGCAACAAGCCATTGAAATCGGTCAAAAATTACAAGTAATACTAGAACAACAAAATCAAAAAATAGATTATTTATTTGCATCTGATTTGAAAAGAACCAGACAAACGCTTTATTATATACTACAACCGATGGATAGCGACCCCGCTTTGCGAAATAAACAAATTAATATACTGCCGTGTTCAGAGGAATTAACCTATACTGCTAACAAGAATTGCGATAGTAGTCAATGGGCTACACCCAATGAAAACATTTCCTTGTGTAATCCATTCAAAGATTATGCAAAGGCGGGTCTTCCAGATTTGTGTCAAAATGAGAGAGGCAATTATGCATCGTGGAAAAATTATACTGCTTTTTATGGTACAGGAACTAGAAATAGTCCAGGCAAGTACAAACCACAGCAATGTCGTGATACTGACATGATAAAACAAGCCATTCTATATATACAGGGGGTCGGTAAGAATGACTTGGAAAAGGAAAGCGACGCATTAATCCCAGCACCGCAATATTATGATCCGCGGGAAGAGGAAGAAATGCCTGCTCCTACATACGACCCAAGATGCAGTGGGAGATTTTATAGATGGACGCATCCAAAGGGGTGTAAAGGTTATCAAAAAATTGGAGGTAGAACAAAACGCCGGAGTAGCAAAATGACTCTGACCCGTAATAACAAACGCCGTGCTCGGACCCGCAAACGAAAATACGTACGACGAACTATGCGTATCAAACGCTAACACGTCGCGTTTTTGACTGACCAAATTTGTATTTACGTCTCGATTTACTTGCTAAAATAAACGCCTTTTTTTTGTGATCACATCCTGCTTCTATTATGCCATAATCCACCGCAGCAGCCTTTCCAGCAGTAATGGAACTGGCTAACCGCGCGATCCCCCACGATTGAGACGTCTGGTTTGGTCTTGAACCTGAAGAATAATAGGCGCCTTGGCCCTTTTTTACTATCTGGTTCAAAGCGGATAAACTGCAACCGGTCTTTTGTGCCAATTCTTTGCTTGGGGTTAAGTTCTTTATGTTGTATATTTTACGCGCATTTAGGATATGATTTGACGTCTTATTTTTATACGACGCCAAAGGTTTACGCGTGTAGTATTTGTTTTTTGTTCTATATAATTTTCTAGATTTCATCAACATTTTGATTTGTTTTTGTTTGTCCTTTTTTGTTAATGATGCCGGCAAATATCTAACTGGGAACTTCATATATTATGGCTTTACATTATTTTTTTGAATGATCCAAATGTGAAAAAAAATTGAAATGGTTTTCACCAAATACTTATAATGCATCAAAACATCAAACGTGTAAAATGCAACAACCAATTCAAAGATTCCGTAGCGTCACCAAGGCGGTGTATGGTGGACATTACGAGCACCTCGGAGCAACCGAGATTATGGATGAGAGCACCCTAGAGATAATCAAGGTAAAGGTTGTTCCTCGCGAAGGCATCCACCAAAACATAGAGTACTTCATAACCTTGAAGTTTGAAGAAGGAAGCGACTGGCCACGAGTCTTCATAGATTCCGAAATCTACGACAAAATCAAGACGACTCGATATCTGCAAAACAGGGGGCATGCAGGCACTCACAAGGGCATCTGTATCAAAAACCTGACTTACGGCTACCCTTTCAACAAAAATTTCAAGGACTTGTGCGACAACAAATGGGAGAACTACGTATTCCATACTATCACCTTGTTCAACAACCTGCAAGACTTTGAAAAGGGCAACGGGCTAAAATCAAACTACAAAAGTATCCTAGACATCAATTAAATAGAGAGCCGACTACATGCCCTCATCCAAAAAGAAAAAAATAAATAAAAATAAAAAATAATAAGGAATAACTTCTCTTGAAATCCAACCATAGAGAGAACCTACCCTATTATTTTTTCCATGTATGGCATTCCAGAAAAAATTGAAATACATTTTGTACCTAGCGTTTAAGGTACAAAATATAACATATATATGTGATAAGAAACAATGAACCTGTTTATTCTCTCGTTGATTCAAAAGGAGATTGCTGAGAGCATGATGGACAAACATGTAAATAAAATATTATTAGAGGCGGTTCAGATGCTTTGTTCTGCAAGAAGAATTTTAGAGCCCGACGACGATGTCGTAAACGAGCGCATATACAAGGTAGCGCATAAAAATCATCCAGTGACCATTTGGTGCAGAAAGTCCAGGGCAAATTTTGTGTGGGCTTTGGATTTGGCAGAAGAGCTCCACAACGAATGGCGATTCAGATACGGACACCCCGAAACAAAAATCCACAAATCGTATCGTGTTGCCATGTTCTTGAGAGAAAATATCCCAGGCGACGATGCATTTGAAGAAGTGGGTCTAACACCATTTGCGCAAGCCATGCCCGATAAATACAAATCAGATGACCCCATATTGTCGTACAGGAACTATTACATGTCCGAAGAAAAACAAAAAATAGCCAGTTGGTGTAAGAAGCGGAGCAAGCCCGCGTGGTATGTCCTCAATGACGACTCCTTATTCAAAAAAGAAATGAGAATTGTGATTGGGCGTAATGAGAGATCTCTAAAGGTTTACCCCGCCAAGAAAGAAAAAAAGATTTGAGTATTTACCTTGTTAATAATAAAAAATGTTGCGCGCTCCGATATACCGAATATATCAGTGCCGAAACAATCGCCAGGAAGGCGCCTGTGGATTGTCCGCGTGACATTTTTTTTCCGCGAAACCATTTGCGAGCACCGCCTAGGATGGGGTTACCAGGTTCCGTGTAGCTAGGTGGCGGTGGTGGACTGGATGAAAATATGCCAGAAATTTTATCGCCTATATAACTCATCCCACCACTTAACCCTGAAAAAGCGAATACACCAACTACTAATGCCAATAAAATTATACCTACAATAGCTAAAGTGGAAGCCATAATATATAATACGCATATAAAATATTGAATGGATGTTTCCTTCTAAAATCCACCACGAAGCCGAAGTACGAGATGAAGTGTTGCCTCTTTCTGTATATTATAATCATTCAAAGAACGCCCGTCTTCTAATTGTTTACCTGCAAAAATCAAACGTTGTTGATCTGGAGGAATACCCTCCTTGTCTTGAATCTTTTTCTTCACATCATCAATGCTGTCAGCAGGGTCAACTTCAATAGTGATGGTCTTGCCGGTCAATGTCTTGATAAAAATCTGCATCTATATAATATAGAAGAGATAATTATGCGGAAATAATTTATAAAATTGAAATAATCTCTCAACATGACAGATACTGACATATAACGATAATAATCAATGTTTACCTTTGCATCAAGTCGGTTTACAGACGCTACTTGGGGTGAAAATGAATCGTATCGGAGGCGTTCAGACTTTTCAGGTTGCATATACGGCACACCACAACAAATGTCTCCGAAGATTGACGCCAAGTCGCTTGTATTCGTGGTTGAGATGAACAATTCGCATAATAAGATCATTGGAATCGGGCTCATAAGAAATCTCCACGTAACAACCAAGACGTATAAAATATACGATACAGGAAATTTCAATAGATACGTATTTGTAGGTAAATATCGCGTAGACCGATCCGAATTGTCATCCGGATTATTGGAAATATTAGATTACATCCTTTTCAAAGAAAGGACTCATTTAAAGCGTGGGGCAGGTATTACCACAATACCGGATAAGTTGTTTCGACACCATGTTTGTTGCGAACGAGACGTGAAACAAGAAATTATAGACGCGTTTCTGAATAAATTTCATATGAAGAAAATTGAAGAATATAAAGAATTATCTACATAGATTATATGGCGTCAAATAAATCCATGCAATTTGATACAAATATTAATAATTATACTTATCCAGAGCTTTTAATTATATTGGACTTGGACGATCCGACTGATACTGGCTTGATAATAAAAGAAACAAATGCTTATATTGAAAAATATACAAGGGAGCGAAATGATCGGATGATTATTTTTTTTAACGAAATGCAGGCAAAATTATTGGATTATGCAAAGCAATTGGCTACGAGCGATGCAGACGCAGAATATGGTCCGGTACAAAAGCAAACGGACAAATGGATTAAGAATATAGAATCGTTGCCACAATCAAATAAGGTGCAAACAGATAAGATTACCGACCGATTCCAGAAAATTGGCGTCTATTCAAATAATCATCTGCCAATGAATCGCGAAACGCTCGGTGTGAATAATACATACCAATTGCCTGTTGCGCAAGATGGAAAGTTGAATCCTACGTTGAAAAATACGACACAGCGTTTGATAGTATTGGACAGCTTTTACCGGCAAGAATCGGCTGGGCCGAGTATTAGCACTGATTATACGTTGGATTTGTCGGATCATCTGACCGACGTATTGTCCTTGCGATTGTGGTCGATTGAGGTTCCCCTTACATATTATGTAATAGATGTCAACTACGGGAATACTTGTTTTTGGGTATCAGACGGCACCAATAACATCGCGATATCGATTCCGTCTGGCAATTATATACCCACCACATTCGTAACGGCCTTGAATGATGCATTTACTGAGGCTGGTTTTATATTCACGTCACCAGTTATACCAGTATCATATAATTCGTCAAATTATAAAATAACCATGAAGTTGAATGGAGGTACCTACACACCACCGGTCGGTTCAACAACAACCGCGTTTACGATTAGCCCAATTACAACAAGATTAATATTCTTTGATCCTACTATAACTTTGCAGTGCGAAATAACATGTGTGCAACACGGATTGTTCCTTAACCAAACCCTTGGCTGGCTCATGGGGTATCACATTTCAACTGGAACAATTCCTGTAGAGGCTGCCGGAAACACAGGAGATTCTGTCTTGGATCTAAATGGTCCGCGATATTTCATATTAGCTTTAGATGACTACAACCAGAATCACTTGAACAATGGTCTTGTATCGATTACAGAGCCATCCAAAGTGGTGAAATTGCCATCTTATTATTCGCCAGATCAGCCGTATATTTGCGAGCCATCACAATTTGGAGAGGTCGCTCAGTTAATCCAGAGTTCGCCGCGAACTTTGACCCAGAGTCAGATATACACTATCAACGAAATCCTGAAAAATAATGTCAACAATATGGAACTGCGGGCAAAGGCGCCAACAACAACGGACGTATTTGCCATTATCCCGATTAAACAAGCCCAAAATGGCGGTGGATTATATGTTGATTTTAGCGGGCAGTTGCAGGACAATCGGCGCACGTATTTTGGTCCGGTAGACATCGATAGAATGCGCATTCGTCTGTTAAACGACAAGGGAAACGTAGTAAATTTGAATGGTGCCGATTGGGCTATTACTATAATCAGCGAAAACTTGTATCAATACTAGTCGTGCAGTTCAATCATTTATTTCTCTCTTTATTATATATGATTGAACACATAATTGATTTTATAGGATTTAATGGTCCTGTAATATTATTTCTAGCATCCATTATTTATTTGTATGTCAAAAATAGTTATTTTACAATATACGTTGTAGGGTTTATGTTCAGTGGTTTAATAAATTATATTTTGAAGGGCGTTTTCAAACAACCTAGACCTATAGATGACAAACATTTGTTCAATTTGGAAAAAATGTATCGTAGTGTGTTGACATTTGAAAATTATGGAATGCCTTCAGGTCATACTCAATCGGCATTTTACACCACAACATTTACATATTTGGCACTAGAAAACCATGTTTTGTTGGTGGGTAGTCTCTTTATTTCTCTCTTGACAATATACCAAAGAGTACAAAGTAAGCAGCATTTTTTGTTCCAAACAATATGTGGTGCAATAATTGGCAGTATTCTTGGATTCGCATTTTATAAATATGCCAAAAATCAACTCCAAGGGCCTATAAAACCAAAGGAAGATGATTATGCGCCGATATAAACACGTATTATTTTATTACTTGTATAATATATATATATATATATATACATGGGGGCGGGAATATTACCAACAACAATTCACAACAACAAGTTATATTTTCTCTTTGGAAAGGAGAATAAATATGCAGATACGCCTGGTTGGAGCGATATTGGAGGTGGGACCGATAACGACGAGACATTTATGCAGACGGCGATGAGAGAAGGAGCCGAAGAACTAACGGGATTTTTAGGAATGGAGAATGATATTAAGAAATTACTGACGCGGTATGGAACCTATAACATTGACTGGGGTAGTCCAAGTGGTAAAACGTATAGGATGCACATATTTCCCATGGCGTTTGATCCGATGTTGCCGGTATACTACAACAACAATCACAAATTTATCGAACGCAAGTTGTCTGCAAACATGATAAAGAATAGCAAAATATTTGAAAAGGACGAGATACGATGGGTGTGCATAGACGATATTCCGAAAATGCGCAAAAAGTTCCGGTCCTACTTCCAAACCAAAGCAGATATGATTTTGGACCAACGCGCAAAAATTGATGAATTTATTCGCGATGCGCTTCGCGTGAAAAAGAGCACTAAAAATAAGACACGCAAAAATAAACGGAAAGGGGCGTAGTAGTTGGTTCTAGAATTATAATATGATATATATATAATATTATAAGTATGTCGGGTTATGAAACAGATGAAACAGATGACACTGAGATAGTTGATGAAACATATCCTGAAAAGAGATCTAAAAAGAATCCTGACACACTGACTGATATTTTTAGTCAGGGGTCGGCATTTAGTGGTGCTACAGAAATGAAGCCCGAACTTTCGTTGTTTTATAACCCCGAGGCATATACATCAGAATTAACTCAGCGTTTTATAACTGAAAATATCAATTCATTTATACAGGGACGACTAATAGTTCCATATAAAGAACTGACACAAGATAAAATAAACGCTATAATAGATTATATTCGGCAATACAATGAGATAGCAGAACAAAGTACATTAATGAGAGGTAAATTAGGGCAGTATGTTGTAATTACCTCCAGCGCGCATGCTAATTTATTAGTCGAAGATACCACATTAGGTGCCGCGCTTGTAGAACAAATTCGTGATGAAAGTACAACATTAGAGGTATGGAAACAACTTTACAGAGAGACATATGGTAATAAAGAACCTGTTCCACTTGAGATTAGTCGCTTTGAAAGATATGCTAATCAATGTATGCTTATATCACAAGTATCTTGTGGTGTATGTGGTATTATGGAGGAAGCTGAAAATCCTAAAGAAGGCGAATTGCAAGAATCTATACTTCTCTCTTCAAGACAAGTTGAGCAGGCTACTATTCAAACATTTATGTCAAGTCTTGTAGAATCTGGTATACCTATTACTAACAATGTAATGCAATTAATAATATATTTCACACGACGCGTATTAAGGGCGACATTTAATTCCAATTATGAGAATATTGTCGATAATCTTACTGACGAGGAGAAACTAGATAAGACTTGGTATGAACAAATACAAGAGATTGCAGATTCTGATACGTCGTGGTCAAGCTATTCAGTAAATGTAGCTGAAAATATATGTAAAAATTTCACATGTGAAGCTAGTCCAGATGAGCCTGAACGAATGTATGCCAATTACGGAATGCATGTAAATCTAATGGGAGATGCTGTGCCAGATATCACTATACGAAATATAATGACGAATCCTACGAAATATATAGAAGATATATTCGCTATAAATAGTGATGACATGAGTAATCCAAATATAAATATTGCTATGCGCTCTATAGAATTACTAAATGAAACACGCCAGACAAACCTCGCTGCATTACTCGCGATAGCAAATGCATTCAAACTAAAACTAGCCTTGTTTGATTCTGGTTGTGAATATTATCAAGATCGGAAGCATGTAAAGGTGCTTAGGTGTGGAAAAGTTATTGCTACTCAGGAACAAAAAGAGAAGTCAGAAAAAATGCCGCCCAGTGTAAAAGTCAAGCAACCACCCGCAGATTCTCAACGGGATGATGCGCGATGGGAACCAGAGTTCGGTGGAGGAAACCGCCGACGTCGCACTACAAAGAAAAAACCTAGACGACGCGCCAAAAGAAAAACTAACCGCCCAAAACGAAAATATAAATATAGATACACAAAACGAAAGCATAATAATAATAATAATAAAAGGTTGACACGATGATACTTACCGCCTCTATTCCGTCTTTGAAGGCGATGGCTCCGGTGCGGGGGTAGCCAACAACGCCTCAAACGCACAATGTTTCTTGGTCTTTTTGTGGGCTGTCATATATCCCATTGAAACTAACTTACCGCATTTGCATGTTATTTTTTCTCTCTTCATGCGCAATATCTCTTCTTTTTTGGATTCATAATAACTCTTTTGATAATCCAAATATTTGTCGCGATTTATCAGATTGTATTCAATCTGATAAGCCAGCTTATCTTCTCTCTTCGCAGCATATTGTTCTTGTATTTTTTGTTTGTTATTTTGGTAATATGTGCTGTTTGTCATTGTTTCAGTCTCTTCGGCCATTTTGATTACGTCTTGATACCGCCTCATTGATTGTTTTTATATGATTTCAATTTTTTTATAAATTCGGCGAAGGTGAAATTAGATATAATTAAAAATGATTTGAATATGACACGTAAATGTAATACAAACACGATGCAGTTTATTGAAGCTGATGAGATTGACGTGGATGACAATGCGGAGGATGTTATGACATACCAATACATTATTTCGCCAAAGTTATCAAAATCATTTCGCGAGGTGGGGCATTATACAAAGGTTCTGTCTACGGGCAGGATTGCCAAGATAATTTACACGACTCTTTGGCGAGACGGGTCGTGTCAGATTGAATTGAATGATACAGAAAAACAAGAGGTGTTATCTTCTAATAGTGTATGTGTTAATGATTATTCTTGCGAGTTTTGCGAATCGACAGATGGTTGTTACACATGCGCTGAATTGGAGGATGAAGAAACCTATACAGATATTGAAATGAAAGAAATATTAGAATCTGCATGCGAAACGCCCGATAACGACGAAGACGGATTCACGCTGGATGAATGTAGACCAGAAATAATGGAAGATGAAGGTGGTTGGAGTTTGGATGAGACTTATTATTATATTGATAATGGATGTGAACTTGTACAAGATGAAGATACGTTGTAGATTTTCAGATGTTGTTGTTTGTTAGTATATTGAGACATTTTTTTAAATTTATTGCAATATTTTACAAGTTAAGTGATTTTTAAATATATTATTATTATAAAAAAAGTACTATTCATAAAAATAAACATAATAAGACTCGTAAAAATCCAGTCAGAAATAGAAGCAAACAAGTTAGTATAAAATATAAGAGCCAACGCAGAAAAACAATAAAATTGAGAGGCGGTAGCGATGTACTTGCGAAAGCATACGGCGCGGTTCAGAAGAGTCTAAGTAGTGTCGGTTCTGTGTTTACGCCCGTTGCTACACAACCCGAACAACGCTCGCGCGATGATATCATGGCGCACATGAATCAGCTCATTCAAACTCCAATGCCTACTAAAAAATTTACGAATGCTGAATATGGAGAAATGATAAAATTTCAACGAAGATTTATAGATTCTGTTCGTGGTATAAGAAATTCAAAAACAAAACCACCTAGTTATACTATCATAATTACCTTATTACATGATATAGTCGCATTTAACAGGCTGATGACTCCTCATAAACATTACGATTTTTTAATAGGATACTATCCAAGTACATCAGAAAATTATGGTTTAAAAATTATTGATTTTTCAGCTGGCGATAATCAACTACCACGGGTTATGAAATTATATGTAAAATCTAACCAATTTATAGCAGATTATGCTGTAGAAGGAGATAATGATGACGCAAAAGGTATACCAGAAGATATATTTGACGAAGCTAGTTATCTTGCAGGTATTGATAATGATACTATTTACAACTATAACCCTACTTTGATAGGTATGTTAGATGCAATATATTATTGCATACCTGATAAAACTATATGTTTAGAATTAACTAGACGATTACATGGTGTAGACCCTCATATAGTTGAACGTGTAAGCCCACTTACCTGGACAACGCCTTTATGTACGGCCATATCTTTCCTAGAAGATAAGAAGGTAATAGTTGAATTAATGGAACTAATTAAATCAAACCAACTTATGCAAAAAGCATTGTTTCGTTACTACAGAGATAGTTATTATCCGGAGATACATGCTGACCAATTTAGAGAAAATGGTATAAAACTTATTGGAGATAGGGTTGAGTCTGTTAAACTTTATCTTTTAATGAAAAACATGATAAGCGTGGGTTCTAATCCTGATGGAAGCGCAAATGTGAATGCAATAATAATTAGGAATAGCACAAAATATATGTATGACCTGTTAAGCAATTTTTGGGAAAAATATAAAGGATATATAATAAAATATTGTGTTGAATGGTATGAACCAGGGCTACCAATGGCAATATCACGCTGGTTAGGCGACAGCATATCGGGTTATATTGCGGAGATTAAAGAACAGGAGAGAGTACAAAATATGAGCGAAGCCGAATTATTAGCACAATTTGAAGAAGATACTGCAAAAGCTGATAATAAGGGGTCTAAAAAGGCACAACCAAAACCGCAACCAAAAAAGAAGCCGGATAAAGAACACGAAGATAGAAAAAAGGCAGAAGCAGACGAAAAAGAAAGAGTACGATTTGAACAAGCAAGGTTGCGGGCAGAAGCAGAAGAACGGAAAAGGGTAGCAGCAGAAGCAGAAGCAGAACGGAAAAGGGTAGCAGATGAAGCAGAAGCAGAACGGAAAAGGGTTGCAGATGAAGAGAAAAAGGTGGCAAAAGCAGCAAAAAAGGCTCAGAAAAAGGCGGAAGAAGCAGAAGCAGAACGGGCTAAAGAAAAACAAAGATTGACTGCAAGAACCCCTCCTGTTTTTGAACCCGAACCCGAAAAATATTCAAGGATGGAAGAAAGTAGTCAGGGTGCAGCCTCACAATCTATCGAAA
>Ga0255130_1000524_pt1 | contig 11921 bp, 11 predicted proteins | sample Law_Yuk_RepB_8d_FD_188560 | JGI IMG/M metagenome (GOLD analysis project Ga0255130, IMG submission 188560) | Freshwater microbial communities from St. Lawrence River, New York, United States - Law_Yuk_RepB_8d | ecosystem: Environmental > Aquatic > Freshwater > River | place: USA: New York...
TCGGGCGTCATGGACTGCCGATTCGAGAAACTCGCGTGACGTTTGAAACTGAACCGAGAAGGCGTAGCGGGCTTCGAGATAACCGCGCAGGATGTCGCTGACTTCGATTCCGAAGGGATAGGCGACCCAGCGGGAACGATCGGCCCGCAATGCGGCCAGACGCTGGAGGAACGCCTCGTGGGGAGCCGGGCCTTCCGGGACGATACGAGCCGATGCCGCCGGTTGGCGTTTGAGCCACCCATGGCGGAGCCAGTAGGCCAGAATCCCGATCACGACCGGCAAGCTCAGGAGAAACCAAGGATTCTCCCACCACTGAGGCAGGGGAACGAGCGTGAGGTCCTCGATGAGCCGATCGGGTTTCATGGGTGAATCCGCACGAGGCTCATGCGATGCGTCGTCGCGCAGCGTGGTCGAGGAACCCTTGCAAGCGTTGGGTCCAGGGTTGGTCAGTGCGGACTTCCAGTTCCGGAATGCGACCGGAGCGGAAGGTGGCGATGAGTTGTTCTCGTCGGGCTTGTCCCGACTCACGCCAACCGTCTCGGACGAGGGGATCGCCCGTGTCGACTTCGAGCACTTCGCCGGTTTCTGGGTCTTGCAGCAGCACCCAGCCGACATCAGGAAGCTCGAGTTCTCGGCGGTCGCTCATCCGCAAGGCCATCATTTCGTGGCGCTGATTGGAGGCCTTGATCGCCCGAGTCCAACCATCGGTGTCGGGATCATGGAAATCCGACACTACGAAACTCAAGGTCGGTCGGCGAAACAGGTTGTTGAGGAACCGCAAACCGGCGCTGATCGAAGTTCCCGAATGCTTCGGAGTGGTGAAGAGCAACTCGTGCAGCAGGCGGGTCACGTGGGCCCGAGTCTTGCGAGGCGGAATGTAGCGCTCGACCCGATCCGAGAAGAGGATGGCTCCGACCCGGTCTCCATCCCGTACGGCGCTGAAGGCCAAGGAGCCCGCCAGGATGGCGGCCATCTCCCGTTGCGAGGTCACGCCGGCTGATGGGTTTGGTTCGGATCCGAAATCGCCGCTGGCCGATATGTCGACCAATAGCATGACCACCAACTCGCGCTCCTCGACGTGGCGCTTGATGAAGGGCTTGCGCAGGCGCGCGGTGACATTCCAATCGATCCGTCGGACGTCGTCGCCCGGCACGTATTCGCGTACGTCGGCAAAATCCATGCCGCGGCCTTTGAAGACACTCCCCAGACGTCCCCCCATGAGCTGCTCGCTGACCAAACGAGCTCGAACCTCCACGGATCGGAGCTGTTGGATGTAATCGTTGGGCAGCATGAAGGGATGGGCTCCGCCCGCCGATCGGACTTTCAGCGGGCGGAGCCTGTACCGGTTATTCTGCGGTGGCGAGGTATTCGATGAGGTTGCGGATGTCCTGTTTGGAGAGCAGGTCACCGAATCCTTCAGGCATGCCGGAAAGCCCCTTCTCGCGACTGGTGATTTCCGACTTCTTGACGGTGATCAGGCCGTCTTCAGCCGAATTGATCACCAGCTCGGTCGCCGATTCTGACTTGATGACTCCGGCGTAGCTTTGTCCGCCCTTGAGGTTGACCAAGACGTTTTCGAAGCCTACGGCAATGGCTGCGTTGGGATAGAGGATGCTCGTGAGCAAGTAGGAACGACCGTTTTTCTTGCCCAAGCCCGTGAGTTCCGGGCCGACTTCGCCGCCTTCGCCTTGAACCTTGTGGCAGCGGACGCAGCTGACTTCGGCCCGTTCGGCGAAGACCTTCTTCCCTGCTTCTGCATTGCCACCGACCAAGCAGGCCTTCCAGGCCGCGGAGGGATCCTTGGCATCCAAGCGGCTCTTGTATTGGGTGAGCAACGGCTTGAGCGACTCGCGCTGGCCGGCGGCCTCCAAGACATCCAGTTCCAATTCTGCGGCGACGGTGCCGGCGAGGACTCCGTCCAGCCAGTGCTTCAGCAGCGCGTCGGCGTCAGCACCTTTGACCGATGCCAACGTGGATAGTGCCGATTGCTTTTCCGTCAGGGATCCGCTGGCCAGGGCCTTCTCCAGTGGGCCAGTCGATCCACCGCCACCGGAGTTGCTACCGGATACACCATTGCGAGCAGCGATGGGCGGCACTTCGACGGCCAGTTGAGTGGCCAAACTGCGGACCTTCTCATCCTTGTCGTCACGGGCGGCGGCCAGCGCGGCAGCGTATTCGGGGGTTTTCAAGAGCGACAAGGAACGCAGGGCGTCGGAGCGCGCGGCGCCGTCGGCGGCACCCTGGATGATCAATGCTGCCAGGGCCGGGGAGGCTTCAGTGAGTTTGAGTGTTCCGGCTGCTCGGGCTGTCGCGGCCCGGACCGGGGCCGGCGCTGCAGCCAAGAGCCCGTTGGCAAGTGGCTTCAATGCTTCGCCGGGCACCTTCTCGGAACGGGCGAAGGCGGTGGGACGCCAAAGTCCAGTGATGCGGTCCCGACCGGAATTGGCGGGCCACTCAGTGAGGGCGTCGATGGCTTCTACACGGAAGTTCACGGGCGCGTCTTCACGTGTGCTGTAGGCGGCGAGCGCCCGAGCGGTGGCCTCGGTGCCGAAGCGGTAGTTGGCGTTGAGCACCCGGCGCAGGAGCGGGGCCTCTGTCAGCCCCGGTCGCTCGATCAAGCGGGCCATGGCTTCCATGGCGCCAGGGATGGGCTGGTCGTTGATGGCTCGTGCTGCCTCGGTGACGATCGCCGGGGACGCATCCGCGAGGAAGGCAGCGATTTCGTTGCGCTCGAGTTTCCGCATCGCCAGCAGGATGCCCATCCGAACCGAGGCATTGGCATGGCGCACGTGGTTGACCAGGGCGTCGATGTCATTGGCTCCCAGCAAGGCCGTCACCGCGGCATGTCGCAGGTAAGGATCTTTGTCGGCGTTGTCGGCCAGTAGATCAAAGACAGCCGGGATGGATTCCCGACGGCCCAGTTTGCCCAAGGCGATCGTGCCCAGCGCGCGGGTGTGCGGATCGCTGTCGCGGGTCAGGCGGATCAGGGCCTCGTAGGAACGACCATAGCGGGCATCACCCAGAACGGTGGCGGCCACGGCGCGGACCTTCGCATCGGTGTCGGCCAAGAGAGGGATCAGCCGCTCCAGAGAGTCGACCCGTGCTCCTGAAACCGCGGTATTGCGCTGGGCGCGGGCCACTTGTCCAACGCCCCAAATGCCATGGATGCGGGCGTGGAGTGTCTTGGCAGAAAGCGCTGCCTTGAGGAGCGCCTTGTCGTCCTGACGGGCCGCCAATTCAAACTGGGCTCCGAGGCGCACCCGATAGTTGGCGTGGTTGAGCCACTTGGACAAATCACCGACCGATCGCTTGGCGAAGCCTTCGGCCAGAATGGCCTTGGTTTCGCGCACGAGCTCCGACTGTGAATGGCGGGGATCCGAGAAACGATAAATCCGTCCCTTGCCCACGGGTTCCCAACCGTCGAACCAGTCGAGCACCCAGAAGGAACCATCCGGCCCCCAATGGCCGTCGGTGGCGTTGACCGACCAGATGAACTTCTGGTCATCCACGATCTCGAAGCCTGCGCCCTTGGCCTTGTGCTTGAACTTCCACAAACCGGAGCCGCTGGAGCTGCCCCGGAAATCGCACAAGGTGAAGGTGTCGTTCCATTCGGGACCGCTGCCGGTGCCCTCGTAGTGGCTCACGCCGCTGGGGCCGGAGGAGATGTTCTTGATCGGAGGGGTCAGGTAGGCCGGTTGGGCATTGTTTTGGGGATGCCACATTTTCTCCGAATTCCATGGGCCGCGCGGGTTGGGTGCGCTGCGACCTTCGAGGAATTGCCAACCGATGCGCCAACCGCTGTCGCCCCCTTCGACCAACCAGGTCCAACGGGCTTGGTCGCCGCCGTCGGAGTTGTTGTCGCCGGTGAACAAGTTGCCCCAGGCATCAAAGACCAGATCCTGCGGATTGCGGAGTCCCTGATAGACCATTTCGAGGTGAGATCCATCGGGCTCGCAACGGAAGACAGCCCCACTGTCCGGGGTTCCGACCGTGTGTCCTTCCGTCTGGATCATCGAGGCGCGGTCACCGATCGAGAAGTACAGTCGACCGTCCGGTCCGAAGACCAGGCCATGGAGATCGTGGCCCAGGAAGCCGACTCGGATTCCGTGGCCATAACTGATGCTGCGACGTTCGTCGGCGACGCCATCCCCGTCGGCGTCGCGCAGGCGCCAGACGTTCGGGATGTTGGCGAAGAACACATCCTGGCCGCGGGCCAGCACACCGGCGGCGACGCCGTCGAGCGGAGTGGCAAAATTTTCGGCGAACACTGTGGACACCGTGGCCTTGCCAGCGCCCCGGGTATCGCGCAGCAGGCGGATTCGTTCGGTGTTCGTGTAGTAGCCGGCCATCTGGTCGGGCTTCAGGTGCCGACGCATCATCGCCAAACGGTCGTCCACTGATTTGCAGGCCAAGTCTTCGTCGAGCCAGTCCATGATGCCCCGGATGTCCGGAACGCCCCTCCAGGCCCGGAAACTTTCCGCGACGAAGACCCGGCCATCGTCGGCGACGTCAAACGCGACACCGTGGGCGACATCGGGTTCGGCGGCCCAGAGTTCAGCCTTCCATCCCGCAGGATAGGTGAAGCGTTTGATGGCTCGCTCGGCCTCGTCGGATGCAGCGGCGATGGCCGGTGCTTTGAAGGAGGTTTGTTGTGGGCCCAACTTGTGTTGGGCAAGGGCAGGAATCGCAGTGGTGGCGACTCCCAGAGTGATGGCGGCCAGACGACGGCGCAGGGTGGCGGACGGGACAGGCATAAAGCACCAGAAGGTATGAGGGTCGTCGCTTGAAGCAAGCGACCGCTGACAGGTAATACAAAAAATCCCCGACACCGAGGTGCGGGGATTGGGCTAATCTTTTTAGGATGAAGGCTTCGATGGACCGTGGGCCGAGGAATCAGCGCCGGCGGGCAACCATGGCCCAAGCGGCCAAACCGAGCCCGGCCAAAGCCCAGGTTCCGGGTTCAGGAACCGTCGAAGGCATCACATCGAGTGTGATGGCATCCAAGCTCAGATGCTCTCCGGTGGCCTTGAAGTTGAGGGTGAAGTCTTTCACTCCGGGATCGGTGAGGTGCCAGGTGTAGGCCAACGAGATATTGTTGCCGGGGAAACCCTGAGACGGAGTGATCGCCAACGTGGTGGGAGTGCCGCCGATGGAAAACGGTTGATCTGCCGAGAGGTAGTTGAGTCGGAGGCCGGAATAGTCCATTTCAGTCCCGAGCGTCCGAACCTGGAAGGAAATCTGGGCGATGGGTTCCAAGCCGGTGTAGCGGAGGCTGAAATTGCCCGCGCCGCCGACACCGACATAGATGTTGCCGCTGCCGAGCACGGCACCCACCGGATCCAGTTGGGTGAGTGTGGCCCGGGTTCCCGTGTTGGACCCGCTCATGTCGGGTTGGTTGGCGACGTTGTAGCCGGAGGTGAAACGCTCCCATCCCGCGACTTCGGTGCCGGCCACGCCGCGGAAATACGGGGCATAGAAGCCGTTGGTGCCTGCCGAGAGGCTGGGGGTCAGAAGGGCGGATGCCAGCGCTGCGATTGAAATCGATTTCTGAATTTTCATGGTTTCTAGAGAGACTTTTTTGGGCGTTCGCTATTCAGAGCGACCGCTGAAGGACTTCAGGTTTCCACAACATTGGATTTCCGCGACCTAAAATCTGCGGGCCTCACTATTTGGGGTAAATCAAGCCGCCTTGCGACGAATACCCACGATGCGAAAGGCTGCCTGCTGGAGGACCAACGCTTCGTCGAGATCGGCACTGACCAGTTTTCTGTTGGCGTCCAACAAGACCTCCATGGCCTCAACCAATTCTTCAGTCCGGTAATTGGCGGCCTGTTTCATAGCTTGAAAAAGGACGAAGGGGTGGGAAGCCAGCGGGTTAAAGCGACGGTCGGCTGGCATTGAAGAAGGTGGTATCCGGTCCAGTTGGGACTTGAAGGAATTGTAATCGCGGGCCGGTTTCAGCGATCCGTTGGCCAGAAGCTCCTTGAGCATCAATAGGGAGCGAACCTTGGTGATCAGTCCATACAGCAGTCCGATCTCGGACTTGCGTTTGTCGGTGCCCACCCGGATTTCCCAGAGCTCTTCATCCAGCGTGCGGAGCAATTTGGCCAGATTCCGGTCGCCGAGCGCTTCGGCCAGAGCGAAGGCCCGGGCCAGTTTCTGCCGGGAGACGCACAATTGCACATCGCCCAAGGTGATGGTGTTTCGGGAGCCGGTGTAGAGGGCGAGTTTCTCGCACTCCGAAGCCAGCATCCGTAAGTTGGGACCCACTCGATTGACCAATTCGGCCAAGGCCTCGTCGTCGGTTTCCTTGCCCGATTCGCGCAAAATCCGAATGGCTTCCGATTCGGCCTTGCCGGCCCAGTCCTTGTCGTCTTGGGAGAGCGCTTCAAAGACTTCCAGAGTTCCTTGTTTCTCGAAGGTTTTGATGAGGGAACGGCGTTTATCGGGCTTGCCGGCCGAGACCAGCAGACGGACACCGTCCCATCGGAAGGACTTGAGGGTCTCGGCCAACTCGCCGAGTGCCGATGTCACGGATGCGGAACTGGCCGTGCGATCTTCCCCCAGAAAATTGCAGTTCTGAAACCACACCACCTTGGCTCCGCCGAAAAAGGGCAGGGTGTTCAGGGCTGCGTGGAGTTTGGCGATCTTCTGTTGAGCGTCGCCAGCATTGCTGGCGGTGGCATCCACGACTTCGTGGTCCATCCCGCCTAGTTCGGCGCACCATTGCTCATAAAGGGCCCGAGCCCGCTGTTTGACCGAAAAATCATCGTCCCCACAAACCAAGACCATCGGTGCCGGAGTGGTGGGCCCGGGAGTCGGTGATGGAGTGGATCGTGCTGCCATCAAGCCTGTTCACCGAGGTCTCCGCCTTCGGCACTGTCCTCTTCCTGATCATTGGCGCCGGCCAGGTGTTCGCTCATGTCTTCCACCTCTCGGAAAAGGCTGCGCGTGACAAAAATGGGGCGTTTGAGGGCGCTGGCCAGTGCCAGGCAATCACTTGGGCGGGCGTCTATTTCCACAAGTTTGGTCCCCAACTCGTTTTGCTGGCGCAAGATGAGCCGGGCAAAAAAAGTGGAATTCTTGAGAGCCGTGATCACGACCCGCTCCAATTCGATGCCAAACCCTTGGAACACCAACCCCATCAAGTCGTGAGTGAGGGGGCGATCCTTTGGGGTGCCTCGAATGGCCATCCCGATCACCAAGCCCATGTTTTGTTCGACCTGGATGACGAACACCTTTTCATCGTTACCGATGAACAAGGCACAGCCGCTGTTTGCGGGCAGGATGCCACGAACCTTCACCGGGATGACGTCATTCGCCATGGGGACAGGATAGGAACGGCGGACCTGCCAACGCAAGCCAGCGTCCCATAGGGGACTTGCCGAGTTTGGAGAGCCTGTCCCCAGTGCACGGGCATGGGGATGGGCTCGAAGAAATACCGAGGGACAGGCTGTCGAGGCACAAAGGACACAAGGGACAGGCTGTTTTTGGTTCATGGCGGAGACTTGAAAGAGCCTGTTCCTGATTTCGATGCGATTTCGAAGTGGGTGGGGGTGGCTGTTTTATTTCTAATCCAGGGTAAATTTAGCTAAATGATTACGGCTTTACTCCCGATATGGTTTGAAAAATGGGGTCGATAAATGGACCCTTCTCAACAAATGAACAACGAACCGCCCCAAATAGCACCGATGGTTGACGCAGTGACCCGGGATGTCTTGTCGATGATGACCGGAAGTCAGATCGAGTCGTCTGCGAATGAGCCCGCTCCTGAATCTTTCGACGTTGATGGAGTGGCGGCAGTCGTTGGGATGACCGGTGGCCTGACGGCCAATGTCCATTTGGTGTTCGGTTCCCAGGTGGCACAGAAGGTCGTCGGCGGAATGCTGGGTTCCTCGCAGTTCGGCGATGCCGAGATGCGCGATGCCGTGGGTGAGTTGACCAACATGGTTGCCGGCGGTCTGAAAAACCGGCTGGACCGATTGAACATCGTGCTGAAGTTGACGATCCCCACGTTCATTCGTGGTCGTGACATGCACATCACTTCGCAGGGGTTCACCTTCGGAACGATGAATTCGTTCAAGTTGGCCGGTTCCGACGAGCCGGTGCGGGTGATCGTGTTCGCCCGAATGAATAACTGAGGTTCCTCTCTCAGTCGGAACGATTCAATGGGATCGCGCATTCTGGCTGAGCTGGTCTTTCCAGCTCAGAAGATGCAGCACCTTCAGAGAAGCCTCGATGGGGATAACCCACGGGGCTTTTTTGGCGATTTGGGGTTGCGGCTTGTGATTCAAGGCTTTCGGGGTTTTGCTCATGGGAGAATCCAATGCGCTACATTGAACCACACGGTCACATGGTCAGCCGGACGACGGATGACTATGTTGACATGGTCACCGCCGGCTGTGAGGCGGTTTGCGAACCTGCTTTTTGGGCCGGTTTCGACCGTTCCTCCGCCGATGGTTTCCGAGACTATTTCCGGCAGTTGACCGAGTACGAGCCCGCCCGCGCGGCCCGCTATGGGTTGCCTCATTTCTGCTGGTTGTGCATCAACCCCAAGGAGTCGGAGGATGTGGCTCTGGCATCAGACGTTCTGGCGCTGATCCCGGAGTTCTTGGATCGCCCCAATGTGTTGGGAATCGGCGAGATTGGCCTGAACAAGAATTCGCGGAACGAGCTGAAGGTGTTGGAGATGCATGTCGATCTCGCGGCCAAGACCGGCCAGATGATCTTGGTGCACACCCCCCATCTCGAAGACAAGCTCAAGGGCACACGACTGATTCTGGACTTGCTGGCCAGCGATTCCCGAATCCGCCCGGAGCGGGTTCTCATTGATCACGTCGAAGAACACACGGTTCGGATGGTCCTTGATCGGGGGCATTGGGCCGGCATGACGCTTTATCCCATCAGCAAGTGTACTCCGGCGCGCGCGGTGGATATTCTGGATGTGCATGGCAGTGACCGGTTGTGGATGAATTCCGCCTGCGACTGGGGTGAGAGCGTGCCGTTGGCAATCCCCAAGACGGCCTTGGAAATGCGTCGTCGCGGATGGACCGCCGATGCGATTGACCAGGTCATTTATCAAAACCCGGTGCGATTCCTGCAGCAGAACCCCAAGTTCCGACTTTGATCGGGGCTGCGGTGTTGGTGCAGGGCGGTTTCAGCCGCCGTTTGGCCGTGAATTGGCCGTGAATCGGCCGCTGTCAATGCAGCGGCTTTTTTCTCACAGGCGGGTCCGCTAAATCCGAGAGGCTGGATGTCTCGAAGCGCATCCAGCAAGGGGCCCATGCGGAGATCCAAAGACTGTCAGTCAATCAGGGGCGCAGGCGGACCAGCGACTCGACCAAAGGCCTAAATTCCTCCAACGTCGGAGTTTTCATGTCGGGCACTTTTCCCTGATCGTCAAAACGCCGGACGCGAATGGCTCGGTCGAACTGGGGTCGCTTTTCGAATTCCCGGGCCTCCGGTTCTTCCATGGGTCCGCCTTGCAGGGCTAGGCTTTGCTTGGACGCGGTCGACAGGTCCTCAAAATAACCAGCCTCTTTCCAGCAGAGGTACCGCTTGGAATCGGCATGCATGCGGATCGGTTCGACCACTTCGGATCCGAACCACTTCTCCAGTTGGTTGGCGCCGACTCGTTCATGTCGGGCATCGATTCCGCGATCGGCGATGTCTTCACCCAAGTCGTGGACCAGATGGCCGTAGTCATGAAGGAGGCTGGCTACAATCACTTCGGGCGTCTCGCCGGCTTGCTGGGCGAAGGTGGCGCACTGAAGCGCATGCTGAAGTTCAGTGACGTCTTCCCCGTAACTGCGATGCCCTTTGGCTCCGAAGATTCGGTAGATTTCACTGACGACCTGATTGGCTTCGGACGGGTTCATGGAATGAGGGCTGGGACGGGATCGTCCCGATAGATGGATAAGGAGATCGCGAAACCCAAGTTCAAGCCAAGAGAGATCGTCGCCGAGATCGTGTTGGTGGGAGAGTCATGCCACGAAAACGTAACGCAGGCATGGCTGGAACGCAGTGGACGGGTTTCGAAGGCATCAACGGGCGATGGTTCCAGAATGAACTGGGGCCCATTCCATTTCTGCAGGGATTCCACGGGGTGGCAAGGTGCCTGAAATCTGACAGGTCACCGACTGGGGTTCAGGCGAGACTGGATCCATGCCATACCGCATCCAAAATGGGGAAACCATCGATCAGGGTGTCCGTCGGTTGTTGCACGTGCGTGTTCGCCGGGCCCGTTCGGAATTGGCTGGGAAGTTCGATGACGCCGTCATCCACGAGGTGCGACAAGAGTTGAAACGGTTGCGGGCATTGTTGGCTTTGGTCCGACCGATGGTGCGGCCCGGAAAATTTCGGCAACAGAGGCGCTGTCTGCGCCGATGTTCAGCCGAGTTGTCCGATTCCCGGGATGCTAGGGTTCGGCTGGAGAGCCTGTCCCTCATTGCAGCGGCGGGGCGTCCGGCGATAGCGACCCAGCATTGGGTGGCGCTGACTCGCCAGCTCCGTGAGGGGTCCCTTGGGCACATCAGGCAGTTGGTTCACGGCAGGAGTCCGCAGAAAATCCGTCGTCGTCTGAAGAGCTTCGATCGGCGTTTTCAATCAACGCCCGTTTGCGCCGGAGAGGGGCAGAGGGTGCTGGCAGGGATCGTGTCTTCTTACCGCAAGGCCCGTCGTGCGTTGCGCCAGGTGCACAGTAACCCATCGACTCGGAATCTCCACTGTTGGCGTCGGTGCACGAAGCGCTTGTGGCATCAGCTGGTTCCGGTGCAGAACTCGCTGCCGTCGTCATTGGCGACTTGGACCCCAAAGCTGGACCGACTGGGAGCAAACCTCGGCGAAGACCACGATCTCTTTCTCCTTTCCCGATTCCTTCGTAGGAAGGGCGATGAAACGCTGTCCAAAAAGGAACGAGACGGGTTGTTGCAGTGGATACAAAATCGACGGCTGGAACTGGTCGAATCGGTCACCAATCAGGGACGAGGTGTGTTCGCAGCTACCCCATCACGGTTTCAGACCGAGCTCCGTCGACCGGGGCGCAATCGTCGTCCAACACCCTTTGAGGATGCGGATATTTCGCGGACCGCTGTGGCGTCGAGGGTGGATCAGGTTCCGATGATTTCCCGGAGGGCCACGCCGCCATCGGTGAGGCTGCGGGGGCGTCCCAGCGGATCGAGGAATTCGGCGCTCGGAGACAACCCCAACAGGTGAAACAACGTCGCTGAAAAATCCCTTGGCCGGACCGGGCGCGAATCCGGGTAGGCACCGATGCGGTCACTGGAGCCGATGATTTGTCCGCCGGGCACTCCGGCGCCGGCCAAAGCCACCGAGAAGCACGCTCCCCAATGGTCGCGTCCGCCCACGGCGTTGATCTTCGGGGACCGACCAAATTCACCCATGGCGACCACCAAGGTTTCGTCGAGGAGTCCGCGGCTTGAAAGGTCTTCGATCAAGGTGGCGAAGGAGCGGTCGAATTGGGGGCAAAGCACATCCCGGACACGGCTGGCGTTGCTGGCATGGGTATCCCACAGGGGGCTGCCCGCGACCTCGGCCTTGCCTTCGCGGGGCCAGTTCACTTGGACCAATCGGGTGCCGGCTTCCACCAATCGACGAGCCAGCAGGAGGCTCTGGCCGAACTTGTGGGGACCATAGGCCTCACGGACCGAGGCGGGTTCCCGTTCGAGTTCGAAGGCGCGTCGGCTGGCGTCGGCATGCAGGAGTTCGAAGGCCTTCTGATGGGATTGCTCCCAAGAGGCAACCGACCCGCTGCCCACGCCTTGACGGAAATGGGCGTCGAGTTGCTCGAGCAAATTCCGTCGCTCTTGAAGGCGCAGGTCTGAGACGCCCGCCTGCCGGCTCAAACCCTCGATTTGCATCGGGAGCTGAGTGGGGTCGCACCGCATGAGCATCGGATGCCA
>Ga0255130_1000529_pt1 | contig 11884 bp, 10 predicted proteins | sample Law_Yuk_RepB_8d_FD_188560 | JGI IMG/M metagenome (GOLD analysis project Ga0255130, IMG submission 188560) | Freshwater microbial communities from St. Lawrence River, New York, United States - Law_Yuk_RepB_8d | ecosystem: Environmental > Aquatic > Freshwater > River | place: USA: New York...
TCGGGGTTTCCGGCAAACTGATTAATTACCCAAATATTTTTAGACATTCAATTATTTGCTTAAAGACTCTATTGTGAGTCTAATATTTTCGGAAGCTTTTCCGCCTCCGTATAAATCTATATGTTTGTTGAAAGGTTTACTAACATATTGCTGGAATGCATTTAAAATTGATTGCATATCAGCACCTGCCAATTGATTAAAACCATTCTGAATCAATTCCACCCATTCAGTTTCGTCCCTTAAAGTAACACAATATTTATTAAAAAAGTATGCTTCTTTTTGCAAACCGCCGCTATCTGTTAATACTAATCTGCAGTGCTTAAGCAATTCTAGCATATCAAAATAACCAATAGGGTCAATCATGGTAAACGAAACAGAAAGTTGGTCGCGTTCTATGATTTTTCTGGTGCGTGGATGCATGGGAACCACAACAGACATTTCTTTTGATATTTTATTAAGTGCCTCAATTATACCATGCAACCTTTCTGAAGAATCTGTATTTTCTTGCCTATGAATGGTAGCTAATACAAATTCGTTGGACTTTACATTCAATTGACTCAAAATGGTTGATTTTTCAGAAGATTTTTGGGCGTAGTAAAGGGCGGCATCTTGCATTACATCACCATTTTTTATCACGCGAATTGCCCCATCTATTATACCATCATGCTTTAGGTTCTCGATGGCAGTATCTGTGGGACAAAACAAAATATCACTGATTCTGTCTGTCAAAATTCTATTAATTTCTTCAGGCATATTCATATTAAAGCTTCTAAGACCTGCTTCAATATGTATCACGCCAATGCCCATTTTTTTTGCAGCCAAGGCTCCAGCAATCGTGGAGTTAGTATCACCGTATACCATAACATAATCAGGTTTCTCAGTCATACATACCTTTTCAATTCCTTCCAGCATTTGACCAGTCATGGCACCATGTGAAAGACCATTGATATTTAAATTATAATGGGGGGTGGGAATTTCCATTTCTTCAAAGAATATGTCACTCATGTTCTTGTCAAAATGTTGACCCGTATGAACTAAAATTTCTTGAATATTTTTGCTTTTAGCTAGTTCGCGTGAAACTACAGCTGCTTTTACAAATTGTGGGCGTGCTCCAATAATAGTTAGTATTTTCATTACTTTCTTTTAACGTGGGAAATTACTGCTTTAAATTTCCCATTTTGATTTCTAGGTATTTGATTAGTTTCAGAAATTTTCAAAGAGATTGCTCCTAGTTGGGATTGCATTCGTCTCAATAGTTCTTCATTATCTTTTTGTTCAAGTTTTTCTGTAGCAACCAATACAATTTCAAATTCATTTAACGTATGTTGAATGATCTGCCCTTCTATAATCTTGGGCATATTAATAAATATGCCATGAAATCGAACCATCTCCCTGCCGTCTATTCCTATAACAGTATCTTCCACCCTCCCCATAATTTCATCAATAACAGGCATATTTCTACCACATTTACATTGCTGGTCTAGGCTAAGTTTAATTAAATCACCAATGCGATAGCGAATAAGTGGTTGATCGTAATTTAAAAATCCAGTGCAAATAGCTTCACCAATTTCACCTGGTTGGGCATACTCACCATTTTCTTTCATTAATTCAATGATTCCAACATCTGGACTCAAATGCAACTTTCCAAATTCACATTCAGAAATAAGTCCACAAGCTTCTAATCCACTATAACTATCAAAAGTTTTACAGCCATAAACATTTTTAAAAGTATTTCTCATCTCCTGAGTCAACTTCTCACTTGATGTAATAACGGCTTTTAATTGAGGTGCTTTTAAGCCGTTTTCTTTAATAAATCTAGCTAATATAAAATTACTCATTGCATATCCAGTCATATAATCAACGTCATGTTTTATCATGCCATTTAAATAATCTTGTGCATTCTCAGCGTTTATATGATAAGCAGAAAAATAAACTTGTTTTTCTATCATATTATATCTATAAAAAGGGCCCTTAGCATTTCCATCTTGTATAATTCTTCTACCACCAATCATACCTCTTGCATTCTTAATGCTTAATCCTGCCCAATACCTTATTCTAACCTCAAAGGCCGCACTCCACCTTTGGTGCATAGCCTTTGAAAACAATATTTGTGTAGGTGTTCCAGTACTACCACTGCTTGCATAAAACTCTCCGTTTTTCTCTCTGATATTTGCTAATAGCATATCTTTTCCATGCTTTCGCAAATCATTTTTTTCTAGATATGGAATCTTAGTGATATTACTGAGCTCAAATTCTTCAAAATCTATGGAATGAAATCCTGCATCAGTAAAAGATTTTTGATAATATGGAACCTGTTGAAATGCGTGTTTCAAAATTTTACGCAGCTCTTTCTCTTGAAAGTCTTGCCATTGATGAATATCAAATGATTCACGTGCTAAATATTTTTTAAGTTCTGTTTTAAATACTCCCCCAAATCTTCTTTTGTTCCACTTATATCCATAAATACTTATCGCAATATTTTGAATAAATAGCGGTAATTTAGGGTATATCTTATCCTGTAAAAATCCTGCCATCTATTGGAATAAATTTATTTTCTTTTGAAAAATCACGTTAAACTCGAATTGTTCTTTAATTTTTTTATTAGCCGTTAAACCCATCTTTTCTATCTGTATTGGATTTTCTATAAAATATAGTAGGTGGCGAACCAATTCATTCACTGTTTTACTTAAATCTTGAATAATAAATCCACTTACATTGTCATCAACCGCATCTTTCATCCCACCCACATTTGTAATGATTGCTGGCATATGGTAACCCATAGCTTCAAGCAGAGAAATGGGCAACACCTCTGCATGCGATGGCAATACAAAAACTTGTGATGTTTGAAGTAATTTATTTTTGTCTTCATCACTTACATTTTCATATACCGAAACCTTTCCCGATGCAATCATGTCAACTAAAACCGATTTGATATGACTGCCAGATGGCCCTTTTCCAGCAAAGGTAAAATGGAAATGCAAATCAGGTAAGGCCTGTAATTGATTTAATGCTTGAATGATTTCTTCAATTCCTTTTTCAACAGCTAACCTGCCAAAAAATAAAAATCTCACCTTTTCGCCTCCCAACTTGGGTGTATCAAAACCATTTTTCCAAACTACTGGATTATGAATGACCTCGCATTTCACCGTAGGAAATTCCTGATGAAATGTATCTAACCAACTGCTACTCCCAATAACAATTTTGTTGGGAAATTTCATACACAACTTCACCATCCATTTGTGGTAAAAACGACTTTGGTAAAATTTGAAAAATTCGCCCCCTACCAGATTCAATGCAGACTTAATACCGAATAACCTGCTGATTAATGCATAAAACGCTTTGTCATAAAATCCCCAATAAGATGAGCTATAGATAAAAACTCCAGTAGGTTTTGATTTTAGTAGCAAAAGGATAAATCTAAACCTGAGTAAAATGGATTGAATGAGTCTTGAAAATTTATTTTTGCCTGCAAATGTAGAATCAAAATGGATGTAATCTGATTGTTTGAATATATCTAAATCATAATACATTTTAGATATCGCTTTCATGCCACCAACACTAGACGGCTCTGGCATCACAAAAATTATTTTAAGCTTTGCCAAATTGTTTTTGATAATGATGTACTATCTGACTAAGTCCTTCTTCAAAACTCGTTTCTGGTTTCCAACCTAAAATGGTTTTTGCTTTTGTAATATCTGCTACGACATCATTGATTTCATTCGTCCTCACAATGTGCTTAGCATGAATCTCTTTGGTTTCACCTGCAATTTTAGATACCATTTCAATCACTTCTGCCACTGAATAAGATTGACCAAATCCTACATTAAATATATCATATCCCTTGTGGTTGATTAATGCCTTGTAGAGCAGCGAACAAAAATCGTTCACATACAAATAATCTCTGCGTGGATGGGCATCGTTTACTTCAACTATATTTTTTGTCGGATTGGTAATTTGTTCTGCCAAATAAGGAATTAAAAAATCTTCTCGCTGTCCAACTCCAAAAATATTAAACGGTCTTAATACCAATACCGGAACTTGAAATGTTTCATGATAAAATTGACACAATTGTTCACCTGCTAATTTTGAAAAACCATAAGGGTTATTGACTTTCAATGGCGCATGTTCAGCAATAGGAATGAAGTCAGAATTTCCATACATGTATGAACTGAGATAAATTAATTCAGCTTGATTATGCCTGCAGTATTCTAGTATATTAAATGTCGAAGTGTAGTTTCCTATAACGTAGTCTGCTGTTTTATCCCAACTTTCAGGTACAAAATTATTTGAAGCCAGGTGAATAATTTTATCAATTCCTTGAAACTGCAACAGTTGTTTTCCTGTTTCCAATTGGGATAAGTCTCCATCAGCTTTATCCCAATGTATAATTTCTATTGCAACATCTTTTTCTTCTAAAAAGGCAACCAAATGTTTACCAATGAAACCTCTCGAACCAGTGATTAAAATTTTCATCTACAAAAATTTATCTCCTTCTTTTTCAAATAAATCAATGGCATTTTGAAAATCAACAGGTCTTCCAATATCTAACCAAATCCCATCATGATTGTTTACCGCTACTTTTTTATTGTTTTCAATGAGGGCATACATTAAATGATCGAAACCAAAAAAGGTATCATCAGGAATGAAATCCAATACCCGTTTGTTCAATGCATAAATTCCCATACTCACTTCAAATGTAGATTCGGGCTTCTCCTTGAAAGCTGTCAATGTATGCTGTTCATTGGTTTCCAATATTCCATACTCACTTTTATCCCTTCTTGTAAAGGACGAAATCGTAAAAATATGGTCATGCTGTACATGTTGATCGAAGAACTGACCATATTTCAAATCAGTTAAAATATCACCATTCATGACTAAAAAGTTATCTGGTAAATCTTCAATTAATTTCAGAGGTCCCATGGTACTAAGTGGCCTGTCTTCCATAGAATAATCAATTTTGATTTCCCATTTAGATCCATCCCCAAAAAATGCCATGATTAACTCAGCCATATGATTTACCGCCATGGTGATGTGAGTAAAACCTTGTTGCTTTAACTGCCTAAGCACAATTTCCAAAATGGGAAGTTCCCCAATGGGAACGAGCGGTTTGGGTAAAACTATAGTATAAGGTTTAAGGCGAGTACCCTTGCCACCCGCCAAAATAATTGCTCTTTTAGACATTGTATATATCCGATTTATATTTACTAAGATTGGTTGGATTGGTAAACCATGTTACAGTTTCTTCCAAGCCGGTTTTCAAATTGTAATCAGGTAAAAATCCGGTAAGTTTATTGATTTTTTTATTGTCGCACCAAAGTCTGAACACTTCCGATTTTTCAGGCCTTATTCTTTCTTGGTCTGTAATTACTTCAGCCTTTGTACCCATGATTTCGTTGATGATATCAAATACATCTTTCATGGTAACTTCAAAGTTTGACCCAATATTCACAACTTGTCCAATCACATTTTCTCCTGCTTTACCAAGTTCCATAAAACCTTTGCACGTATCTTTCACAAAATTCAAGTCTCTTGTAGGAGTTAAATCACCCAATTTAATCTCTTTTTTGCCATTAGCCAATTGAGTAATGATGGTTGGTATAATGGCTCTTGCCGATTGACGAGGTCCATATGTGTTGAATGGGCGTGCAATGACCAATGGTATGTTGAATGCATTGTAATAACTCATGGCCATTGCATCTGCACCAATTTTAGAGGCACTGTATGGTGATTGTGGTTGCAGGGGGTGTTCTTCATTGATAGGAACATATTTGGCTGTACCATACACCTCACTGGTAGAGGTGTGAATAATGCGTTTCACATGGTTCTTTTGGCTTGCCAAACAAATGTTTGATGTGCCTTTTATGTTTGTATCAATATAACTGTCGGGAGCATGATACGAATAGGGTATAGCTATCAATGCTGCTAAATGATAAACAATATCGATTCCTTCTGTAATTTTTTGACAATAGTTGTAATCTCTTACATCACCCGAAACAATCTCTAAATTTGGATGCTTGATATCTTCAAGCCATCCCCAGAAATTAAAAGAATTATAATAATTAAGGGCCCTTACCTTATGACCTTCATTTAAAAGCGCCTCAACAAGATGAGAACCTATAAATCCGTCACCTCCCGTTACTAATATGTTCAAGCTATTTATATTTTCCATGTTTATAAAATTATTCTATTTCAAAATTGCCTGCAATTGTGCAAAAACTACTTTCACACAAATGCTTTGATAGGTATCATGTTCATATATGCCAATTCTTGGAACAAGCATTCTATCTGAATACCTATTCACTAGTCCACTTTGCAATGTTACTCCATATTCATAAAAATTAGAAGCCTCTTTGAAACTATCTCCAATGTGAACGAAAGACCCATATGGATAACATATTACATATTGATTTTCATTTAAAGCCAACTTCGATAAATATATTTTCGAATCTTCAAATTCATGCTTTAATTTAGTTGGGGAACATAAATATAACTTAGGATGGGAAACTGTATGGGATTGAAAAGATGTAAACTTATTATCTGAATTTAATACAATAATTTCATTACCTATAACAGCATCAGCTTGGTCTTTAAAATTATTTACTGTAAAAAATTCATCAAACAAAGCTTCTATTTCAGAAGTTTGTTGTTTATTATTTAAAAACTTACTTATCCATTTCAATTCAAAGGCTTTTTTGTTCTGTTCCTCATTAAAAGTTATCTCAATACCCTCAAAATCGGTAATAGAACATGGCAAATCAAGCTTTTTCAAAATGTCTATAAGCCTCAAAGACCATAAGGAAACCTGATGTTCAGCGTACTTTGTTGGCACAAAATAAGTACAATGCACTTGGTGTTTTTGGCAAACAGTGAATGACTGATGAAAGTCCTTACCATAGCAATCATCCATGGTTAAAGACAATAAAGGCTTTGTTGATTGTGGCTGGGGTGATTTATGCGAATTAAATGTTGCGGTTAAAAGCGAATTTAAAGGTACTATATCAAACTTTTCCTTAAGGAAACTGATTTGATGGTCAAATTTCATTTCGCTGATACGGTGATAGCATAAAACTACCCGCTGCTCTTTTTGAGCCATCAAACGATTGAAAAACCAAAGTATTCCTGTTAGTTTGAGTATATTATAAATCAGTTTGATTTTATGCATGAAACTTGTAATTGGATATCACTTTAATAATATTCTCAGTGGATTTTTCCAAAGTGTTTTGTTGCAATAACTGATAAGCCATTTGACTGGTATGTCTTCTCAAATCTTCGTTATCGGAGAGTTCTATAATTTTATTTACCAAATCTTGTTTGTTGTTTTGTTCAAACAAGCGTACCTCACCGTTCTTGAAAAACTGATCAGCCCCAGGATAATTGGCACACACAATTGGGATTCCTGTTGCCATGGCTTCCCAAACAGTTCTTGGAAAACCCTCAGTAGTACAAGTATTGAATACATAAATATCTGCATCTTGAAACACTTCCAGTTTTTGATGATTAGGGAGTTCACCCATCAAATGAACATGTTCTTCTAAACCCAATTCACTCACCTTTTTACGAATCAAATCTATGTATTGTTTCATAGGTGTTCCGCCAAATGCTTTTAACACTACCATTCTTCCTTCAGATTTTAATTTAGTCATGGCTTCAAGTATCAACTCCAAGTTTTTCTCGGGGTCGAGCCTACTGAAAAAGACCAATTTTATCAACTTCTTATCAATTGGATTCCTTTCACTTACTTGAATTTCTGATGCTCTAACTAAACCCTTTGAGACAAGTGCGAATGATTTTTTACAACTGTAAAACACAGGCATCGCCGGATTGTTACCCATTGGTAAATCTGCATGTTTGTTCATCAGCACACTCGTTTGGTATTGATTGTACCATTTCAATAGGTTGATTAAATGCTCTTTGAATTGATTTTTCAAACCGCTTTGTCTAAACATCTGCTTGGGCCACTTTTTCCAAAGTCCAACCAACAATGTTGCTATTTTACAATTTGGATGTACAGATTTTGCAATTACATTTTGTTGTGGTGTTGGGCCTTGAATAATTATCCAATCCAATTTTGCTGTTGATTCTATAATAGCCTGTTTGTTAAGACCTATACCTATCACTTTTTGCCAATGCGGTCTTTGAAGTCCAATATCTACTAATTTCGCTTTAGGATGTAATGGATAAAATGACTTTGATATTTTACTTTTCTCGAATGAATTTCCTACACCTCTATTCAGAAAAACAACAAATTCATCACACAATTCCACAAACCGATCTGCCCATATCGCTACATCAAAACTTACATATACTTTACCTTCTTGGTCTTTAATAAAATGACCGTGGTTGTAATACCCTAACTTCATTACTTTTTTATTGCCACTCATATCTCTGTGCATTTTTCTTGATTCTTTTTGCAATAGGTTCAAATCCGGCCTTTACAATACCTTTTTGTGATGCAATATTCCAATCATTGGTGTATATTAATACAATATCATTTACCAATTGAGCAACGTAACTTATTAAAATTGGATAATAACCTTTACCCCGTTCACTTCTTAATGTATAGCAGTCGTCAACCGAATATACTTCACAATCGTTAAAAAGTGGTGGTTTCTCATTGTCTTTTGCTTTGTTCAACCAAGCAATAGATACCACTTCATTTTGTTGGTTGAATAATCCATATGGAATATCTACTCCTTCAAATATTTTCCTAATATAGAAATTTCGCTTTGTTAAGGTTAGTACGATTTCTACTTCATAAAATCCCATTACCTCAATGAATGTAAGCGACCTTATCTTATAAATTTTAGCCAATATATTTGAAACATTTGTTGATTTATATTGATAGAAAAACATCTGTTCATTATTGATGGTTCTTACTACTTTTTTATAAAAGAACCATTTATCTAATTGAAATTCTTTTTTGTAATAGCCTAATCGCATGATAAGGGTTCGCAGCAACCCAACAATTCTTTTGAGGTATTCGTTATTAAGTTTTTGTAAGAAAATGTTTTTGCGGTAGGTATAGTTTACTAAAGATTTGATATGAGACAATTGCCACCTGGTCTTCGAAAAATCCATTTGAATGATTTCTCGATCAAAATTGGCATATTCATACTTATAATTTTCACTCCCAATACCAAAATCTAGCCTAATAAAATGATTGGTTACCATCCATTTTGCCAATTCTAAAATGAGTATCTTTTGCTTTGGGTAACTTTTATAAATAGGTAAATCTGAAAAAGAAATTTGATGATACAGTATGGTGTTACCTTGTTTTAAACAAATTGCCATGGCAATAGGGTAATTGTTTACATCAATTGAAAATAGCACACCTACTTTATTTTCTAGCCACGCTTTAACTTTATTATTTAAAATTATTGGATTTTGAGAATATGAATAAATAGATTCCGTCTTTGTATTGTTCCACCTTTGTATATGATTTCGGTAAAAATGGTTCATCCAATCGGCTACAATCTCAACATCATTATGCTCCATCGCAGTGACTTTGTAACCAAACTCCCTATTTAATTTACTGCAATAATTTCTGGTATTTCTTTTACTAAATATCTTTAAAAACCCATCATAATCGGGAGTTTCCGTTAAGTGTTTAACAATAGGATTTTTATAAGATACTGAAGCCACCTCTTTAAACCCTATTTGTCTGAATACTTTGACAATGATTAAATAATTGTAACTGTAGGTTGCTAATTTTTTAAAACTAGCTGAACGCAAATTTAAATCACTGAAAAACTTTAATAAAAGTTCGTATTTATCATGAAGTGAAACATCTTTTGAGAAAATCAAATCTAACCCATCAGATTTTTCTTCTCCAAACATGCGAAAATGAGAATCTTTGAAGTAGAAAGGCAATGCCCCAATCAATACATCATCCACATAAAAAAATGCCACTTGTACTTGATGACCTGCTTGCTGTGCAATGTATATAAGCTTGTCCGTTAAAAACGGATTAGGAGAATGTGATTTGAGCCAAACATCGCGGTACTTGTAAAAAATACCATCGGAATCAAAATGACTCCACTCGACTTTGTATACCTTAGTCATGCTTAATGATGGATTGATTGCTTATACTTTTGACCCATTTTTTAAAAAAATCCTTATCCATAAATGGCCGTTCAAACAATACAAAGAAAATGATAGAGATGAGCAACACAATTGGAACATGAATAAACGACTGAACCAACAACTGAAATTTGTAACCCATTCCAGATGTAAACACAAGTGTGAGTGGAACGGCCATGTGTAAAATAACATAGTGTATGAGGTAAATAGAATAACACATCCCTCCTATGGTATAAATAAACTTTCGTGTGAAAATATAATTCAACAATATTCCTTTAAAGACTCCTGTAAACAAAAGCAATATGGCTATATTGAAAACAATGCTGTTCATAATATATGCCTGCGGTTTGTAATATTTGAACAATAAAAAAAGTCCAATGAATCCAATCAAGTCATAAACCAGGTGTTTTTTCTTAATCCAATTGGGAACTTTGTAATATATCAATGCAAACAAAATTCCTGTCAAAAAATTTCCCAAATGAACGAGTAATGAGTGTGATAAAAATTTAACATCAAAATTGATAATAGCCGATTTGGAAAAATAGGCGAGTAAGCTGCATGCTACCAATCCCATAACAGAGAATGTCAATCCTTTATTTTTGAATAAAAACCACATGAACAATGGCATGAGGATGTAAAATTGAAATTCTGTTTCCAAACTCCAAGTTACCGGATTAATCTTAGATGGTTCACCAAAAATAAATCCATGCATGTAGACTAAACTTGCCAAAAAATTTAGCCAAAGTGTTGATAGATCTTGTTTCAACAACAATAATTGACCGATGAATAGTACAATAAGCGATATCAGAAAGGGCGGTTCCAAACGGGTTACCCTTCTAATAAAATAACTTTTTAGATTGATGGGCTTTTTCAAATCATAGGATTTGATAAAAGGCAATGCCAAAACGAATCCACTGATGGCAAAAAACACTTTTACACCTAAATCCAGTCGTATCATCCACCATCCAAAGTCCGCGTAAGTTTCTTTCAAAATTTCTTGTTCAAATCCACCATCAACCGAACGAATCAAAACGGTATTTAAATGAAAGAATAATACAGTAATGATTGCTATAAATCTTAATCCGTCAATTTCAGGAATAAAGGTGTTGTTACTGGTTTTTCTGGAAAGGTATTTAAAGAAAGTATTGAATATTTGCATTTACTTTTTGTCTTTACCAAATCGATTAAGGTAATAAATTGCCTGCAAAATGGGCATTAAATCCATACTAGACAATGGCCACAAAGAACCATCCCTGCGTCCAATGAATGTCTCTTTTTGCTTAATAACATCTATAATATCATTTTCCAAACACGCTTCAAAATTCTCATACGCACCAGGATATTGATAGCCATCCTTACTATTTAAATTCTTAAACAAACGGGGTCTGTTTATCAAACCTTTAATGGTCATTTTCGTTAATAATTGATCAACACTACTTCTTACAAACCAACCTAATAACATCATGAAATAAGGAGAGTTATACCTAAAAAAAGGGTTCTGAGATGTTTTGAATTTCCCTAAAGGTTTCCATGATTTTACTTTGAACATTTCGTTTGTCAATTCATCACTGTATCGTTCTGCTGGTGAATAATTCAATACTTTTCGAACTATTCGGATATTTAACAAAGGTATTTCTGGTTGGTATCCATACTTCAATAAGTTTAATTGTTTCCCCATTGATTTACGTCCATGTGTAAAAATACCAAATAATTCTTCGTAACTCTCTATATATCTTGGTCGGTATCTGTCCATATGTGTAAACAACTCATCCATATCTGCGATAGCTTCATCAATGATTTGTTG
>Ga0255130_1000546_pt1 | contig 11777 bp, 6 predicted proteins | sample Law_Yuk_RepB_8d_FD_188560 | JGI IMG/M metagenome (GOLD analysis project Ga0255130, IMG submission 188560) | Freshwater microbial communities from St. Lawrence River, New York, United States - Law_Yuk_RepB_8d | ecosystem: Environmental > Aquatic > Freshwater > River | place: USA: New York...
CAGCGCGAGATCACCGGCGACAGCCACCCCTATGGGCTGCAACTGATCATCGCCAGTCTGTCCAGCGCTGTGCACGGCGGCGACCCGCTGAATGTGCTGGATATCGACCCGACCCTGGCAAAATTGCGCGAACAGATCAAGAACCCGGACTTCATCAAAGGCCTGATCCGCCGCACACTGATCGACAATCCGCACAACGTGGTGCTGACCATGACACCGGATGCGCACCTGGCGGCCCGGCAGATGGAAGCCGAAGTGCAGCGTCTGCAGGCCATCAAGGACAGCCTGAGTGCCGAGGCTGCGCAGGCGATACTTGCCCGCAGCCAGCAGCTCACGGCGCGTCAGGAGGCCGTGGATGACCCGTCTCTGCTGCCCAAGGTTGGCCTGGAAGATGTGCCCGCTGATCTGCCCCTGCTGACAGCCACCCAGACCAGCATCGGCAGCATGCCCGTCAGCTTCTATGCCCAGGGCACCAATGGTCTGTGCTATCAGCAGATCGTGATCGAACTGCCAGCACTGGATGACGAGCTGCTGCGGATACTGCCCTATTACGCCAGCTGCCTGTCGGAGTTCGGCATCGGGGCTCAGAGCTACACCGACGTGCAGACCTGGCAGTCCAGAATCAGCGGCGGCGTGAATTGCTATGCCAATATCCGCAGTCGACTGGACGACGAGCAGCGCACCCATGCGATTCTGGTATTGTCCAGCAAGGCTCTGCTGGCCAACCATGACGCCCTTGCCGACCTGTTGCACCAGACCTTCACGCAGGTACGCTTCGACGAAGTCCAGCGGCTGCGCGAGATCATTGACCAGATTGCAGCCCGTCGCGAAAGCAGCATTACCGGGCAGGGCCACTCGCTGGCCATGACCCTGGCCAGCAGCGGCATGAGTCCGACCGCCCGCCTGAGCCACGAGTTCACGGGACTGGCCGGCATTGGCACATTGCGCGCCATCGGCAAATCGCTGAAGAGCGATGTCGATGCCGCCGCCCTGCTCGGCAAATTCCGCACGCTGCACCAGCAGGTGCTCAATGCGCCCCGTCGCTTCCTGCTGGTGGGTGAAGCCGCTGCACAGGATATGCTCACAGCCAGTCTGCAACAGCACTGGCAACAGAGTGCACCGCAGCCAGCGACCTCCAGCTCCCTGGTGCTGCCCCCCGTCCGGGAGCAGGTGCGGCAGATCTGGACCACCAATACCCAGGTGAATTTCTGCGCCAAGGCCTATCCCACGGTACCGGCGGCACACCCCGACCACGCCACGCTGGGTGTGCTGGCAGGGTTCATGCGCAATGGCTTCCTGCACCGCAGCATCCGGGAACAGGGTGGCGCCTACGGTGGCGGTGCAGATCAGGACGCCAACTCAGCGTCCTTCCGTTTCTATTCCTACCGCGATCCGCGTCTGGCCGATACTCTGCAGGACTTCGACAGGGCCATAGACTGGGTGCTGAGTGACGCCCACGAATGGCGTCTGGTGGAAGAGGCTATTCTCGGCGTGATCAGCGCCATGGACAAATCCACTTCGCCGGCTGGCGAAGCGAAACAGGCGTTCTACAACGACTTGTTCGGACGCACTCGCGAAGCACGCCTGGCCTATCGTCAGCGCGTTTTGCAGACCCAGGTGGCAGATCTGCAGCGCGTCACGCAGATGTACCTGCGGCCGGAACAGGCCAGCATCGGGGTGATCAGCAACAGCAACAATGCGAAAGCCGTGAAGAGTCTTGGCTTGGAGGAACGTTCAATCTGAATGATTTTCTCTAAATATTTCAATCAGTTGTAGATTGTGAGGAAATTACCTGAAAAATATATCAGAGGCCGTGGAACTAAGTCAGGGGCATACAGTCTGATTGGTTGTAGGTAGATTGCAGACAAAATTGTGGGTTTTGTTTCGTTTTATCTCTCCCTTGATAGTAGTCAGTTAAGCCCGGTCCTTTGACCGGGCTTTTTTTTGGGAGCGAATTCATATTTGCAGAGACAGACTCACTCGCCGCGCTGGGCCATGATCGTGTCGTAGGCCGTCTTGATCTCATGGGTCTTGCGCTTGGCAATCTCCATCATCTCTTCCGGCAGGCCTTTGGAGACGAGTTTGTCAGGATGGTGCTGACTCATCAGTTTGCGATAGGCCTTCTTCACCTCGGGCGTCTCGGCACCGCTTTCCAGTCCAAGCACCTTGTAGGCATCCTGCAGTTTGTCCTGTGGTCGCGCGTCAGTACTGAAGCGAAACTGCGCGTTCATGCGCATTACCAGACGATCATACTCGGCCTGCGACACCCCAAGACTGACTGCTATGCCATCCAGAACGCGCCGCTCCGCCGGGTCCATGGCGCCATCGGCCAGCGCCGTGGCTGTCAGAATTTCCAGAAACATCTGGATCAGATTGCGACGGCGCAGGCATTCTCGCCGGAACTGCTCCAGCACCTGGGCATAGGGGAACTGCTCCTGCTTGCCCTGCTCGAACAGGCCGATGGCCAGCTTGCGCTGTTCGGGCTGCAGGCGCATCTGATCCATGACCTGCTGCGCCAGAGAGATTTCGTCCGGACTGACACGGCCATCGGCCTTGGCCACGTGTCCCATCATGGAGAACACCGCCGTGAAGAACGCCGTCTGCACCCGCTCGTTGCCCTGTGAGCCCAGTGCCGGGTCGGCATCCACTCCCGCCATGCCCTTGTCGAAATAATTGCCAAGAGCGGCACCCAGCACCGCGCCGAGTGGTCCGCCCATCACGAACCCGAAGGTTCCACCCAATACCTTGCCCCACCAGTTCATGCGTTCACCTGTCTTCAACTGAATATGCGTTGCCACCAGCTCTGCCGTAGCGCCGGGGCACATTGTTCGTATTGCGCCTGATAGCGCTGCGCATTGCGCTGCACCGTGGCGGCGATCTCCAGCAACCAGGCCTTGTCGGCATACGAGCCGCGGGCGAATCCGGTATTGCCTTCGTGATAGGCCAGATAGAGATTGCGGGCGTCGTCGCGGGCGATATTGTTGCGGCGGACGCTGTTGGCGTTGTACCAGCCCACGAAGTCCACGGCATGGGCGAAATTGCTGCGCCGTGCAAGGCGGTTGCCTGTGGACTCACGATAGTCATCCCAGGTGCTGTCCAGCGCCTGCGCATAACCGAAAGCATCGGAAGGCCGTGGTCCGGGGATCACGCCCAGAATGCGGCTGCGGGCAGGCCTGGCCCGGGAGCGGAACCCGGACTCCTGATAGAGAAAAGCCATGGAGACCCCGACGGGCACATCCCAGCGCCGCTGACTCTGCTCCGCGGCGTGGAACCAGGCACGTTGATCGTCGAAGAGCGAACACACGTTGTCGACACTGCGGGCCGGGCTGCTCAGACAGGCACTGAGTGACAGAGACAAAAGAATTATCAGAAGGGCAGAGCGCATGTCGCCGGGTCTCCGGTAAACGTGACAAGCGATGGACCGGCCGGCTGCACTGTTCACTTCCCGTGCTCCGCCAGAAAGGCCATGAAGGCATCCTCGTCCATCACTGACACTTCCAGTTCCACGGCCTTGTCCAGCTTCGAGCCTGCACCGGGGCCGGCGATGACCCAGTCCGTCTTCTTCGACACACTGCCAGCCACCTTGGCTCCGAGGGACTGCAGATGAGCCTTGGCATCGTCACGGGTCATGCGCTCCAGCGTGCCTGTGAGCACGAAGATCTGGCCGGCCAGCACGTCGGACTGCGCCACCACGGCCTGGTCGGCCCAGTGCACGCCGGCGTCACGCAAGCGGGTGATGACATTGCGATTGGCGGCTTGCTGCAGAAAATGCGCCACGCGCGCAGCGACGATGGGACCGACATCTTCGACGGTCTCCAGCGTTGCGGTATCGGCGGCCAGGAAGGCCTCGAGACTGCCGAAGTGACTCGCCAGGGCCAGCGCCGTGGCTTCCCCCACCTCGGGAATACCCAGACCAAACAGAAAGCGCGGCAGCGTGGTGCTGCGGGCTTTGTCGATGGCCGCTATCAGGTTGGCAGCCGACTTGTCGCCCATGCGCTCCAGCGCCGCCAGCTGGGCATGCTGCAGATGGAACACGTCGGCCACATCGTGAATCAGGCCGCCATCCACCAGCTGCTCCACCAGCTTGTCGCCCAGGCCTTCAACATCCAGCGCGCCCCGCGCACAGAAGTGCCGGATGGCTTCCTTGCGCTGCGCGGGACACACCAGCCCGCCGCTGCAGCGAAACAGGATGTCGCCATCGGGCTCCACCGCAGAGCCGCAGGCGGGGCACTCCGCAGGCATGTGAATCTCGGTGCGCTTGGCATGCATGTGAATCTCGGTGCGCTTGGCATGCGTCTCGGCGCTGGGCGCGACGTCTTCCACCACTTTCACGACCTTGGGAATCACATCGCCGGCACGGCGAATGATGACGCGATCCCCGATGCGCAGGCCCAAACGGGCAATCTCGGCCATGTTGTGCAGCGTGGCATTGCTGACGGTGACACCGCCCACAAAGACAGGTTCCAGTCTCGCCACTGGGGTGATCGTGCCGGTGCGACCCACCTGGAACTCCACATCCCGCACCTCGGTAGCGACTTCCTCGGCCGGGAACTTGTAAGCCATCGCCCAGCGGGGCGTGCGGGCATTGAAGCCCAGCTCGGCCTGCAGCTGCAGCCTGTCCACCTTGATGACGGCGCCATCGATCTCGTAGTCCAGCCCATCGCGCCGAGCCAGCAGTGCCTGGGCGAAGGCCAGACATTGCGACACGCCCGTGACCGCCTGCAGTTCGGGGTTCACCACAAACCCCCATTGCTGCAGACACGCGAACGTGGCCGTCAGTGACGGCCAGACCAAGGACTCGCTGCCTTCCAGAATATTGGCGCCATAACAGAACATGCGCAGCGGGCGTGAGGCGGCAACGCGCGGGTCAAGCTGGCGCAACGTGCCGGCAGCGGCATTGCGGGGGTTCACGAAGGTCTTGCCGCCTGTAACCAGGGCCTGGGTATTGGCCGCTGCAAACCCGGAGCGGCTCATGTAGATCTCGCCACGCACTTCCAGACGTCTGGGCACGGCGGGCGTTTCAGCGTCAGCAAGGAAGCTGGCCGGCAGCCGCAAGGGCACATCGCGAATGGTGCGCACGTTGTGGGTAATGTCCTCGCCCGTCACGCCATCGCCGCGGGTGGCGGCACGCACCAGCACACCCTCTTCGTACAGCAGGCTGACAGCGACGCCATCGATCTTGGGCTCACAGCTGTAGGCAATCGCTGCTTCGCTGTCCAGCCGCTTCTTGATGCGGGCCTCGAAGTCCACCAGGTCTGTTTCATCGAACACTTTGGCCAGGGACATCATCGGGACTTCATGCGTCACCTGCGCAAAGCCGGACAGGGGAGCACTGCCGACACGCTGGGTTGGAGAATCGGGGGTGATGCACTGGGGATACTGCGCTTCGAGCTGCTCAAGCCGAGCTAACAGCCGGTCGTATTCAACGTCGGGAATTTCAGGCGCATCGAGGGTGTGATACAGAAAGTCGTGGTGGCTGATCTGACGACGTAGGTCAGCCAGCGCCTGCAGGTCCTGCTGTGGGACCAGGCCTTGCTGTGGGAGCGGGCCTTGCCCGCGAACCTGAGCCTGCCCGACACCCTCTTCCTCACTCTGCTCTGAATGAGACCCCACTGTCATTTTGGCTGTCGCAACTGCCTGAGATCGAAGTCGCGCACTCGCTGGCGATAATGCTCGATGGTTTGCGCCGTCATCACGCTGCGATTGTCATCCTTCAAGTCGGCATCCAGGGCGATGCGCACCTGCTGCGCCGCTTCCAGCATCTTGTCAAAGGCCTGCATGTTGTTGCCCACGCTGGGCAGCGTCATGAAGAAGCAGACCCCGCGCGTGGAGAACTCACTGATTCTGTTGAGATCGAAGGTGCCCGGATTGACAAGATTGGCCACGCTGAACAGCACGGGAGATCGTGCAGCGCCATCCACATGCCTGTGGAAAATGGCCATGTCGCCGAAGCGCAACTGGTTGGCCAGCAGCACCTGCAGAAGGTCCACTCCGGCAATCTCATGATTGGGTCGGGCCACCACATTGAGCACCAGCACTTCACTGAAATCCTGGGCAGGCGCGCTGCTCGCGGCAGGCACTGCCTCCTGCAGGACTGGTTCCTGTGGGAGCGGGCCCTGTGGGAGCGGGCCCTGCCCGCGAACCTGCTCCCGAGCTGCCTTCTGCGGAGCCGGCTTCTCCATTCGACTGACTTTTTCCGCCGCCCGCTCTTCACGGTCAAACAGAATATCGTCGTCCGGATGATCCAGACTCAGCTCCTTCTGACGGGACTTGTCCAGCGGCTCGCGGGTCTTGCGGACTGGCGCCTGCACATTGCGCGGCGCAGAGACCTCTTCCTGATCATCGAAGCTGCCAAGCCCGAGCACGGGCTCCGCGCGATGGGGGCGTTCGTGGGACTCGGTGACATGGACAGACGTATCGTGGACCGTGGTGCCCTTGCCGGAGAGTTTCTCGCCCGCCCATTGCAGCCAGCGGCGCGGACCACTTTTAACTTCGTTGTCTACCGGAGGCACTGCCTCGTCTTCGTACCAGGTGTCGGCACTGCTGGCAGCCTTCTCTTCGACAGAGGGGCGCCCGGACGCACGCACTTCCTGCTCAGTCTCATCGGTGTTGTCGTCGCCATAGACACTCTCGAACTCTTCAGCCTCATATTCGTCGTCTTCGCCATCCTGATCTTCCTCCCAGGACTCAAAGTCCTCCGGGTCTTCAGAATCATCTGCCTCGTTGTCATCCGCGGCATCATCATCCCGGTCAGCGTCGTCGTACTGATCGTCCTCGTCATCCTCGAAGTCGTCGTCATCCTCATGTCGCGGGTCGTCTTCGTAGTCATCATCGTCGAGATCGTCATCACGGTCGTCGTCATCGAGATCGTCATCGCGGTCGTCGTCATCGCGATAACCGGCAGCACTCATGGGCTCGCTGCGGAAGTCATCCTGCTCTTCGTACTGCTCCTCTTCGTACTGCTCGTCGTCTAGCGCGTCGTCAAAATACTCTGCCGCGTGGGTGTCCGGCGCTGGCGCACTCATGACAGCCGGGCTCGCTGCCTGCGCCGCCGCAGCAACGGCCGCCATGCGATCAATCGGGCGCTGCACCGGCTTGATGGCAGTGCGCATGCCATGCTTCTGACGGGCCGCGTTGCGGGCTGTGGCCACGCTGGACTGACGGGGCGCCTCTTCAAACGGCTCGTCCTCACCCACCGTATCCATCAACACGGGAATGGCCTGATCGCGGGACGTGAACTCAGAATTGCGGCGCACCACTTCATCGAAGGAACGCTGCACCAGGCGGGCGCCACCATTGGGAAGTTCGGACGAAAGCAGTTCGTCGGGATCGTACTGGGGGATGTTCTTGTCCAGCGCCATGCGCAATTGACCGCGACTGGCGTGCAGCGCCACATACAGGCCACGCAGGATCACGCCGACAATGGCGAGGATCAACAGCAGTATCAACAGTTCACGCAGACCCATATCCCAGCTCTTTCCTTAAGTCTTTTGTCTAATTGTCAGTTTTATAACGCAAAAACGCTGGCTTGTGAATCTGGCTTTACATGGCGGCCAATTCTGCTGCCTCGGCAATGTCCACAGCCACGATGCGGGATACGCCGGGTTCGTGCATCGTAACACCCAACAGCTGGTTTGCCATTTCCATGGTCAGCTTGTTGTGGGTGATGAAAACAAACTGCACGGACTGCGACATCTCCTTCACCAGATTGGCATAACGGCCCACATTGGCGTCGTCCAGCGGCGCGTCGACTTCGTCCAGCATGCAGAACGGCGACGGATTGAGCTGGAAGATGGAGAACACCAGCGCGATGGCTGTCATGGCCTTTTCACCGCCCGAGAGCAGATGAATGGTGCTGTTTCGCTTGCCCGGAGGCCGCGCCATGATGGTCACGCCCGTGTCCAGCAGATCCTCGCCCGTCATGTCCAGATAGGCATGGCCACCCCCGAAGACTTTTGGGAACAGCTCCTGCAGACCGGCATTGATCTTGTCGAAGGTTTCCTTGAAGCGGGTGCGGGTTTCCTTGTCGATCTTGCGGATCGCGTTTTCGAGGGTGACCAGGGCACGTTCCAGGTCATCGTTCTGGGAATCCAGATACACCTTGCGCTCGGATTGCTGCTTGTATTCGTCGATGGCCGCCAGATTGATGGCGCCCAGACGCTGCACTCGGCCGGCGAGGGCTTCCAGCTCACGCTCACAGAAGGCCTGATCCACGCCCTCGGGCAAGGTATTCAGCACAGTATGCAGGTCATACCGGCTCTCACGCAGCTGATCCTGCAGGGCTTCGCGCTTGACCATGTCGCCTTCGCAGCGCAGCCGGTGTTCCATCAGGTGCTCGCGCAGCGCGGCGGCTGTGCGTTCGCAATGCGCGCGCTGCTGCTCCAGGCTGCGCAGGGCGTGTTCATTGCCTTCGGCCCGCACCTTGGCGGCATTGAGCTGGGCCTCTACTTCCAGGCGCTTCTGCAGCAGTGCCTCCAGTTCCGCGCGCTTGAACTCCAGGGGCGCGTCGGACTCCTGCAGCTGCCGCGTCAGCGAGTCGATCTTCTCTTTGGCGCGCTGCACTTGCGAGGCCATGCGCTCGAGCGTGTCGCGCACCGATTTCAGCTGGGATTGCAGAGACTGGGACTGCAGCGCCAGCTGATGGGCCTGATCCTTGTCATGGCGAGCCTTCTGACGAATCTGATCCAGGGCCTCGCGGCGCTCGTCGCGCTGCTGCAGCAGGAGTTCCTTGCGTTCGGTGTCCAGCTCCATGGCATCCAGGGCCGACTGCAAATTGGAGCGGGCCAGCGCCGTGTTCTCTTCTTCGATGGCCAGCTGACGCTGCAGCTCGTCCAGCTCATGTTGCAGGCGTTCACGACGCAGCGTGGTCTGCTCCACCTTCATCAGGCGGGCGCCCAGCTGGGACTTGTATTCACTGTACTGCCGGGCGGTCTGGGCAATCTGGCGCTGCAGATCCTCGCGGCGTGTCTCCAGATCCCGAAGGGCCTGCCGCCCCAGGGTCTGCGCTTCCAGCAGCTCGTCCACACGGGACTGCTGCAAGCCGATGTTCTCTTCCAGGCGGGAAATCTCGCCCTTGCGCTCCAGCAGACCCGCCTTCTCGTCAGCGGCCTTGCGCACGCGGATCCACGACTTGCCCAGCCAGATGCCCTGGCGCGTCACTACCGATTCGTGGGCCGCGAGGCTACCGCGAATGGCCAGGGCTGCTGGGAGATCGTTCGCCACATAGATACCGGCCAGCAAGGCAGCGCTGTCCAAGCTCGAATCGATGCGGGAGGCCAGGGTCTCGCGTCCGGCTGGCGCCGGCAGTTTGCTGGCTTCGACACCGATATCCACCAGGGAAAGAAGCCCTGCAGGCAAGTCGGCCAGCAAGGTCTCCAGGTTGTCGATATTCTCGATGCACACGCTTTGCAGATAGTCACCCAGCACGGCTTCAACGGCTGTTTCGTAGCCAGAAGCTACACGAATACTCTCTCCCAAGCGTTTGTTTTCAATTATTTTACGAGCCTTCAACCAACGGTTCATGCCTTCGTTGTTGCGCCCCAGTGCGGCCTTCTGCAGCGCTTCCAGAGAGGCGGCTCGCCCCTTCAGGCTCTGCAGCTCACTGCGGGCACGGTCCAGGTCGCTGGCGATGCTCTGACCCCGGCTTCTTTCTTCTTCTATTTGCCCTGCCAGCGTGCTGTTGCTGCTCTGGTGCTGTTCGAGGCTTTCCTCCAGCTGCGAGACCTGAATGGACAGCTCGTCGATCGCATCCTGCTCGGGGTTGTCGCCCAGCGACTTCTTCTCTTCCTGCAGGCGCGCCCCGCGATCCATGCCGCGCTCAACAATCTTCTCCAGCTGCTGGATGCGCGACTGTTCGACTTCGGCAATCTGGCGCGGCTCTTCGGCGCGGCGGTTGAATTCATCCCACTCGTGCTGCCACTGCTGCATGCGCTCTTCGGATTCCTCCAGCGCACAGGCGGATTCCTCGGCGACAGCGTTGGCTTCCTCCAGGCGGGGCTCCAGCACGGCGACTTCGGATTCAAGGCGGGAGACGCGAGTGCGGTCAGACTCCAGCTCACCCTGAGTCAGGCCAAAGCCTTCGCGGGTCTCCAGCAAGTCGCGCTTGAGCTGTGCGGTGCGTTCAATCTGGAACTCGATGGTTTGCTCGATCCGGGAGATGTCACTGCCCAGGCCGTAGTAGCGGCCCTGGATCGCACTCAACTGGTCATTGAATTCGGAGTTGTCCACCAGGTGCTGCTCCACTCTGGCTTCGATTTCGCGCTGGTCGGCCACGGTGGCTTCTATCTTGATCTCAAGCTCGCTGATGACAGTCTGCTTCAATTGCAGATCGTCATTCAGCGCCTTCCAGCGCAGCGCGCTGTGCTGGGCGCTGATCTCACGCTCCTGCTGCTTCAATTCGCCATATTTTTCGGCGGCCTGGGCCTGTCGATTCAGATGCTGGAGCTGGCGGCCAAGTTCTTCCCGCAGGTCGGTCAGGCGCTCCAGATTTTCGCGGGTGCGCTTGATGCGGTTCTCGGTCTCGCGACGGCGCTCCTTGTACTTGGAGATACCGGCGGCTTCCTCGATGAAGATGCGCAGCTCTTCCGGCTTTGACTCGATGAGGCGCGACACCATGCCCTGCTCGATGATCGAGTAACTGCGGGCACCGAGGCCCGTGCCCAGGAAGATGTCGGTGATGTCGCGGCGGCGGCACTTGATGCCGTTGAGCATGTAGCCGGCGGAGCCGTCACGGGCCACCTTGCGCTTGATGGAGATCTCGTTGTACTGGGCGTACTCGCCCTTGATGCGGTTGTCGCTGTTGTCAAACACCAGTTCGATGCTGGCCTGCCCCACCGGTTTGCGGCCCCCTGAGCCGTTGAAGATGACGTCCGTCATGTTCTCGCCGCGCAGGTTCTTGGCGGAACTCTCGCCCATCACCCAGCGCACGGCATCGATGATATTGGACTTGCCGCAGCCGTTGGGGCCCACGACCGCGCACAGATTGCTGGGGAAATTGACGGTGGTCGGGTCTACGAACGACTTGAACCCGGCCAATTTGATACATTTCAAGCGCATGAAGGAACTCTGTTGTTGTGTGCTCAAGCGAGGGCAAGTTTAGCCGATATTCCGGAGTGAATGACACACAAAAAACGGCGGCTGTGGCGGCTGTCACGCTGCTGTCGCGATCAGCTGGTAGACAAGATGCAGCCGACACACTACTCTGCCGCGCATCGTACGGCGGCCCCAGATGGCCCCTGCAATCCGGCTCTGTGTCAGACACCAATTTTCAAGGACAACCATGCGCTCAGCTCGCTGCAAGCCCCGAATTCTGTCAATTCTCTGCGCTTCCCTGGCACTGGCAGGCACTGGCGCCCAGGCAGACTCGCCACTGGGCTGGGTGCACACGGACCATATCAGTGCATATACGATCGACGCGCGCACTTTCGAGCTCAATATTGGTGCAATTGCCGTCAACGAAGACCTCGATTTTCTGGGCATACGTGACGATCTGCTGGCTGGCACCCGGCAACTTGAAGGCGACAGCGGCGACCTCAGCGGCAATAACCTGGAATTGAACGTCGGCATCACGTCCTGGCTCAGCGCGTATTACCGCCGCCAGCAAAGCGAACTGGTGATCGATATTGGTGAAGTGCGTTCCATCAATCTGGTTGTGACCTGCCTGATTTCTTCGTGCCATTCAAAACTGGACTATAGCCCCGGCTTTCATAGTTGAATTGCACTTCTGTTTGAACTCGATTGGCGTCATGTTCTCCAGGCTGGAGTGCGGTCGAACATGA
>Ga0255130_1000563_pt1 | contig 11536 bp, 10 predicted proteins | sample Law_Yuk_RepB_8d_FD_188560 | JGI IMG/M metagenome (GOLD analysis project Ga0255130, IMG submission 188560) | Freshwater microbial communities from St. Lawrence River, New York, United States - Law_Yuk_RepB_8d | ecosystem: Environmental > Aquatic > Freshwater > River | place: USA: New York...
CTACCGGTGAGACACCGTCCCTACCGACTTGCCGCTACCGGTGAGACACCGTCTTTACCGACGACGTGGCGCTTTCGGAGAAATCGCCCTACCTCGGAGGTGCTCGGGTAAGGTTGGGTTCCTTCCTCCTTCCTTCTTCCTCCTTCCTCCTTCCTTCTTCCTTTTTTCTTCTTTCTTCTGAGCCGATCAACCCACCCACCGTCGGTGTTGAGCAAAGGCCGGGCGCAGCGACCGAGCCAGTTCTTCCTGCAATTGCTGGAGACCTTGATAGACCTCGACATTGGCGGCTTTGGGAACCGTGGTCTCGTTGGCGATCACGGAGACAAAACGCTCAGTGATCTCAGAGATGCCCACAGTCTCTCCCTTCTCCCGCCGCCAACACCAGAGGGCCTGAAGAGCCGCTCCATAGGCAGCCCCCTCGGCGACTTTGAGAGTGACCACCTCGGCATTAAACACATCGGCCATAATCTGTCTCCACAGTTTGGACTTGGCCCCACCGCCGGTCGCGCGAACTTGTTGAGCGGTAACTCCCAGTGTTGCGAGTCGACGCAGACCATAGTTCATACCCAGAGTCACACCCTCCATGGCCGCGCGGGCATAATGCGCCGAGGTGAAGGTCTTCGGACGAACCCCGAAAAACACCCCGGTGCCGTCCGGGATATTGGGGGTTCGCTCTCCTTCGAGGTACGGCAGAAGCATCAAACCGTCGGAACCCGCCGGAGCCTTGGCCGCCAATTTTTCGAACTGGGCGTGATCTAGATTTGCCTCGGATCGAACCATCTCCGTGGCCACCGTGACATTCATGGTGCAAAGCAACGGCAACCATCGGTTGGTCGAATCGCAAAAGGCAGCGATCTCACCGGCCGGGTCGATCACGGGCTTCTCGGCACAGGCATAGATCGTGCCGCTGGTCCCGAAACTGGCCGTGATGACGCCCTCGCGGGTGTTTCCCGTGCCAATGGCCCCCATCATGTTGTCACCACCGCCGGCGCTGACTACGACACCAGGATTGAGTCCTAGAGTCTTGGCCGTCTTGGCCGACAAGTGACCGGCCGGACGATCACTGGGTGAAAGTGCGGGCAACTTGCCTTCTAACTCGGGATCGATGGCGCGTATCACCGCAGACGACCAGCGACGCCGGCGGACATCCATGAGGGCCGTGCCCGAGGCGTCGCCATACTCCATGAACTTGTCGCCGGTGAGCCAGAAATTGAGGTAGTCGTGAGGCAGTAGAACCGTGGCCAATCGGGCAAAGTTCTCTGGCTCATGCCGCTTCAGCCAAAGGATCTTGGGAGCGGTGAACCCTGGCAGAACGGCATTGCCGAGGGCTTGATGAGTTTTCTTGGTCCCGCCCATCGCAGCCGTGATCTCCGCGCACTCCGGAGCCGTCACCGTGTCGCACCACAGCTTGGCCGGACGGATAACCCGATTCTGCGCGTCGAGGGCCACAAATCCGTGTTGTTGGCCACTGACACCAATGGCGACGACTTCCGTCGCCTTAGCCTTGGCTGACTTCAGGGCCGCCTGGATGGCACGGGTCGTGGCCCGCACCCATTGGGCGGGGTCCTGTTCCTTGGCTCCGGCCGGGAGACCGGACAAGAGGGTGTGGGGGGCCGAGCCCTCCCCTAGGACGCGGCCGGAGACCGCGTCGACAATCAGTGCCTTGGTGGATTGCGTGCCGGAATCGATGCCGATGAGGAGCGAGCGTTGAGCCATAGGAAGGTGGGCGCATCGTGAAATCAGCCCACCTCGCTGTCGAGCCTTGGCCATCGCCTCACTTCAGGCAGTCACTCAATGCATGTGCAGCGGGGACATAAAGTACAACCGCCCCTCCGGCAACCGCGACTGAAGGGGCAAGCCTAAGTCTACCTTGACCGATCCGGAGCGGGCTTGCCCCAGCAGCGAGAGGAAACCCGGAAAGCGGAAGTGGGGCTGATAGGTAATCAGTTTGGCGCCATCCAGACGGGCCAACTGAAGTGCGCGATCTAAGGCCACTTCGAAATTTCCCAACTCATCGACTAGGCCCAGATTCAAGGCCTGTTGACCGGACAGGATCCGGCCATCGGCGAACTCGGTCCAATTGGAGGCTAGTTTGCGACCCTCCGTGATCCCGTCTTTCAGGTTCAACTCGGCCGCGTGATTGCGACCGGTGCGGATGATGTCTTTGAACTTGGCAAAGCTCTCATCGATCATTCCCTGAAGGATGGCGCGTTCTTCAGGCAGGACCTCTTCGGGCAGTTTTTCTCCGCTCATCATGTCCTTGAGCTTGCCGCTCTTAGTGATGTCCGGCCGTACACCCACCTTGTCCATCAGGCCGCGGTAATTGTAGCTGTGAAAGATCACACCGATGCTGCCGGTCATGGTCAACTCATTGGCCACAATCCAACGGCAGGGGGCGCTCACGTAATAACCACCCGAGGCTGCCAGCGAACCCATGGAGGCGACGACGGGGATGTCGTGTTCTTTCTGAAACCTCTCGAGCAGCAGGTAGATCTCGTCGCTGGCCAACACTTCACCACCCGGTGAATCCACCTTCAGAATAACAGCAGACACCCCTTCGACCGCCGCCCGCTCCAACTGGTCACTCACCAACTCCACCAGTGAAGAACCGATGTCCGAAAGGACCTCGCCGCTAATGACCCCTTCCAGGCTAATCACCGCCACCTTGTCTTCAAAGGGGGAGTCACGCACCAACACCTCGTGCAATTCGGCCGCACCCGGCGACTGGGTTGAATGATGATGGGTCCAATTGCGATCCGACTTGCCTGCCCCAATCAACCCGAGGGCCAGCAGAGCAAAAACCAGCATCACCGAAACACCCACGGCCACCCACTTCCAGGCACCCCCCCTAGGCCGTTCCGTCGGCCCCTTGCCATGAACTGCCGGCTGCGGACGGCCAGACGTTTGAACCGGTGGCATTGGGAGGACCGGGGGAACCTGCAAGGGAACCGTGTTGGCGACCGGAGGCACTCCTCCAGCTTCAGCCCCCGAAGACGACGACTCAGACGAATCCATGAATGATTAAAGCTAAATTCCATCGACCGATCCTGCAAGGTCATCAGAACGCTCATCAGAGCGGAGCCTTTGGGCACTACGAGGCCCGAGACCTGGGCAACCCTTGAGTCTGGTGAGCGGTGTGAGTCGAAAAAACCCTAAGGCAAGCCCTACGGATGAGCCCTCTCGGGATGAGGGCTTTCAACCACCGTTTCCGCCGGCTTGGCGGCACCCCGACGACGCCGAGCCTCATTCCAACGCTGCCGCTGATCCGGGCTCAAAAGCCCCTCGATTTCACTCCGGGCGGCCTCGATCTCACCTCGGGCGCGCGGAGCCACTGGAGCCCATAAGTCTCGAAGGCGAGCTTGAGCACTCTTCAAAAGGGACCCGATCTCCTCCCGTTGCTTGTCCGTCAAATCCAACTCCCGAGTCCAACGGGCCATCGCTTCCAACTGGGCATTTCCTGGAGCCTTAATGATCGTCCCTGCAGACCGATTGGAAGATCCGACGGCTTGTGAGGTCAACGGGCTCGGAATCGCCGGACTGGTTACTACTGAGCTGGTTACTACTAGACTGGTTACTACTGGATTTCGGATTACCTCCCGACGGGGGCGTTCGCGGAGCATCCGACCAACTAAGCCTGTGCTCACCCCGCCGGTAAGGACTCCAGCGGCAAAGATCACCAAGGCTGCGAGAACAATCCGCGTGGTGTTCACCAGGATTCTCCCTCTTCGAGATCCTCAATGAGGACCGAGGCAATTTCGTCACCGGCCCCATGCATCGCTTCGGCCACGGAACCCAACTCCCGCACCGTGCGGGGCCGTTCCTCTTCAACGAAAAGAATCATCGCAACCAAACAGACTGCGGCCGCAAAACCGGTCGTGGAGAACGCCGCTTTCCAAAAAACCGAAGCCCACCGCCGCAGGGATTCATTGGGCTCGACCCGATGGATGGCCGACAGAACACGGGCCTCAAAACCGGGTGGAACCCCCTGCTCAACCTTGTCGGTTAGAGCCGCACGAATCAGCGTTTGATAGAGGATATTGCGATTCATCGACGGTAACTCCGTGGTAGACGCTGAGAGATGGAACAGGGTTACCGTAAAAGGACTTCTGAAATCCGCCAACTGAGGAAACTGATCCCAATCGCAAAACGCCACCGGGCGGAAAACGCACTAAAACCCATTCCCGCGACCTAACCTCACAGGAACTCCCCAGGCCCAGAGGCATGCCTAGCGGAAATCCAGAATCACACGGCTAAAGAAAGGTGTCTGTCTGCAGCCGAGATAAAACTCGCTTCATTTCGGCACGAGCCCGAAAAGCCCGCACTTTAACCAACGTCTGCGACCAGCCTGTGATCTTGGAAATCTCCTTCACGGATCGGTCTTCCAATTCGAGGAGGGTGAGCACCAACCGATGCGCTGGACTCAGTTGCTCAAAGACCTTTCGCACCAAGGATCGAGCTGCCTCCGCGTGATGATCCCCTCGATCCGGACTCGCGGCGTGACGGTCGAGCCACTCGTTCTCCTCAACTGAAAGGTCACTAAGACTGTCTTCGCGCTGACGTCGTTGACTGCGCAATGCATCCAGGCAGGCGCGTGTGGCCATGCGCATCAACCAATGTTCGAAAGGGGCCTGGCCTCGCCAAGAATCCAATCGGGAGAAGGCCTTCACCAAGACGTCTTGAACCAAATCAGCAACGTCTTCTTCCCGACGCAAATAGCGACGCGCCAAAGCAAACAACCGGGTTTGGTGACGGGTCACCAGCACTCCAAATCTTTCGGTTTCGCCCGCCAACACCCTGCGGATGATCTCTGTATCGGAGAAGGCTTCCGGAGCCAGGGTCGGTTCGGAGTTAGACTCAGATTTAGACTCAGATTCAGATTCAGATTCGGATTCGAACTGACGCTCAGATTTGAGCTCAGCTTGGGACTTAAACTCAGACTTGGAAGTCCAAGCCTGCTCCCCAAACCTCAGATGGATGGCAACATTCACGCGGAGAGTTTCGCTCGTAGGTTTCCCGATCAGATCATCGTGAAGCTACGCTGGCCCAAACCTACCCAATTGAGTCTGCAAGGATTATGCCAATACTAAGGCCTGGTGGAATTTCAGCCGGAACCGTTCTTGGATACGGCAGTGGGTCTGCGGTGCGGAGGCCCGCAAAACTCCAGCGTGAAAAGATTCCCCCCCGAAAACACGGTCTCACGACGGCTGAAAACGGTCGTTTTTGTTAAACCCCACCAAGTCTTCACCAAGTCTTCACCAAGACTCCACCGAGGCCGCATTGGTTTATTTTAATGGCCAGTCGGGAGCCTGACTGAAACCAACTCTCTGCCGGCTTTCGAGCACCCCGTCCACTCTTCCACTCGATTCACCCAAACTCTGGGTGCTATTCCCCACTCAAAAAGAACTTGGGCCCATTGCCCCAAAGCTCCATCCATCATTCGCAAGCCATGCCGGCAGCCCCATGCGCCCTGCGCCAAAACCAAGGGTTACCCAATGAAGCTCGTAGGAGGATCGAAGAGTTGTCGCCTGGCAGGCACACCACCTACGGTCGGAGATGCAGTTGACCGACCGATGGGTATTGATCACCGGTGCTTCGAGCGGATTCGGAGCCGCGGCCGCCGAAGCGTTTGCCCGGGCGGGTTGCCGACTGGTCCTGGGGGCTCGTCGTCAGGACCGCTTGGCCCAGGTGGCATCGGCCTGCCGCACGCTCGGAGTTTTGGCTGAGTTCCACGAACTCGATGTGGCCTCCACGGGCTCAGTGACCGCGTTTACCCAATGGATGCAAACCCTCACACCGCAGGTGGATGTACTCATCAACAACGCCGGCGGTGCCCATGGATTAGACACCGTAGCGACCGGGCGCGATGAAGACTGGGAGGCCATGGTTCAGTCCAATTTTTTGGGACTAGCACGAGTCACCCGCGCAGTTCTTCCAATGATCCCGCACCACCAGGGATCCAGTATCCTCAACATCGGATCCATCGCCGGCCACCAGGCCTATGAGGGCGGATCCATTTACTGCGGAGTAAAGGCTGCCGAGCGCAGCATCACCCAGGCCCTGCGCCTGGAGCTTAATGGCACGGGGATCCGCGTCTGCTCACTCGATCCAGGCATGGCCCTCACCGAATTTTCCGACGTCCGCTTTCGCGGGGATACAGTCCGGGCTGGGCAGGTTTATCGGGGCGTGGAACCCCTCGTAGCACAGGACATCGCGGAAACGCTGGTCTGGATGGCTTCGCGACCTGCGCACGTCAACATCGACGAGATCATCATCAAGCCCACCGATCAGGCGGCCATCCACAAGGTTCACCGCCGCACCACCACCACAGTCTGAGGTGTCTGAGACACTCCTCGTCTGGCAGCCCAGGGAATGGACGGTGAGACACCGTCCCTACCAAACTGCTGCCACCTCCCCGGTAGGGCTCGAGTCTCTCGGGCCATCCCTACCTCGTCTGGCAGCCCAGGGAATGGACGGTGAGACACCGTCCCTACCAGATCGGCCCGTCACACGCACCCCTCACCTCAAGTGGGGAATTTTAATTGCCACCAAGGGGGGGAATAATTGTCGTTGAACACACGGGGAGACATCGCCCCAAGGTCTGCCTAAAAAAGGAACCTCACCTCGAGGGACCCACTAGGGACTCAGGGCCAGACAAAGCCCGGATACTTGGTGCGGATTTGGGCACGCAGCTTGGGGTAGGATACTTCCCGCCAACGCGGAAAATTCGAGACAACTTCCAGTCGCTTGCCGTCCGGAGCTTGCAGAGCCAGGCGAATCGGAATGGCGTCTTCACCGACCGTCGGGTGCGTCTTAAGTTGGAAGCATTCGGTCAACTTGACTTGGGCTTCCGGACCCGAGATTTCGTCAGCCTCAGCCTCGGGATCCGGCTCCACATAGGTGAGCTTGAGTCGACGGCCTTCCAGCCAAGGCAGGTGCACGGGCATGAGTTCGTCGAGCCAGGCGATTTGTTCGGGAGCCAGATGGGCCCGAAACGCTTCTTTGAGCGAGGCCACTTGAGCCTGCTTCACCAGAGTTAACCCCCGAAAAGCGCGATCCAACGCAGCCACGAGCGCAGCACCGTCGAAGGCCGGGAATTCTAACTGCGGCAAGGCCCGAGCTATCAGATTTACCCGGGCTATGAACTGCTTGAGTTCGTGATCCAATTGAGGGAGATCAAATCCACCGCGGGCAAAGGCCTCCGCCAGACAGCGTCCGGACAGCTCGGGATCGGACTCCCGTTGGTGCTCTGTAGCCACCACGAGGTCTAGGAAGCAAATGCGCCGCACCGGCGAAACTCGCTTGTGAAGCCGGTCAAACACATGATCGACCGAGGTATGAAAGTGCTGCGGAAAGAGCTCGCGCAACCACTCCGACTTCACGGCCGTGGCCAATCCCAGGAGGGTCAGAACACCCCCGCTGCGACCGGATACCTCTCGAATGCTACCCACGACCATCAACTCCGCCTGCTGCACCACCGACTCGCGCATCAAACTGCCGGTGCGCCCTTCGGTGAGGAGACAGTCCAGCGATCCGGAGTCCTTTCGGACGCACACTTGGTCTACGAATCCGGCACAAAGGGACTTGAGCAACCCCTCATCCCCCGCCTCGGCAGAGGCCGCCCCGGAATCGCGAGTCATCATCTTCTCGCGCTCGGCAATGCGCACCAGTTGCTGAAACGTGTCTTCCACCTGCCGGGCTGTTTGGGCGTGGATGCCATGCCGGCGACAGGCCTCCAGTGAGAAGTGTGCGTTTCGCGCATACTGATGCGCCCGGAGCAATGTGTGGAAGTCGCTCTGAGTACTGCCCTCGAACAACTCCCGGGCATCGGCCGAAGAAGGGTCCTCCCGATTAACCCGCATGAGCAGATCGCGACCGCTGACCAACGCGGCGCAAAGACAGGCCGCTGGCACACAACCGCGGCGCGAGGCCTCGACGAGCGAGCGAAGCGCGGGTGCATCGGCAAGCGGAGCATTTGACGCCCCACCGGCGTGAGGTCGGAGCCGGAGCTCTCCGCTCCGTGCCCCTCTTCCAGCGCCCCCAAGATGTGCAGCAATCGCTCGGCCCGAAGGACGGCCGCCTTATCGGGTGCGTCTAACCAATCGAAGGTGGCCGCCTGACGCACACCCAACGAGTGGAGGAGCAGAACCACCTCGGCCAGATCCGCTCGCTGGATTTCAGGGGTGTTGCGAGCAGGTCGATTGAGATGCCCGCTTTCGGTCCACAACCGCCAGCACGTACCCGGCGCGGTGCGCCCGGCTCGCCCCGCCCTCTGGTCGGCCGAGGCCCGACTAATTTCTTCGACCATCAGCGTCTGGATTCCTCGCTCGGCATCGTAGCGAGCCATCCGCGCCAAACCGCCATCGACCACGTGACGGATCCCGTCAATGGTCACCGAGGTTTCCGCCACATTAGTAGAGACCACGATCTTGCGCAGCGGACTGGGTTGGAACGCCCGATCCTGATCGTCGGGGCCCAGTTCGCCGTGAAGCGGAATGAGCGATACCCGCTCACCCAGGCGGGCCGCCGCCAAGGCCCCCAAAGTAGCCTGAATCTCGCCCTTGCCGGGCATGAACACCAAAATGTCCCCCTCCCAGCCGGCCTCGACAATCCGCTCCACCTTGTCAGCGGCCAATTCATGGACCGGCCGACTGTCGCCGTAATCGAGCCACTGCATTTCCACCGGAAATGTCCGCCCTTCCGAAACCAAGATTGGGGCTGAAGCCGGAGCAATCCCACCCGGAGGCAAATCGCTGACCCCCTGTCCCGTCACGGGGGCGGGCACCGAAACCGAGGCCGCCAAATACCGTGCCACCGGTTCAGCCTCCAGCGTAGCGGACATCACCACCAGACGCAGGTCCGGCCTCTCGGTGGCCTGAAGTCGCTTGGCCAGCGCCAACGCCACATCGCTCAGTAAATTGCGCTCGTGGAACTCATCGAAAATCAGCACACCAATCTGGCTGAGTCGCGGGTCATCCTGAATCCATCGCAAAAGGATTCCCTCGGTAATAAAAGCAATCCGGGTCGCGTCGCCGATCCGGTCTTCGAACCGCACCTGGTAACCCACCTCCGCACCGAGCCGAACTTGCCGTTCCCAAGCCACCCGAGTGGCCACAGTCCGTGCCGCTACCCTCCGCGGCTGCAGGACAACGATTTGCTGACCCTCCGGAACAAGGCCTGCATCCAGGATCATCTGAGGCACCTGGGTGGTCTTGCCCGACCCCGTGGCCGCGACCAAGACGAGTTGATTGCCCTCGGTGAGCGTGCGGATCAGGTCGGCATGGAGCCGCCAGATGGGAAGACCGTTATCAGGCACAGTGGGTCAGGCTTTCGCGATGAAAACGAAATAGATCATGACGGCCTCCATGAGAACCGACACACCCAGAAGCATCCCTGAAGGCATGAACTTGCCGGTCTTCCGCAAACGCATAAAGAACACCGCCTGAAGCACGATGAGGACCCCGACGGCCACCGTTCCTGGCAATTGCCCCAGGGCCACGAGCGCCAACGGAATCGCCGAGCCCATCGATGCGATGAGGGAAGCCTTGGACTTAGCCTTCAGGAACCCCATAAGCCCGCCGGCGACCAGGAGGGCGATGAAGATCCACAATAGAATGACAGCCATCGGATGCATGGGCCGGAGGGAATACGGCGAACAGGCCGTTGAGGCGATCACCAATCTGAGGTCTGTCGGGTCATCGATCGGGGCGGATGCATGTTTTCACCGCCCGATTGCCCTGGGCCATGGAACGAAAGAGTTCAGGCAACTCGTCCAACGAAGCCTCGCCATCGACAAAGTCCCCCACCCGAATCACGCCTCGCTCGATCAAATCCAGAGCGGCGCGGATGGATCGGGGTGTATGGTGAAAGCTGGCCAGAAGCGTTAGGTTGGAATAGTGCAATAAACCGGTGTCGAGCGTGACCGAAGTACCAGCCGGACAGCCGCCAAAGAAATTCACCCGCCCTCCCTTGCGCACGAGCCGAGTCGCCGCTTCCCAGGCCGTCGGCTTGCCCACCGCCTCAAAGACCGCATCGAACGCAGTGAACGGCTCCGCGGCCCGGATCGCAGCATCCAAATCCTCGCGGCCCTCCATGTCCACCACGCTCGAAGCCCCGAGACGCCGCGCCAGGGCTAATCGAGCCTCGCCGCGACCGGCTACCGCCACGACACACCCAGCCTCTACGGCCAGAGCGATAGCAAATAACCCAATGGGACCCGCACCCATCACCAGCACCCGTTCTTGGGACTTCAATTGAAGATCCTGAATCCCCTGAACCACGCACGCCAAGGGTTCGGTCAGCGCCGCGGCCTCGAAGAGAGTCTCTGGACGCAACCGCATTAAATTCTTCGCCACGATCCGGGCCGGTAAAACAATCGACTCCGCATACGCGCCATTAAGAAAGAGGAGGTCATCGCAAAGATTTTCCTGACCGTCCGCACAGCGCCCACACTGGCCACAGGGAGCTGAATTAGCGCAAACCACCCGATCACCCACAAACCAACCCACAGCCCCTGGCGCGACCTCGACAATTGTCCCAGCCAATTCATGACCAAAGACGCACGGCGGCGTCAGCATCCGGGCGTGGTAGCCGCGGCGGTACACCTTCAGATCGGTACCACAAGTCAGCGCCGCCCCGATCCGAACCCGAACCTCGCCGGCCAAGAGGACCCCTTCCTCGAGTGATTCCACCCGAATCTCCTCCCGCCCGTACAGCACCGCTGCCTTCATGCCCTGACGTTCCTCGCCCCGCCCCCCACCGACCAGCAAGAAACAAGCAAGAGAGGCACCCGGGCCACGAAACGAGGCAGACGCAGAACCATCGGTTCAGGAACCCGCAGAGAGAAACCCCCAAAATTCTCGGCAAAGAAAACGAGTCAGAGAAAACTGCGAAGGGAGGAAATCACTGTCCAGAGGACAAGAACACCGAGTGGGTGTCTCAGCGAACCGAATCCGAAGCACCACCAATTTTGAAATACTCAACAAATCTGAAGCACTGAACCTCCGGTGAGAGAGGGTGATTTAGAGCGTTGAGAATTTGGAGGGCTTGGAGGAAGCGTCGGAGATTTTGAACGTCGGAGATTCTAAATTGTGGGAATTTAAAACTCAGGAAGGTGGAGCGTTGGCGTTGCCCCGGCTTTCGGGCTGAAGTGGTGGAGCCGAGGAGATTCGAACTCCTGACCCCCACAATGCCATTGTGGTGCTCTACCAACTGAGCTACGACCCCACTGGCCCGAAAGCGGCGCGCACTTTAGGAATTCCAGTCGAACTGTCAAAGCACATTTCCGAAATACTTTCAAAACTCCGACAACCCAGCTCCCCAAGAAACCCTCCAACGAGACCTTTTTTCCTCCTCCCAGCCCCTCAATATCTCCGCCAATCAGACGAAAAATTTAGATCGAACAACCTCACTCTAGACCGAAAAAAAATCTCATCTATTACCCAAGCACCTCCGAGGTAGGGCGATTTCTCCGAGAGCGCCACGTCCGCAGACACGGACCCCCGTAGAGATCAGTCCGCCGTAGAGATCAGTCCGCCGC
>Ga0255130_1000565_pt1 | contig 11504 bp, 8 predicted proteins | sample Law_Yuk_RepB_8d_FD_188560 | JGI IMG/M metagenome (GOLD analysis project Ga0255130, IMG submission 188560) | Freshwater microbial communities from St. Lawrence River, New York, United States - Law_Yuk_RepB_8d | ecosystem: Environmental > Aquatic > Freshwater > River | place: USA: New York...
AACCAGGGCCACCCGGCCAGCCTCGCCGAGCGGATCCTGCTGCCGCTGGTGTGCTGGGCGATTTATTACTGGTTGGTCTACCTGCCGGGCTTCGATCAGTTCCGGCTTCGCGTGGCCACCCCCTTGCGAATCACCACTGAGGATCAAACCATGGCTGCTGTGTTCAACCCTCGGGTCCGGGTCTCCAAAGTGGAGCGCGGGGATTTGATCGCATTCCATCAAGAGGGGTTCCGCATCCAACCTCAGGAGGAGATTGCCTGGGTTTTCGCGCCGGGCCCAACTTTCGGCAGGGTGTTTGGGCTTCCGGGCGACCGGATCGTCTTCACGCCGAAGTCGGTGCGAGTCAACGGTCGTGAGGTGCCGCGCCTGGAGGGCATGCCGATGGAGGGCGAGCAAGTGGTGGAACCCGGACAATGGTTTGTTTGGCCCACGGTGCGGGTGCCACGGCAGGGCGTTATGGTCGGCGGAGTCCGCCGCAATGCCGAGGCACCCTTCGCAGAGGCCTTTCACCGCATGTCGGCGGTGCGACATTCCGATTTCCTAGGTCGGGTCTATGGCCGATGGTTTTTCCACGATCAAACACAGCCATGAGCCGCTTTGGGAAATTGGAATTCGAAACAGGGCCGGACTCTTCCGGGCAGCAGTCTCTGCGGCCGGCCGCCGGAGAGACGCACTGGTCGTCGGAGGCCGAGCGCGCATTCTGCCTGGGTGACTTCGAATTGGCCCTGCGGCTTTTTGCGCGCGTGCTGGAGCACAATCCGACGAGCGTTCCGGCTTGGGCGGGGCAAGTGCGGTCTTTGATTGAGTTGGGCGAATTCCGCGAAGCCCGGTTGTGGGCCGACAAGGCCCTGGAGCGATTTCCGCAGGCGCCGGAGTTGTTGGCCGCCAAGGCGGTCGCGCTCGGCCGGTTGGGCGATCACGACAATGCCATCGCCTTTTCCGATGCCAGCATCGAGGAGCGGGGTGATTCGGCCTACGTCTGGCTGGCTCGGGGCGACGTGTTCTTGTCGCGCCGCGAAAAACAGGCCGACCATTGCTTCGAACGGGCCCGCAGTGTTCTTCCGTCCGACTGGACCTGCGCCTGGCTGACCGGGCGGATCCGCCGATTCCATGGTCAGTTTGCCAAGGCGCTGCAATCGGCTCGGGACGCCTGCAGTCTGGCCCCGGGTGAGATTTCGCCCTGGCTCCTCGCGGGAGACTGCCAGCTTCTGCTGAGCTTTCATGACGAGGCCCGGGTTTCCTTTACTCAGGCCTGGCAAATCCAGCCCGATTCCTTGGCTGCGAGCGATGGGTTGAGGCGTTCTGAGCGCCCCGGTTTCTTTGTGCGGTGTACCGGTGTTTTTCGACGATTTCTTAGATCATGAACCCACATATCGCCGACGCCATTCATTCTCGGATGGATCGACTGCTCATCGAAGCCGTGTCGATGGGGGCCTCCGATTTGCATGTGATCGTCGGAGTTCCGCCCGCCTTTCGGGTGACCGGCGAGATTCTCTTGGCTGATGAGGACGCCGTGTCGCCCGAGGACTGCGAAGTCATGGCCCAATCGCTCCTGACCGACTTGCAGCGGCAGAAGCTCGATCAGCTCTGGGAACTGTGTATTTCCATCCGCCACGCGGTGGCCGGTCGGATCCGGGTCACGTTCTACCGGCGCAACGGGGTCACTGAGCTGAGTTGCCGGTTCTGCGGAAAACTCTTTCCGACTCGCGAGGAGCTGGGATTGCCTCCACGCATCGATGAGTTGGCTCGTAAGACCAACGGGTTAATCCTGATTACGGGTCCCACCGGAGCGGGCAAGACCACGACCATGAACTACATGGTCGACCTCATTAACGGGGAGCGGCGCTGCAAGATCCTGACCATTGAAGATCCCATCGAACGAGTTCATGAAAACCGTCGGGCCATCGTGGTGCAGCAGGAGGTGCTGACCGATGTGCGGTCCTTCAACCATGCGCTCATTCACGCCCTGAGGCAGGATCCCGACATTATTTGCATCGGCGAGATGCGCGACCACGAGACGATCCAGACCGCACTCACCGCAGCGGAAACCGGGCATCTGGTGCTGGCCACGCTCCATGCTCCCAGCGCGATGCATGCGCTGGAGCGGATCGTCGGGATCTTCGAGGGGAGCGCTCAGAAACAGGTTGTGCTGCAGTTGGCCAATTCTCTTCAGGGCGTCATCGCCCAGGATTTGATGCCTGCCATCGATCGGACTCGCCGAGTCCTCGCCTACGAACTCTTGATGATGACTGCGGCCGCTCGGTCGGTGATTCGCGAGAATCAATTGCATCAACTTTACACGATTATGCAGTTGGGCGGCCGGGATGGTTCGGTGCTGATGGACAACTGTCTCTACGACCTCTACTCGAAGTGTCTGATTTCTTATGATGCCGCGATTTCCCGGGCCCGAGACCCCGATCGTTTCAAGCCGAACAGGGACTGAATCCCGGTGCCGCAATGGCGGCGGCCTGAGGCAAGATTGTTGTGGGGTAGGGCAGGGGAAAAACAGGGCAATTTCTCCGAAGGTGCTGAGGTGGGCAGTGACAGCTCGGAGATCCACCCCCTTTTCGGAGAGGTCGGCTGAAGTCGGTTGCGGATTGGCGGGTTGGCTGCCTTTTCCCCCTTTACGCCAATGGGGCGGTGGCTAATATTCGTTTTCTGCTTCGCATGGATAAAGAGCGCAAATTAATCGTTGCTGGTAACTGGAAGAGCAACAAAACGAACTCCGAGGCCGTGGCCTTGGTCATGGACCTGATTCGCGAGCTGGCCGCGGTGAAGGAAGTGGATGTGGTGGTTTGCCCCGCATTCACGGCCCTTTCCGACGTCTCCAAGCTCGTGTTGGGTTCGAATATCCGTCTGGGTGCTCAGAACCTCAGCGACTCAGGATACGGCGCCTTCACCGGTGAGATCGCCCCGGGCATGCTCCGTGAGTTGTCGGTGCGCTACGTGATTTTAGGTCACAGCGAACGCCGTCAGTTCCAAAAAGAGTCCGACGCCCTAGTCGCCAAGAAGGCCGCCAATGCCCACGCAAACAACCTGATCCCGATCGTTTGCGTTGGCGAAACGCTCGCCGAGCGCGAGGCGAACATCACCGAGCAAGTGGTCGAGACTCAGCTCCGCGGCAGCCTGGCAGGTCTTACGGCCGAGCAGGTGGAATCGACAGTGCTGGCCTACGAGCCGGTTTGGGCCATTGGTACCGGCAAGACGGCCTCCAGCGCTCAGGCCCAAGAAGTTCACGCATTCATTCGCAAGGTGCTCGTCTCGATGCACGGTGAGGCCATTGCCCGCCGCGTCCGCATCCAGTACGGCGGCAGCGTGAAGGGCTCCAATGCCCGCGAACTGCTCCAGCAACCCGATATCGACGGCGCGCTGGTCGGTGGTGCTTCTTTGGAATCCAAGGGTTTCGTGGAAATCATCAAAAACTCGATCTGAGTCTTTTCTCCGACTTCAACTCCTCCCCCAACTTTTTAATATCATGGGTATTCTGATTGGTCTTTTAAGTTTTCTCCTCGTACTGGTGTGCCTCCTTCTGGGTCTGCTGGTTCTGATCCAGCTTCCTAAGAAAGAGGCTGGCATGGGCATGGCGTTCGGTTCCGGCGCAGTGGATACCCTGTTGGGTGCCGGCGCAGGCAGCGCGCTGACCAGCATCACCAAGTGGACCGGTGGCATTTTTCTCGGCCTGTGCATTCTCTTGGCTTGGTTGGGTAACATAAAGAACAGCTCTGGTTCCGCGGCTAAAGCGGTGCGCGAGGCGGTCAGCCGCTCCGAAGCAGCAGCTCCTTCTTCTGCAGCCAACGCTCTCATCTCTCTGACCAACGCGGCCCCGAAGGCCCCTGCTGCTGCTCCTGCCCCTGTTGCTGCCCCTGTTGCTGCCCCTGTTGCAAAGTGATCCACAGTCTGGTTCAACAAAACGCCCTCGTCCGCAAGACGGGGGTTTTTTGTTGCCTGCATTGGTGGGCCGGGCTGTTTGAATCCTTGAGGCCCGGGCTCTCAGTTCGCGCGCTCGGCGTGGTTTTGAGTGTGTGTGCGTGGGTTCTCACGGGTTGCTCGCCGTTGGAACGGGCCGATCTAGTACTACACAACGGTCCGGAGCCAGAGACCATCGATCCGCAAATCCTAACGGGTCAGGCTGATGGGCGTATCGCCTCGGCGCTGTTCGAAGGTTTGACCCGGTTTAATCCGACCAATGGCATGGCGATGCCGGGGTTGGCCTCGCATTGGGAGATTTCCAGCGATGGGTTGACCTATTTGTTCTTTCTGCGGCCGGAGGCACGGTGGTCCACTGGAGAACCTATCGAAGCCATGGAGGTGGTCTGGTCCTGGCGACGAGCTGTTACTCCGGCGACGGCAGCCGATTACGCGAGCCAGTTCTTCTGTATTCGAAATGGCCGAGCCATCGTAAATGGTGAACTTCGCGATGCCTCCCGGTTGGGAGCCGAGGCGCTCGATGCTCACACGGTTCGCATCCATCTGGAGAATCCCACGCCCTACTTTCTGGAGTTGGCGGCTTCCCGGGTGTTTTCTCCCATCCCCCGCCGAGCGGTGGAACGTTTGGGAGATCAATGGATCCGGGCCGAACCCTTGCCTTGCAGTGGTCCCTATCAGCTCTTGAGTTGGAGAGTGAACGATCGGTTTCGTTTGCGTCGGAATCCCCAGTATTGGGATGCCGCCCAGGTGACGGCCGAACGCATCGACATCCTCTGTGGAGATAATCCGTCCACAGCGCTCAATTTGTTTCTCAATGGCGAAGTAGACCTCATTTCTGACCGGAAGATTATCCCCGGCGAGCTGGGGCCGGAGTTGGCCGCTCGCCCTGACTTCCACCGCTTCGATTACTTGGGTCAGGACTTCATTCGCTTCAACACGACGCGCAAACCCTTTCAGGATGCCCGTGTTCGCCGCGCCGTGGCCATGGCCTTGGATCGGTCCCGGATCACCGCCCGCATCACCCGGATGGGCGAGCGGCCCAGTGCCGCGGTGACGCCAGCCGGAACCGGAGGCTACCACCCTCCGGCGGGGCTTTCCTACGACCCTGCGACCGCACGACGTCTCCTGGCCGAGGCTGGGTATCCAGAAGGGCGGGGGTTTCCAGCCATTGAATACACCTTCAATGTCGGGTCGAGGATCTACGAGCAGACCGGCGTGGAGATCCAATCCATGCTCCGGGAACACCTGGGGATCCGGGTCGAGTTGCGTCCGCTGGAGTGGAAGACCTACCTCGCCGAAATGTCGGCGCTGAACTACGACTTCATCCGCGGATCTTGGGTCGGCGATTACGATGATCCGATGACCTTCCTGGACTGCTTCCTCTCCGACAGCGGCAACAACCGGACAGGATGGAAAGATGTTCGTTACGATCGACTGCTCCAGGCGGCAGCGGCGGAGGCCGATCCCCAGCGTCGACTCGGGACCCTTCGGGAGGCTGAGACCCTTCTCGTGGTAGAGGCCGTGCCGGTGACCGGCCTCTACAGCCATGTAGGACTTTATGCGGCCGATCCCCGGAAAGTTGCTGGAATTTGGCCCAATCGGATGGATGAGCACCCATTCTTTTCCATGAGGAGGATCCGCCCATGAGACCTTGGATGGCACGAGTGGCCTTAATTCCTGTCCTGCTCTGGGTGGTGGCGACGCTGAGTTTTTTTCTGCTTCGGGCGGTCCCGGGCGGCCCCTTCGATCGGGAACGCGCCCCGGCTTCTCGCGAGGTCGAGGCGGCCCTTAAGGCACGCTATCACTGGGATGAACCCCTCTGGCGACAATATGGGCGATATTTGGGCAATGTGATGCACGGAGACCTCGGGCCCTCGCTCAAGTACCGCAACCATTCTGTGAACGACCTACTGGGTCAGACGGTGCCGGTATCCTTGGCGCTGGGAGGTATGGCCTTTGGTGTGGCCATCGGATTGGGAATTCCATTGGGAGTTCTGGCGGCCTTGAAGCGGGGCGGTTGGGCAGATTACGCCGCAGCGGGACTAACTCTGGTGGGGGTTTGCGTGCCCGTGTTCGTACTTGGGCCTCTTTTGGTGTTGGTCCTTGGACTGTGGCTCGAGTGGTTTCCCGTGGCGCTGTGGGGGTCGTGGCAAAACGCGGTCCTGCCCACACTCACCTTGGGCCTCTACTTTGCCGCTCGCGTGGCGCGATGGATGCGCGAGGGGATGATCGAAGTTCTCCGGAGTCCTCATGTGCAAACCGCTCGTGCCAAAGGGCTGAGTGAGACGGCGGTGATTCTGCGGCATGTTGTGCCTGTCGCTCTGGTGCCGGTGATTTCGTACACCGGGCCGATGCTGGCTGATTTGCTCACGGGTTCCTTTGTCGTGGAGAATGTTTTCCAGATCCCGGGAACGGGAGCTTTCTTCATCAACAGCTTCTTCAGCCGGGACTACACCATGATGATGGGCATGGTGCTGTTTTATTCCTTGCTGCTCCAGGTGCTGAACCTTTTTTCGGATCTCCTGCTGCGGTGGGTGGATCCTCGGGTTGGGTCATGAACACCCTCTCTTCCAGTCCGGGCCGCCTGGCCTTGCGACGCTTCCTCCGCAACCGGACGGCGGTGAGCAGCGTTGTCTTCCTGCTGTTGGCCACCGTGGTGTCGGTGTTTGGACCCTGGGTGATGGCTATCGATCCGAATCAGGGGAGCGAGTCCCCCTTCGTGTCGCCCGGAGCCTTGCATTGGATGGGCACCGACATTCATGGTCGGGACCTGTTTTCCCGAGTGCTCGTGGGAACTCGCATTTCGCTCCTCGTCGGTGCGGTTGGAGCCGGGGTTAGCGTGTTGATTGGAGTGACCTGGGGGCTGGTTTCCGGATGGCGAGGCGGGCGCACGGATGCCTGGATGATGCGCTTTGTCGACGTGCTCTACGCCCTGCCCACGGTGGTCTGGGTGATGCTGACCCTCACGCTCTTCGAGACTCGCTGTGTCGGATGGCTCTCGGAGCGGTGGCCTGCGTCGATTCCTGCCTTTCGATTGGCAGCGATGATGGTGTCTTTGGGTTCGGTGTCCTGGCTCACCATGGCGCGCATCGTCCGAGCTCAGGTGCTCAGTCTTCGGGAACGGCCATTCATCTTAGCCGCCCAATCCATCGGTGTGCCCCCGGTCCGACTAATGCTCCGGCACTTCCTGCCCAACCTCGCCGGGGTGGTCATCGTGTACCTCACCCTCACGGTGCCGGCCGTGGTGCTCTATGAGTCCTTTCTGAGTTTTCTCGGGCTCGGAGTGCGGCCACCCCAAGCCAGCCTTGGCACGTTGATCGCCGATGGGGCCTCGCAGCTCAACTCGGTCCGGGTGCGCTGGTGGTTGCTGGTCTTTCCCGCTGGTCTAATGACCTTGATGTTGGCCGCTCTGAACGGGGTGGGGGAAGGCCTTCGTTCCGCCTTCGAGCCGCGGGATGGAAACGGGGATTAAAATTAAAACAGGCCGGATCCTTGGGGGATCCGGCCTGTTGATACGCATTGAAATCGGTCGGGCGTGAACGGCGTATTTGCCGTTCGAGACGGAGACGAGACTCCGGGTTCAGAGCGAGCGCACGAACTGATCCATGCGGCCGAGGCCCTTTTCGATGTTGGCCAGGCTCGTGGCGTAGCTAATGCGGATGTAATCGTCGGCACCGAAGGCGATGCCGGGGACGGCCGCCACCTTTTCCTGCTCGAGCAACCGGGCGCAGAAGTCGGCTGACTTCAGTCCGGTCTTGGAGATGTTGGGGAAGAGGTAGAAGGCTCCCTTGCTGTTCACGCACGAAACACCGGGCATGGCGTTGAGCATTTCCCAGGCGCGGGTGCGGCGCTTGGCGTACTCGGCCAGCCAACCGGGCAGGTGGGCTTGCGAGCCGGTCAGGGCCGCGACGCCGCCTTTTTGGGCGAAGGAGCAGGGGTTGCTCGTGCTGTGGCTCTGGATGGCGTCGATGGCCTTGGCGATGGGTTCCGGTGCGGCCAGGAAGCCCAAGCGCCATCCGGTCATGCTCCAGGCCTTGGCGAATCCGTGGACGATGATGGTGTGGTCGTAGTGGGCCTGGCTGAAGCTGGCCACGCTCTTTACCTGAGCTCCGTCATAGGTCAGGTGCTCGTAGATTTCATCGCTCATGATGAGCACACCCTTCTCAACGCAAATGTCGCCCAAGGCCTTGATCTCGTCGGGCGTGTACACCGATCCGGTCGGGTTGCTCGGGGAGTTGAGGATGAAGAGACGGGTCTTCGAGGTGATGGCCGCACGCAATTGCGCCGGGGTCACCTTGAACTCGGTCTGGTCGGTGGTCTCCAGAATCACCGGCAATGCACCCGCCAGCTTCACCATCTCCGGGTAGCTGAGCCAATAGGGTGCCGGGATGATCACTTCGTCACCCTCTTGGCAGGTGGCCAGAATGACGTTGTAGCAGGAGTGCTTGCCGCCGTTGCTGACAATGATCTGCGAAGGCTTGTAGGTCAGGCCGTTCTCGCGGAGGAACTTGTCGGCGATGGCCTGCCGCAGTTCCGGGATGCCACTGCTGGGAGTGTACTTGGTGAAGCCCCCGGCCAGAGCGGCGGCGGCGGCATCCTTGATGTGCTGGGGCGTGTCGAAGTCGGGTTCACCGGCTCCGAAGCCGACGACATCCTCGCCCTTGGCCTTCATTTCCTTGGCCTTCGAATCAATGACGAGGGTGAGGGATGGAGACAGCGAGGCAGCGCGGCGCGCGATCGAATAGTTCATTTGAAAAATCGGGCGCGAGGTTGGGGTGAGCCAACGCCCGCGCAAGGCAGATTTTTAGGTGTGGTGTTTTTTTAGCGTGGACTACTTCGGCAAGGAGATGCCCTTGAGGCGTGGATCTCGGGCGGCCTGCTTGCGCAGGTCGATGGCCTTAGGGTCTTGGGCGAGGCGGGCGTCGCTCAGAGCCAAGGCTTTCTGCAGAGACTCCACACCGCTGTCCTTGAGGCCGGAAGCAATCCGGACGGCTGCCAAGTCGTACCACCCTTCAGGGCGGGTGGGTTCGGCCGAGGTGTATCGGGCCAGAGCACTTTCGACTTTGTCCACCCGGCCCAGTTGACGGTAGCCATCGACCAGTGACAGGAAGACTTCGGGCCTGGTGCTGCTGTTGGTGAGCAAGACTTCCAGAGCGTCCACGGCTTGATTGCTCTGGCCGGCCGAGAAGTACGCCGAGGCCAGGTCGAAGACGGCCTTGGCGTCGGCATTGGGTCCGGAAGCCCTGGCTTTGGTCTGGGCGTTGGCGGTCGGTGCAGCTCCCTTTTGGATGCCTTCGAGTTGCTCGACGAGGTTGCGGATCCCGAGGTTGTCGGCATCGAAGATCTCACAGGTCTTGGCCACCGCGAGCGCGTCGTCGTAGCGGCCGATCGTGGCCAGCAATTGGGAGTAGTTGAAGACGGTCTCCGGGCTGTACGGGCAGAAGGCGAAGGCCTGCTTCAGGGCGAACTCCGCCTCCTTGATCATCCGTTGCTGGACCTGCGGGCTCGCGGCGGGCGTGTTGATCCGCGACGTGTAAATGGATTTACCGATGGCGTTGCGCAGTTTGGAGAAAGCCTTCTGGGCGTTGTCATCGCGGACAAAGGCCGGGTCGCCCTTGAAACCGGTTAGGTCGCGTTGCAAGTAGGTCTTGAGCGCCCAGTCGCAGACTTCACGGGCCGGGGTTTCATAATTGATCCAATTGCCGATGAACCGCTCAGAATACTGGCTCCAGTATTCGTGGTCGCGACGGACCATGTCCTCGGTGATCTCTGGCACCGGGTTCCGCTCGATCTTCATAATGATGCCGTAGGGCGTGAGGTGCGGGTACATCCAGTCGAGCGGGAAGGATTCCTCGATGTAGAACTCGTGCGTGGGGTTCTTGTCGAAGATCACCTTGGTGAGCAGGCCATTGATTTGCATGACCGCCACCTGGCCCGAAACCGAGATGCGCCCGTCGGGCAGTGTGAATACCTGTTCACCGGGCTTCAGATTGTTGGGGTACCGCTTGGCCGCATCCATGGTGTATTCGGAGAAGGCCTTGCTCGCGTCTTCGGGGGTGGCCGAGAGGATTTCGCGGTCGGGATAGAGCCCGCCGGGGCTGGCGGTGAAGAGGCCAGGGTAGGCGCTTTCCAGCAGCAACCGGTTCAGGCGAATACGATTGGGCGTCGGTGGGTTCTGGACGGCGAAGGCCTGCACATGGGGCGTGAGTTTCACCGTGGCGAACCGGGCGGAGTCTTCGGCCAGCGAAGGGCCGCGCAGGAGTTGGTTCAATTTGTCGGCGACCGCCTGCGGAGTGGAGGCTGCTCCCAGTGAGGCCTTCAGGTGCTTGGACAGCGGATCGGTGCCCGCGGTGACCTTTGTGGTGAATGCGGCGAAGTCCTTGAAGTGGTCCGCCTTGAAGAGGGATTCACCGGCCCGGCGGTCTTCTTCAATGGAGGCTCCGAGACCCTGGACTACGCGATCGAGCGGAGCAAAGAGCGAGGCCATCGTGTTGGTCTTGCCTCGGGCCTCCGACTTCGTGTCGTTGAGCATGCCGAGGAAGAACGGCTTGTCGTATTGGTATTGGTCGGAGCGGTTGTAGTGGGCGCGGATGTAGTCCAGGTAGGTGTTATCGGCCAGGGCGTTCTGGGTGATAATGTACACGTCACGGCGGTCGAATCCGGGGTCCAGGCGGTGCTGGGGCGGGGTGAATGATTCGGCGAAGATCATGTACGTTGGGCAGAAGCGACCCGGATCGGTGCCGCCGTAGAGGACGGCATGCGGAGCCATGGCCGGGTAGAGGGGAACCCCGTTGGTGCCCTTCGGCGTCTTACCGTGGCCGGCGTCGCGGCCGGGCTCAAACATGTCATGGCCGAACCAGTAGCCGAAGAGGTGGCCGCGTTGCTCGTTGTCACCCCAGTGCGAGAGAATCGAGTCGAAGGGGATGAGCGCGAAGATGACTAAAACCGGTGCGATGCGAAGCTTCTCACGGTTGAGAACCACCCATCCGGTGAATGCCACGGACAGAGTCAAACTCAAGGCCCCCGCCACCCGCAGAATGGTGAAGTTGGTACTTAGATAAATATCGACAAATTCGTACAGGTTGAAGGCGCAAGCCACGGCTCCGCCCACCCACATGAAGAAACGGGTGTTCCCCTTGTTGTATTGCGTTACCAGCAATGCTGCCACCAACGACAGGCCGTAGCCGACCGCCAGTGCAATGACGGTGTGGGAAGTGGTGAAGAAGACCTTCACCAACTCTTTGGCTGACTTGTCGATGCCGGGGTTGAGGAGAATGAGTAGTAGGACGGCCAGACACAGGTAGATCGCCGAGAGGCCGATGAGCCAGGCCCGTTCGCGGAGGCGCATCTTCTTGAGGAAGGCGAACGGAACCAATCCTACCAAGAGATTGGCCCAGTTAAATTCTTCTCGGGCCCCTTGGGCGTACATCCACAACTGGCGGAAGATCACCACCGGATCGGTACTGGGGTTGGTCTTTTCATACTGGCCCCGGGTAAAGGCATGGACGAAGCCCTCCCAAGTGCGCGGGTAACCCCAGTTCATGGGCGGGTTCGAGGCCGAGGCGATGGGCATGTAC
>Ga0255130_1000571_pt1 | contig 11461 bp, 9 predicted proteins | sample Law_Yuk_RepB_8d_FD_188560 | JGI IMG/M metagenome (GOLD analysis project Ga0255130, IMG submission 188560) | Freshwater microbial communities from St. Lawrence River, New York, United States - Law_Yuk_RepB_8d | ecosystem: Environmental > Aquatic > Freshwater > River | place: USA: New York...
GTTTTCATAGTGCCAGCCTCGCGCCCGGCAATGTCATGAGAATCAACAGACCAGGTCCCAGCAGGCCGGCGAGAATGAGAAGAATCCAGGGCATGTGATAGACATCAGTGACAGGCAGAGACCCGGGATCATGGCACTTTCGGGTATTGCGGGGAAGTCGCGCGCTGCCGGCTTCAGGCCGCACTGCGCAGGGTTTCGGGAACGCCGAGGAAGCGAACCGTGTTCTTGCCCGACGCCTTGGCCTTGTACATGGCCTTGTCGGCCCGTGCCAGCCACTGTTCCACGGACTCGTCGGCAATGTATTCCGCCACGCCGAGTGAGGCGGTCACCGGCAGGGCTATGTCCGCAAGCGCGCGGGCCACCAGATCGCGGATATCTTCGGCTAGTTTTGCCGCCGTCTCGCCGGTGGCACTCGTGGCCAGCACGACGAATTCGTCCCCGCCAAAGCGGTACAGATTGTCGGTCAGACGGATGCGCGTGGCGATGATGTCGGCGACCCGACGCAGCACTTCGTCTCCGGCTGCATGGCCGCCTGCGTCATTGACGATCTTGAAGTTGTCCAGATCCAGCAGAATGGCCGACATCGGCATGGCCGTGCGGCGGTACGTCGCCACGAGCTGATCCAGCTTCTTGTTCAGCGCCCGGCGATTGCCCGCACCGGTCAGCGGGTCTTCCGTGGACAATTGCAGCAGCTGATCGCGCTGCCGGTTGCGCTGCTGCGCGAAGGCAAAGGCAAAGAGGATGCACCCGAGGAGGGACAGGAAGAATTTCGCGAAATCGAAAGCCGTCAGCCCAGAAAACAAGGCCAGGGACGACGCGAGCAGTGCCGCCGCCGTGAGTCGCAACGCGGTGGCCGGCGGTGTCAGGAAGAAGGCGGCGATAGTGACCGGGTACAGAAAGTACAGATCCCGGGGGCCGAGAAAGAAGAGATTGGCCACCATGCCTGACAGTGACAGCACGGCAATGAAGAAGCCGGGTATCTCGGTACGGCGCGTGCGCCACACATACGTGAAAGTGGCTAAGGATCCGATGACGCCTGCACTGTCCACAAGGCCGACAGCCCAGTCCCCCGTGCTGAAACGCACGATGGCAAAAGGGAGCAGGCCGATCATGGAGATCAGCGAGAGGACGAGGACAATTTCCTCTTCGGAGGTTCTTTTCTGCATGGTACTGCTCACGAGGAAAAAGACCGCCGGGATTTTAACAGGATTCTCAGGAATTCCTATCCTGTAGGAAAATTGCCATGCCGTCAGGGCGCATTGCGCTCGCGCATCTGCGCCATGCGGGCTTCTTCGGCCTCGCGGAACTTCGTCATCTGCGCATCGGTCAGCACAGTGGCAAGAATCTCTTCGGTTTGCCGCTGCATTTCTGCACGGCGCTGCATGCCCTGGCCTTGACCCCCGCCTTGCCCCTGTCCTCCGCCCTGACGCATCGCGCCCATCGCGGCCATCTGCATTTCAGTGACTTTTGCCATCGCTGCGCGGAACGCGGGTTCCTGCTCTGACGTGATTTCCAGTGCAGTGATCAACTGCTGCACACGGGCCTCGGGGTTCATGCGCATGCCGCCACCCCCTCCCTGGCCGGGACCACCCCCCTGGCCACTGCCCGGCTGTGCCTGCAGGACGCTGGCGGAAAGAGCGAGGACGAGCGACATAATCAGTGCGAGCAGTGCAGTCTTCATGGTGTGGCTCCTGTGTTGGACGTGTGTTGTTGAATGCTTGTTGTGCGGGCCCTGCCTGTGGGAGCGGGCCTTGCCCGCGAACTGGTCTAGAGATCTGTTCAAGCAGTTCGCGGGCAAGGCCCGCTCCTACAGTGTTTCCAGCTGCTCACTTTTTTCCAGCCAGAGAGTTTCGACACCCTCGGCCTCGGACTTGAGCGCGGCCTGCTTCTGCAGCAGCGCACTCAGGTCCTTCTTGCGGCTCTCTTCGTACAGACTCGCATCGCCCAGCTGGGTTTCCACCTGTGTCAGGTCTGCGTGCAGCTTGTCGAGCTTCTGCTCCAGCTTCTTGATCTCATTGCGCAGCGGCGCCAGTTGCTGGCGGGTAGCAGCGGCCTGCTGGCGCAGTTCCTTGCGATCGCCCTTCCGGTCGTCACCCGCCTCCGCAGGTTTCGCCGCCGTGCCCGTGCTGCCCTTGCTGTTCTCCTGCATCCACTTTTCGTAGTCGTGCAGATCGCCTTCGAATTCCTGACAGCGCCCATTGTGTATGGAGTGGAACTCATCGACGGTATTGCTCAACAGGTGACGGTCGTGGGACACAATGACCAGCGCCCCCTCGAATCCCTGCAGCGCCACTGTAAGCGCGTGGCGCATTTCCAAATCCAGGTGGTTGGTGGGTTCGTCCAGCAGCAACAGGTTCGGCTTCTGCCACACCACCAGGGCCAGTGCGAGCCGCGCCTTCTCGCCACCAGAGAAATTCTCGATGGTCTCGGTGATTCGATCTCCACGGAAATCGAATCCGCCCAGAAAATCGCGGATGCTCTGGTCACGCGCCGCCGGATCCAGTCGCTGCAGGAGCAGCATCGGGCTGGCGCGCTGATCCAGCACGTCCACCTGGTGCTGAGCGAAATACCCCACCTGCAGAAACTTCGAGCTGCGCATTTCTCCGGCCAGGGGAGCCAGATCGCTCGCAATCGTGCGCAGCAGCGTGGACTTGCCGCAGCCGTTGAAACCCAGCAGACCGATGCGCGTGGTGTCGCGAATGGTCAGTCGGATATTGCTGACCAGTGGCGAACCATAGCCGACGCTCACCTTGTCCAGCGCCAGCAGCTCGGCAGGCAGGCGCTCCGGTGCCGGGAACTCGAAATGGAATGGCGAGTCGATATGCGCCGGCGCAATCAGCTGCATGCGGTCAAGCTCCTTGAGGCGACTCTGAGCCTGCCGCGCCTTGGTGGCCTTGGCACGGAAACGCCGCACGAAGTCCTCGATCTCGGCCACGCGCCGCTGCTGCTTCTCGAACATGGCCTGCTCCTGGGAGAGCCGTTCTGCACGCTGCGTTTCAAAACTGCTGTAGTTGCCGCGATAGAGTGTGAGTTTCTGTTGCTCGACGCTCACCACATACGAGATGACTTCGTCGAGAAAACTGCGGTCGTGGGAAATGATCAGCAGCGTGCCCTGATAACGCTTGAGCCATTGTTCCAGCCATAGCGTGGCTTCCAGGTCGAGGTGGTTGGTGGGCTCGTCCAGCAGCAGCAGGTCGGAGGGTGCCATCAGGGCGGCGGCGAGATTCAGGCGGATGCGCCAGCCCCCGGAAAAGCTCGAGACGGGATTGTCGAACTGTTCAGCCGAAAAGCCGAGTCCCGATAGCAACTGCATGGCCCGGAAACGAATGTCGTAGCCGCCAATCTTGTCCATGTCGCTGTGCAGATGGGCAATGGCCGAACCGTCGCCCTTTGCCTCCGCCGCGTGCAACAGCCGTTCGATCTCGCGGTAGCGCGCATCGCCATCAATCACGAAGTCCACCGCCGACGTGGCCGAAGCCACGGTCTCCTGACGCATGTGCGCACACCGCAGACCTTCCGGCATGGACAGATCGCCCTGATCCAGCGCCAGTTGCCCCAGAAGACAGGCAAACAGGCTGGATTTGCCGCTGCCATTGCGGCCAATGACACCAATCTTCTGCCCATTGTGAATGGCCAGACTGGCATCGCGCAGCAGCACGAGTTCGCCGCGCATCAGCGTGGCATTGTTCAGGGAAATCATCGCGATCACTCGTAGAGGGAGGGCCTGCACGGCCCGATGGCGGGCAATCATACTACCGCTGCCCCTGCCAAGGCACTAGCGTGCAGCGCCAGCCAGTCTGATTGATTTCCCCTGGCCGACTTCGTACACTCGGTCAGACTTGCATTCAGGGTGCGGCATGAAACAGATTCTGCTGATAGATGACGACGAGAAACTCGGACAGTTGCTGACGCAATATCTGGAGCGCTATGACATGAAGGTGACGGCAGCCCATACGCCGTCGAAGGGTTTCGAATACCTCAAGCGCAACAAACCTGATCTGCTGATCCTGGATGTCATGCTGCCCGAAAAGGACGGTTTCGAAATCTGCCGCGAGATTCGCGCCAAATCGTCACTGTACGGCCAGCTGCCCATCCTGATGCTTACCGCCCACGGCGAAGTCACTGACCGCATCGTCGGGCTCGAGCTGGGTGCCGACGATTACCTGCCCAAGCCATTTGAACCCCGCGAACTGGTGGCGCGCATCACCAATATCCTGCGCCGCACCAGTGATGAAGCACGCAGCCAGCTGGATGTGCCGAGAATTCAGGGCCTGGAAGTGGACACGGTGCGGCGCCTGGTCAAGCTGGATGAGGAGATCGTCGAACTGACCACCATGGAGTACGAGCTTCTGCTGCTGTTCATGCAGTCACCCAACAAGACCTTCACCCGTGACGAACTGATGAACCGCCTGCGCGGCATCGACGCAGAATTGTTTTCGCGCGCCGTGGACACTCTCGTCAGCCGGCTGCGCCACAAGCTCAAGGACACCTCGAAGACGCCGCGCTTCATCAAGACGGTGTGGGGACGCGGCTACACCTTTGTGGGTGAGCCAGGCTGAGGCCTGCGCCGCACCAGTGGCATCACCATGAAGACTCTGCCTGGACGCATCAACAACTCCCTCTTCTTTCGCCTGTTCCTGATCTTCAGCGTGACGGTGCTGGTGTTCTTCCTGATCATCACCCTGTCGATCCGCCAGATCGACGAAAACTGGCGCTCCGAACGGCTGAATCCACTGCCCGATTTCTACCTCGACAACATCACGCTCATCGTCGACAACATCGGCGTGCCGCCCGATCTGCAGCGCGCCACGCAGCTTGCATCCGAACTGTCGCTGACCATCATCATCCGCAGTCCTCACATCAACTGGCAGTCCGATGACCAGAGCGATCTGGACGTGGACAGCGCGGCCTTCGTCCGCACGCTGTCGCGGGAAGCGCAGATCATGGTGGTGGGTGACGAGGAAGTGATTCGTGTGGCACGCGGCGCTTATGAGTACTTTCTGAACCGGCGCGTACCGACACTCAGCGACTATGACTACATCGTGGTGTACATCGGACTCGCCCTCGCCGGTTTCGCATTGCTGCTCAATTATCTGCTCGTGCATCGCCTGCTGGTAGACCCCGTGCGCAAGCTGCGGGAAGGTGCGGAACGCATCTGCGACGGCGACCTGAGCTACCGCGTGAAGACGCGCCGCACAGACGAGCTGGGCGAGCTGACCCAGAGCGTGAACCACATGGCCGACTCGCTGCAGTCAATGCTGGAGGCGAAGCGCCAGTTGCTGCTGGCCATCAGCCACGAACTGCGCACGCCGATTACCCGCGCAAAACTGCAGCTGGAATTCATGGACGACGACTCCGTGCGCGAAGCGCTGGCGGACGACATCAATGAGATCGACCTGCTGATTTCCGATCTGATCGAAGCCGAGCGCCTGAGCAATCAGCACCAGGCATTGCTGGCAGAACACGTGGATTTCGCCGATTACATCGGCCTGGTGCTGGAGCCCTACTTCCACAACTATGCGCCGGGCGTGGACTATCAGCGCCCGGAAGAAGACGCCTCGATCTCCATCGACAAGCTGCGCACACGGCTGCTGCTGACCAATATCGTGAACAATGCCATCCGGCACGGTCGGGACAAGCCCATCTGCGTGCGTGTGTCATTCACTGCGAGCGAAGCGATTCTGGAAGTACAGGACGAGGGTGAGGGCATCTCGGCGGAGCACATGGAACATCTGAGCGAGCCCTTCTATCGCGCCGACAGCGCGCGCCAGCGCAACACGGGTGGTTTTGGACTGGGACTTTATCTTTGCCGGCTGATTGCACAGGCCCACGGGGGCCGCCTGGAAATCAGCAGCGAGCTGGGCGTGGGCACCCACGTAAAGGTGTTCCTGCCCTATGAGCAGGAGAAGGACCCGTCCTTGTAGGAGCGGACGCTGCTTTGTAGGAGCGGGCTTGCCCGCGAACCTTCGCGGGCAAGCCCGCTCCTACAACCGCACCTACGCCGTGCGGCGCCGCCCGCGCAGGTAGCCCATCAGCAGCACGAAGCCAATCAGCAGAATCGGCACCAGCGCCGTGTTCACAAACTTCAGCACCGAGCCCAGGCGCTCGATGTCCTGATTCAACTGCAGCTGCACTTCCCGCAGACGACGTCGCGTTTCCAGCTGCTGCTCGTTGAAGCGGTCGATCTCGGCGCGCTGCTCGTCAGAAAGCTGGTTGCCGTCCTGCGTGCTCGACAGTGCCACAATCTGCACTTCCGTCTGCTGCAGATTCTGCAGCAGTTCCGTCTCTTCCTCACGCAGACGCAAGTCGGCTTCCCGCTGCAGTTCCATCACGGTCAGGAAAGGACGTGCATAACGGCCACGGCTGCGGATAGTGACCAGCTCGGCATTGCCTGAGAGATTGTCCAGCGAATTCATGATGAAGTCGCCATTGCTCGCGAAGGCCTGGCCGATGCGCTGGCCGAAGAAGGACTGGATCTGCACCCACAGTCGATCGTTGAGCATGTCCGAGTCGGCAATCAGGATGATATTGACCGGACCGCTGGATTCGCTGAGGTGTTCGGCAACGGGCTCGGCGGCGGGTGCCGGACGTCCCTCGGGGAAGGCAGACTGCACGGGGCCGGAGACGCGCGCCGCAATGGTGTAACGCTCGCCGGTAGCCTGGAAGTCATCCAGCAGAATGGTCGGGTCGGTCAGCGCCTTGAACAACGGCGCCTCCATCAGGCCAGCGTCAGCACTGCTCTGCAGCAAAGGCTCGAAGGTGGTCTGTGCGCCCTCGAGCGGCGAGATCGCGCCGGCGGAGGACAGGTTCAACACCTGCATTCCCGTGGTCACGATGTCATTCGCGAAACTGCCGCGCTGCAGGCCCATCATGCCGTAGTGCGTCACCGGGCGCGTGGACTCACCCAGATTCACCAGCAGCGCCTGCTCGCGGTCGGCCACCACGCGGGTATTGTCGAACTGCACGCCCCATGCTGCCAGCAGTGCTGCGAGGTCCGAGGCCTGATTCGGACGCGCCACAGGCACACCGTCTTCGCCCGGCTGTGCCTGGGAGTCGGCGTTGGGATCGAGAAAGGCCAGCACCTTGCCGCCACGCAATACGAACTGATCGATTGCGTACTGGGTCTGCAGGCTCAGCTCCTGCGGATGCACCAGCATCAGAATGGTGATGTCCTCGTCGATGCTCGTGGCATCGGGTGCCACGCGCCGGGCGGTGTACAGCTGACGGATGGTGTCCATGATCATCAGCGGCGCCACCGGCTGCATCGTGTCGGGATTCATGCCGCCATCCACGGGAACGCTGGACAGAAACCCCACCACTGGCGGCGTGGGGTTCGCCACCTGGGTAATCAGTTTGGCAACTTCGTATTCCAGAAACTCTTCCTGATCAGGCCGCACCAGGGCGATGGTCTTGAAGATTTTCTCCGCCTCGGCTTCCTCGCCTTCTGCCTCAACGGTGGACGGATCCACTGCCACGATGCCGAAGAACACTTCCTCGCCGCCTTCGCTCAGCGGCACGCGCTGCACGCCGTACTCTACAGCTTCGTCTTCTTCCTCGGAGAACGGCACCGGGTCCACAAGGCGCAGTGTCAGGTTGCCCTCGCTGGCGATCTCCATTTCCTGCAGCAACTCCTGTACGCGGGTGCCATAGGTGCGCAGCTGGGGCACATCGGCCGTCGCCTCTTCGGAGTAGAAGAACAACAGCTCGACGGGCTTCTCGAGATTGCGCACGATATTGCGGGTGCCATCGGCGAGGGTGTAGAGACTGTCCTGCGTCAGGTCGACGCGCAGCCGGGGAAACACGCTGATCAGCGCCACGCTGACCAGCAGGAAGGCGCCGGTGATCACCAGGCCTTTTCCAGAAAACATCATCTTGCTGTTCATCATCAGACTCCTCAATTCGCTTTCTTGATTTCGATGACGATGGCGGAGGCAAACAGCCACGACGCCATGAACACGAGGAAGAACAGAATGTCACGCACGTCGAGCACCCCTTTGCTGATGGCGTCGAAATGCGTCAGAAAACTCAGTGCGGCCACGGCATCCACCAGCACTTGCGGCGCCCAGTTGAAGGCGTTCAGCACAATCTCGGAGCCCGAGGCCACGAACACGAAGCAGATGGCCACGGTCAGGATGAAGGCAATCACCGAATTGCGCGTCATGGCCGACATGCACGAACCGATGGCCAGAAAACTGCCGGCCATCAGCCAGCTGCCCAGATAGGCCGCGACGATCACCCCGTTGTCAGGGTCGCCCAGATAGTTCACGGTGATCCAGATGGGGAAGGTCAGCAGAAGTGCCGCACCGCACAATACCCACGCGGCGAGGAATTTGCCGAGCACCGCATCGGTGAGCTTCACCGGCAGCGTCATCAGCAGTTCGATGGTGCCGGTCTTGCGCTCGTCGGCCCACAGGCCCATGGCGATGGCCGGAATCATGAACAGATACAACCAGGGATGGAAACTGAAGAAAGGCATCAGGTCAGCCTGGCCGCGCACGTAGAAACCGCCCAGGTCGAAGGTGAAGATGCCGTTCATCACCAGAAAGATCACGATGAACACATAGGCGAGCGGGGTGGCGAAGTAGCCGGCCAGTTCGCGTTTGAAAATGATCTGCAGAATTCTCATTGCGTCACTCCTGTCTCATGCTTCGGGGCACCGCCAGTGACCGTGCCCTGTGTCACACTGCGGAAGTAATCTTCCAGCAGCCCTTCCACCAGATGAAATTCCGCCACTGGCCAGCGCTCGTTTTGTGCCAGATCCAGCACCTTGCTGAAGATCTGCGCGCCCTGCTGCGGCAGCAGCACGTGGCGGCGTCCGCTGGCATCACTCAGCTCGATGCCGCTGACTTCCGTCACACTCGCCACCGCCTTGTGCAGATCGAAATCTGCCGTCAGCTGCACGCTCACCGCGCCGAAGTAGCGCGAGCGGGCCTCCAGCTCCTTCGGGGTGCCATCGGCCAGAATGCGCCCGCCGGCAATGATGATCGCGCGGGTGCACACGGCACTGACTTCTTCGAGGATATGGGTGGAGATGATGACGATCTTGTCTTTGGCTAGGTTGCGGATGAGCTGGCGGACCTGGTGTTTCTGGTTCGGGTCGAGGCCGTCTGTGGGCTCGTCCAGAATCAGCACCTTGGGGTCATGCAGGATGGCCTGGGCCAGTCCCACCCGGCGCTTGAAACCTTTGGAGAGGGTGTCGATCGTCTTGTGGCAAACGGCCCCCAGCTCGACGTCTCCGATCACCTTGTCGATGCGCCGCTGCTTCTCCTGGCCGGTGAAGCCGCGGATCTCGGCGATGAAGTCGAGGAACTGCAGCACCGTCATGTCGGGATAACAGGGCGCGCCTTCGGGCAGGTAACCGATCAGCGCCTTGACGGCCAGCGGGTCGGTGGCGATGTCGTGCCCGTCCACCTTCACCGAGCCGGAGGTGGCCGCCAGAAAGCCAGTGATGACCTTCATGGTCGTGGACTTGCCCGCGCCGTTGGGCCCGAGAAATCCCAGTACTTCACCTTCCCGCACCGTGAAACTGAGATTGTCCACGGCGGTAAAATTGTCGAATTTTTTCGTTAACTGATTTATTTCAATCATGATTATAGTTCCGTATACGACAAACGAGCCGCCTTTGTGGGGACAGCGATGCGTGATTTCAAGTCAGATCAAGCAGCCTGCAAGCCCCGGCGTCGTGGCTTTTGCGACACGTCTGCGGCTATAATCCCGGCACTTTCAAGAACCCGGACAAGCCCACAACCGTGACCAATTCCCTGCGCCTGACACTGATGCTTTTCCTGTGCTGCGGCCTTTTGAGCTGTGGTCAGAAGGGCCCCCTTCAGCGACCCGACCAGAGCGCCTTCACGGCCTCCGTGCGCTGATTGACACCTCTTTCCACCGACTCCCAGGACGCTCATCAATGGATCCGTTCCAGTACCGTGACAATGCCTTGTTTGCAGAAGACATCCCAGTCTCCGATCTTGCCCGGCGTTTCGGGACGCCATGTTACATCTACTCGCGCTCCGCACTGGAGCACAATCTTCTGGCCTATGAAAAAGCGCTGTCCGGCACGCCACATCTGACCTGTTTTGCCGTCAAGGCCAACTCCAACCTGGCGGTGCTGAACGTGCTGGCGCGCCTTGGCGCAGGCTTTGACATCGTGTCCGGCGGCGAACTGGAGCGCGTGATCCGCGCCGGAGGCGACCCGGGCAAGGTGATCTTCTCGGGCCTTGGCAAGACGGAAGACGAGATCGCCCGTGCGCTGACACTGGGCATCTGCTGCTTCAACGTGGAGTCCGAGCCAGAACTGGACCGCATCAATGCCGTTGCCGCGCGTCTGAACCTGCGTGCGCCGATCTCGCTGCGGGTGAACCCCGATGTCGATGCGGGCACCCATCCTTATATTTCCACCGGACTGAAGGAAAACAAGTTCGGCATCGCCATCGACACCGCCGTGGACGTCTACGGGCGTGCCGCGAAGATGAGCCACATTGACATCGTGGGCGTGGACTGCCACATCGGCTCGCAACTGACCACCATCGCTCCTTACCTCGACGCCATCGATCGGGTGCTGTTGCTGGTGGACACGCTGGCCGCTCAGGGCATCGCCATTCGTCACTTCGACATGGGTGGCGGACTGGGGGTGTGTTATCGGGACGAGAAGCCGCCCGCACCGGCGGAATTCATCCACGCGGTGCTCGGGCGCATCGCCGGACGCAGCCTGAGTCTTTTTCTGGAACCAGGGCGTTCAATCTGCGCGAACGCCGGTCTGTTCGTGACGAAGATCGAGTATCTCAAGCACAACGCCCACAAGAATTTTGCTATTGTGGACGGCGCCATGAATGATCTGCTGCGGCCCGCACTGTATGGCGCCTGGCAGAATATCGTAGCCGTGCAGGAACATGCGCCGGACGCTGTGCCGACCCGTGTGTACGATGTGGTAGGTCCTGTCTGCGAGTCCTCCGACTTCCTGGGCAAGGAGCGCACGCTGGCCATTGCCCAGGGTGATCTGCTGGCCGTGCGCACCGCTGGCGCCTATGGGTTCGTGATGAGCTCGAATTACAACACGCGCAATCGTGTCGCAGAGATCATGGTGGAAGGCGACGTCGCTACCGTGGTGCGGCAGCGCGAAACTCTGGAGTATCAGCTGGCTCTGGAGTCAGTGCTTCCCTGACGAGATTTTATGTACTTACCGTTTACGAAAATGCACGGCCTCGGCAACGACTTCATGGTCATCGACCTGATTTCGAATCCCGTCGTGCTGACCAGCACCCAGATCCGTCGCCTGGCCGATCGCCATTCCGGCATAGGCTTCGACCAATTGTTGCTGATCGAAGCCCCGACGCGACCCGACGTGGAATTCAACTACCGCATCTTCAACGCTGATGGCAATGAAGTGGAGCACTGTGGCAATGGCGCGCGCTGTTTCGCCCGCTTTGTGCTCGACAAAGGCCTGACTGCTCACCGTGAAATG
>Ga0255130_1000582_pt1 | contig 11333 bp, 10 predicted proteins | sample Law_Yuk_RepB_8d_FD_188560 | JGI IMG/M metagenome (GOLD analysis project Ga0255130, IMG submission 188560) | Freshwater microbial communities from St. Lawrence River, New York, United States - Law_Yuk_RepB_8d | ecosystem: Environmental > Aquatic > Freshwater > River | place: USA: New York...
TGTATGACCAGTTATGACCGCAGAAGTGCTCTAAAACTTTCTTTAGGCGCTGTGGGGCTCTTAACTTTGCCTCAACTCACTCAATTTGCCAGAGCTGCTGAAGACTTTATTCGTGGACCTCGCATCAAAGATCATCCCATCAAACAGCTCAGCAAACATGTTTGGATGATTTACTCTCCCGACGGTTTCCCAACTCCTGAAAACCAAGGCATGATGGCCAATATCACCTTTGTTGAAACCGCCAAGGGCATTGTGGTGATTGACACAGGTGCTTCTGTGCAGATTGGTGAAATGGCCATCAGGATGATGAAAACCTTCACCAAGAAACCTGTGATCGCTCTTTTCAATTCTCACTATCATGGCGATCACTTCTTGGGTAACCAAGCTTTCGTTGAGGCCTATGGACCAATGCCCATTTATGCACACCCGTTCAGCATGAAAGAAATCAAAGGCGTTGAAGGCAATGCTTGGAAGAATTTGATGGAGCGCTGGACCAATCAAGCAACCGCAGGCACCAAAGTGATTCCACCGACTCACATTGCGAATCATGGTGACATATTCAAGTACGGCGATGTCACCATCAAGATTCATCACTATGGTGTTGCGCACACCCCTGGTGATATTTGCATGGAAATTGTTGAGGACAAGGTCACGCATGTTGGCGATGTGGCAATGGATGATCGAATTGCTAACATGGATGACGGTTCATATGTTGGCACCTTCAAAACATATAAAGCATTGACTCAAGCTGCAGGCCCTCAACTCTGGATTCCAGGACATGGCAATGCTAAAAAAGAATTGCTCGCAGAATATGGTGAGTTCATGTCAGGGATTTATGAAACTTGCGTTAAAGCAGTTCAAGATGGTCTTGACCCAAGCTCTGCCAAAAATCTGGTACTCAAAGACCCTCGTGTAGTGAAGTATGCAAAACGCACCAAAGGATTTGATGGGAACATCGGTAAGTACACAAGTCTTGCCTACCTAGAAGCAGAAAAGGAAGCTTTTTAAGCTTCCTTTTCTGTTCTGATTCTCTTGATGACTTATTTACCTAGACCAGGCAGTAAGTCATTTTTAATATCTTCAATATTTTCCAAGCCAACAGCAATCCTCACCAAGCTATCGGTGATACCCGCTGCCGCACGTGCTTCTGGTGTGACACGCACATGCGTAGTGGTTGCAGGATGAGTGATGGTGGTTCTTGTATCACCCAAATTGGCTGTGATCGATAAAAGCTTGGTGCCATCGATGACTTTCCAAGCAGCTTCTTTACCGCCCTTCAGCACAAATGACAAAATAGGTCCGCCCATTCTTTGCTGCTTCTTGGCTAGCTCATACTGTGGGTGTGAAGATAAGCCTGGGTGATACACACGCTCAACCGCAGGATGCTTCTCCAACCAAGTCGCTAACTCAAGCGCTGACTGACTTTGCTTTTCCAATCTCAAGTTCAGTGTTTCTAAGCCCTTCAACAAAACCCAGGCGTTGAAGGCAGACAGTGTTGGTCCAGCAGTTCTGACATAAGGGAACACTTTACCCAAAACAAATTCTTCAGTGCCGACAATGGCGCCGCCTAGAACACGACCCTGGCCATCTAGATACTTGGTAGCCGAATGAATGATCACATCAGCACCCAGCTCTAATGGCTTTTGCAGGGCTGGGGTGCAAAAGCAGTTATCTACCACGTAAAGCGCATTGGCTGCTTTTGCGATTTTTGCAATAGCAGCAATATCACCCACCTCAGTCAAAGGATTGGATGGCGTCTCTAAATAAAATAGTTTGGTGTTGGGTTTGACCGCGGCTTTCCAAGAATCAAGGTTGGCCATGTCCACATAAGTTGTTTCAATCCCAAACTTACTCAAAATACTGTTGAACAGTTGAATGGTGGCACCAAACACCGAGCGAGAACAAACCACGTGGTCGCCAGCTTGTAAATGTGACATCGCTACCGTCATGATCGCTGACATACCAGAAGATGTCGCAATACATGCCTCACCACCCTCTAGCGCTGCCAAGCGATCTTGGAACATCGCAACAGTTGGGTTGGTGAAACGAGAGTAAATAAAACCTTTTTCCGCGTTCGCAAAACCATGGGCAGCATCTGCCGCACTGTCAAAGCAAAAACTGGAGGTTAAAAACATCGCCTCAGAGTGTTCATTGAACTCAGTACGACGCACGCCTGCACGCACACCAAGAGTGTCGGTGTGCAGGTTTTTGATATCTAAAGGTGGTCGTTTTTTATCGCTCATGACTCAATACTACTCTTGAGAGGCTAAATGTAAATGTAATTGTGAACGGGCCAAGTCTGTTCCATCGGCCTGCTGACGATCTGCCAAGGCTTTAGGAGTGTTTCTAGAAGCCTCTAGAGCGTCCAAATAAGACTCAGTGATATCGCCTGTGATGTACTTGCCATCAAAGCAAGATGCATCAAAATTAGTGATCGCAGGGTTGATGTCTCTGACCGCTTTTTTGAGATCTTCAACGTCTTGGTAAATAAGTTCATCCGCACCAATCAACTTGGTGATCTCCTCATGGGTTCGGCCATAGGCGACTAATTCACTGCGAGTTGGCATGTCGATGCCATACACGTTTGGAAAACGCACAGGAGGTGCAGCAGAAGCAAAGATCACTTTCTTGGCACCAGCATCACGTGCCATTTGCACGATCTCATAAGAGGTTGTGCCACGCACGATGGAGTCATCCACAATCAATACGTTTTTATCTTTGAACTCTAAGCGCATCGCATTGAGCTTTTGACGCACTGATTTTTTGCGCATCGCTTGACCAGGCATGATGAAGGTGCGCCCCACGTAGCGATTTTTAAAGAAACCTTCACGGTATGGCACACCCAATAATTTGGCCACTTGCATCGCTGCTGGGCGGCTTGAATCAGGGATCGGCATCACCACATCAATTTGCGAGACATCGGTTTCTCGGGCAATTTTTTCTGCCAAGTAATTACCCATTAATAAGCGCACGTCATAAACAGTCACGCCATCAATGCATGAATCAGGTCTTGCCAAATAAACGTATTCAAAGATACATGGATTGAGCGTGGCATTTTCTGAGCACAACTTGCTTTGGAACTGACCATCAAGACCTATAAAGATCGCTTCACCGGGAGCCACGTCTCTGACGAACTTGAAACCCAAACCTTCTAAAGTCACAGACTCAGAAGCAATCAACCACTCAGGGCCATTAGGTGTGTCCATGCGACCAATGCACAAAGGGCGAATGCCGAATGGGTCACGGAATGCCAATAAACCATAACCAGCGATCAAGGCGACCACTGCGTAGGAACCTTTTAAACGCTTTTGCACTTTGGTCACTGCGGTGAATGCTGATGCAGCATCCAAGGCAATGCTGTCTGTGGCGCGCTGCAACTCATCAGCCAACACGTTCAATAAAACTTCAGTATCTGAATTAGTGTTGATATGACGGCGATCACGGTAGAACATCTCATCGCGCAAAGCAGGAGCATTGGTTAGATTGCCGTTGTGAGCCAAGATCAAACCAAATGGGGCGTTCACATAAAACGGCTGGGCCTCTTCTTCACTGCTTGCTGATCCAGCGGTGGGATAACGAACCTGACCAATACCAGCATTACCTGGCAAGCTGCGCATATTGCGTGTTCTAAAAACATCACGGACCATGCCGTTAGCTTTATGCATACTGAATGAACTGCCATTCATGGTAGCTATACCAGCGGCATCCTGACCACGATGTTGCAAAAGCAACAATGCGTCATAGAGCAACTGATTCACTGGACTATTGCCAACCGCCCCGACAATTCCACACATAAAGACCTCTATCTTTTTAAAACTACTTCTTTAACTGCCCAGACACCTGAGCAGCCCATTCATCTGGTAACCAAGCTTGAGTCATGCCAGTGAGCAATTCAATTGCTGGCAAAGTCCAAGCTTTACGCCATTCGCTTGTTTGCGTTGCCCCAGTCAATGACAAGAGACTGCTCAACACAACGATGACCAACAAACCTCTGAGGAGACCAAAAGCAAAACCTAAAAAACGATCCATCGGGCTCAATCCAGCTTGCTGCATGAGCTTGGCCAAAAAACGTCCAATCAATGCGCAAATGATCATCGTCACAATGAACAAAATCACAAAGCCAAGGGCCAACTGAGTCATCTCACCACCCGGTACGCCACTCAACCACTCTTTGGCCAACCAAGTGGCATAGTGATAAGAAATCCAAGCAGCAGCAACCCAAGCAATCAGAGCAAAAACTTCTCTGATCAAGCCACGCCAAATACCCAAGAGTGCAGAGATTGCGAGTACTGCAAAAAATGCTATGTCAACGACAGTGAAGTGAAGGTTCATGGCTGTTCAGATCCTGTTATCACTGTGGCTTTTGCTCAATAATCTTCGGACTTAAACCAACGTACTTGATTTTTTTCTCAGCAGCTTCAGCACTGGCTTTATCTTGATATGGGCCAGATCTCAAATGATGAAGCTTGACGCCTTCTTTATTCGTTTTGATTTCAATGTAGCTGCTGACTTTTTGTTCTGTTAATTTTTTCTGCCAATTCTTGACGCGCTCTTCTGATGAGAAAGCGCCGATTTGAACAATGAACTTGCCGTTGGAACTAACGCCCGAATTTGGAGCAGCGGGTGTGGCTGGCGTGCGACTTTCAAGAATCGACAAAACCTCTTCACCTTTATCCAATGATTTAGCAACCGGTGTGGTCTTGTCAGTCTTAATGTCTTCTTTTTTGGCGTCTTTAGATTCTTTGGAATCTTTGGTATCTTTGTTTTCTATTGATGTCACAGGCGCCGATGGTGTGGCTGAATCAGTGGCCTTTGTCTCTTTAGGCTCTTCAACTTTTTTCTCTTCTTTTGATCCAGGCTGAATGATCTGAATCGCAATATCGTTGTTATATTGTTTTGGCTTAGAGTCAAAAATGATGGGAAGACCAGCCACCGCAACAGTCACCAAAAAAACTGCGCCAATCAAACGGTGTCTGGCTTTTTGACGCTCTGGATCTTCTGTTAGACCATCCTCAACAGGTGTGTTGTTTTTACTACTTGGGCGGTTAAAGAAAGGTAGTCGCATCAGCTAAGTTTTAGGTTCAAAGTTGTGTCATGGTTAATGAGCTTTTGCATTTCGATAGGCCAGAACACCAGCAACGGTATAAAAGGACCCGAATACCGATATTCTATCACCCTCACCCGCCTTTTTTAAGGCTGATTCATAGGCCAAAGCAGGACTTGAGAAAACCTCGATCCCAGAGTCGGCGCCCTCTTTAAAGCCTAAAGATCTCAAGCGTGTCGCCAGGGATTCTGCAGAGGCTGCACGAGCGGTCGGCAAATCACAAAAATACCAAAAATCAATCTTATCCATCATGGGTTTCAAGACACCATCAATGTCTTTGTCCGCCATCGCACCAAAAACTGCAATCGTGTAGGGGTGATAGGCCATGTTCTCAAGGTTTTGCGCAAGAGCAGCGCTGGCATGAGGATTGTGGGCCACATCCAAGATGATGGTTGGCTGCCCAGGTAGAACCTGAAAACGGCCTGGCAGCTCAACCCAAGCCATGCCATTCCTGATTTCTTGAGCCCCAACCGGTAATTTGTCTCTGACAGCAATCAAGGCCGCAATCACAGCGCTGGCATTGAGCAATTGATTGGCGCCCCGCAGTGCTGGATAACCCAATCCTGAAAAACGTTTGCCTCGCCCTGCCCATCCCCACTGCTGTTTATCACCCTGAAAGTTATAGTCTTTGCCGAGCAACCATAAATCAGCACCAATCGATGCTGCATGATCAATCAAGGATTGTGGTGGCACAGGATCTGCGCAAATGGCAGGTTTATCGGAACGGAAGATACCCGCTTTTTCAAAAGCAATTTTTTCTCGGGTATCCCCAAGGTACTCCATGTGATCCAAATCAATGCTGGTGACAATCGCACAATCTGTGTCAATCATGTTCACCGCATCCAAACGACCACCCAACCCAACTTCCAGAATGACCGCATCCAAATCAGCTGTTGCAAATAAATGCATGATGGCCAAGGTGGTGAACTCAAAGTAAGTCAGCGTTGGTGGATTAGGCAAAGATGCTCTGGCCAACTCAACTGCCTTGAAATGCTCAAGCAAAAGTTCATCACTCACGTTTTCTCCGTTCACACGGGCACGTTCATTGAATGACAGTAAATGTGGAGATGTATGGCAACCGACTTTGTAAGATGCTGCTAACAAGACGCTTTCTAATAAAGCGCAGGTAGAACCTTTGCCATTGGTGCCGCCAACAGTAAAAACCACTGCTTGGAAATTTAGTTGAAGAGCTTCTTTAACGCGCGTGATGCGCTCCAAGCCCATATCGATCCCAACGGGGTGGGCTGTCTCTAGGTGCTGGAGCCAATCATCTAAATTGTCAAACGTGGCAGGCAAGTGAGGCTGGGGGCTTAAACAACAGAATCTGTTGGCAACTTCAACAACAGCGCCAATAGATCAGCAATCTCTTTGCGCATTTGGCGACGATCGACAATCATGTCAATGCCACCCTTTTGCATCAAGAACTCTGAACGCTGGAAGCCCTCAGGAAGTTTTTCGCGAACGGTTTGCTCGATCACGCGTGGACCAGCAAAACCAATCAATGCTTTTGGCTCAGCCATCACCACATCACCCATGAAAGCGAAACTAGCAGAGATACCGCCCATGGTTGGATCAGTTAGAACACTGATGTAAGGAAGTTTTGCATGCGCCAACTTCACCAACATCGCATTGGTTTTAGCCATTTGCATCAATGACAACAAACTCTCTTGCATACGAGCACCGCCGGTGGCGCTGACACAAATGAACGGCACTTTTTGCTCCAAGGCCATTTGCGCACCGCGCACAAAACGCTCGCCCACCACGGAACCCATGGAACCGCCCATGAATTCAAATTCAAAACAGGCTACCACCACAGGAATGGTGTGAATCGATCCAGCCATGACGACCATGGCATCAGTTTCACCCGTTGAATCAATGGCATCTTTTAGACGATCTGGGTATTTTTTAGTGTCCTTGAATTTCAGGGCATCAATTGGCAATACTTCTTGACCAATCTCATGACGACCTTCTAAATCCAATAATTTATCTAAACGCTCACGCGCATTAATGCGCATGTGATGATCACATTTAGGGCACACGTGCATGTTTGACTCTAAGTCATTGCGGTAAAGAACGGCTTCACATGACGGGCATTTGATCCATAAACCTTCAGGAACGCTTTTGCGCTGCGCAGGGTCAGTGTGTTGAATACTTGGGGGGAGAAGTTTATCAATCCAGCTCATATTTATTGATCCAAAGCCTTACGGATATCCTTTAGAAAGTCTTCCAGCAATTGTACTCTCTGTGCCGGGGCTGCTTCTTCTAAAAGTTGAACGATTCGGCTGCCAATCACAACCGCATCAGCAGCCTTGCCAATGGCCACGGCTGATTGGGCATCTCTGATGCCAAAACCAACCGCAATCGGTACTGAAGAAGCTGCTCTGATTTGGGGAATAATGCCTGCCACTGCCTGAGTATCCAAATTAGCAGCTCCCGTGACGCCCTTGAGAGACACATAATAGATGTAGCCAGCGGCCACTTTGCCAACCTGGTCAATGCGCGCTTGCGATGAAGTCGGTGCCAATAAGAAAATAGGATCGATACCGGCTGCTTTACATTGCTTGGCAAAGTCTTCGCATTCTTCTGGTGGATAGTCCACCACCAAAATTCCATCAACCCCTGCATCTTTGGCAGTTCTAACAAAGGTTTCAGTGCCCATGTGCTCAATTGGATTGGCATACCCCATTAAGACCACTGGGGTGTGATCATTGGTTTGGCGAAATTGTTTGACCAATTTGATACAGTGCTTGAGTGTGGTGCCATGAGACAAAGCTCTTTCTGAAGCTCTTTGAATCACAGGGCCATCAGCCATTGGGTCCGAGAAAGGCACTCCTAACTCAATGACATCAGCGCCGCCACGCACCAAGGCGTGCATTAAATCAAGGGTGATACCTGGCTCAGGATCACCTGCAGTGATAAACGGCACAAGACCTTTGCGGCCCTGTGCTTTTAAATCAGCAAATACTTTTGCAATCTTTGACATCTATATTCCTAAAACTTCAAACCTGATTCTTGAGCAACGGTGTGCATGTCTTTGTCCCCTCTTCCCGATAGATTGATCAAGATTGATTTATCTTTCGGCAAGGTTGGGGCCAATTTACAGGCGTATGCGATGGCATGGCTGCTTTCTAAAGCAGGAATGATGCCTTCAATTTGACAGCAATCATGGAAGGCCTTGAGTGCTTCGTCATCCGTTACAGCGACATATTCCGCACGCTTAGAGTCTTTTAACCAAGCATGCTCAGGGCCAACGCCTGGATAGTCCATGCCGGCTGATACTGAATGCGTCTCAGCAATTTGGCCGTTTTCATCTTGCAACAAATAAGTGCGGTTGCCGTGCAAGACGCCTGGAGTTCCTGCCACCAATGCAGCTGAATGCTCTTTGGTATTCAAACCATGACCGGCTGCTTCAACACCAACCAACTTCACATTTGGCACATCGATGTACGGATAGAAAATACCCATAGCGTTTGATCCACCACCCACGCAAGCCATCACGTAATCTGGTTGACGACCAATCATTTCTGGCATTTGTACTTTGCACTCTTCACCAATCACGCTTTGGAAATCCCTCACCATCATTGGGTATGGATGAGGACCTGCCACCGTACCGATGATGTAGAACGTACTTTCCACATTGGTCACCCAATCGCGCATCGCTTCGTTCAAAGCATCTTTAAGAGTTTTGGTACCTGACTCTACTGGCACAACCGTCGCACCCAAGAGTTTCATGCGATAAACGTTTTGAGCTTGGCGCGCCACGTCGACAGAACCCTGGTAAACGATGCACTCTAATCCCATACGGGCACAAATCGTGGCTGTTGCCACACCGTGCTGACCAGCACCTGTTTCAGCAATGATGCGTTTTTTACCCATGCGTTTGGCCAACATCGCTTGACCAATCACGTTGTTAATTTTGTGCGCGCCTGTGTGGTTCAAATCTTCACGCTTGAGATAGATTTGAGCTCCACCCAACATCTCGCTCCAGCGTTTGGCGTGATACACGGGTGAAGGACGACCCACAAAGTGTTTTAACTCTGAATGGAATTCAGCTAAGAATTCTGGGTCATGTTGATACTTGGCGTACGTCTCTTTGAGCTCAGTCAAGGCATACATCAAAGTTTCAGAAACGAAGACACCGCCATAGGGGCCGAAATGACCTCTGACGTCTGGAAAATCATACATAGTGTTACCTCTACACGAATGAGATGCCTTGATCGGCATCCCGGACTGCTTGAATAAACGCCTTCATTAATTCAGGGCTTTTTTGACCTTTTGCCACTTCAATGCCACTCGACACATCCACAGCGCAAGGTTTAAGGTGTGCAATACCCTCGCCCACGTTGTGCGTGTTCAATCCACCACTCAAAACGACCCGATGCGCGTTTTCTTTTGTCCATGTGTCCGGTATCAATGACCAATCAAATACATGCCCACCGCCACCATAGCCCTCAACGAAGGCATCCAGTAAAAAGCCGGCTGCATCTGCGTATTGTAGAGAAAATTCAGATAAGTTGAAGCCCGCCTTGATTCTGGCGGCTTTCAGCCATGGCATGCCCTGAGCGATCTCTTGACAGCGTTCTGGGGTCTCATCTCCATGAAACTGCCACAAAGTCGTGGGAACACGCTCCTGGATCCTCAAAACCTCTTCATCTGTTGGGTTTACCACCAAAGCCACAGCATCCATCCCACCAGGCATGCGGGCAATCAAGGCAGCGGCCATTTCAGGGCTGACATACCGGGGGCTGGGCTCATAAAAGACGAATCCCAGGGCATCGACTCCCATGGAAACAGCCGCATCCACATCGCTTGAACGAGTAAAACCACAGAACTTAATTCTGGTTTTATCAGCGGTTTGCTTGAGTAAGCCCATCAGTGCCTGACTGCCCTAAAAGATTGATTGGTAAAAAGCTATTGGCCAAATTCGGCTCAGGAATATCGAATTGTTCTGGGTATCCTACCCTAAGAAGATAAAGTCCATCGGCCATGAAGGTGGCGCCCGCCAATTGGCGATTTTTTGCTGCCAACAAACTGCTCATCCAAGTGACCGGTTCTTTTCCAGCCCCAATCAAGAGCAAACTGCCCACCAAATTACGAACCATGTGATGAAGGAAGGCATTGCCCCTGAAAACAAAGTACACCCATGGTCCATTCTCAATCACTGATACTTGGTACAAAGTCTTGATCGGGGTTTTACTTTGGCATTCAGATGAACGAAATGAACTGAAGTCATGCTCACCCACCAATACCTGGGCTGCTTCATGCATGGCCAGTGTATCCAAGGTTTTACCCTTGGGTAAATTCAGAAAGCCTGCTTTGCCGTGCAACAAAGGGGATGGCGTTGAACCAGTGAGCAAGGCATAGCAATAGCTTCGCTCAAAAGCCATGTAGCGGGCATCAAAATGATCTGGCACTGGCTTGACCCACTGAACTGTGACACTTGGTGGCAAAAAGGCATTAACGCCTTTGACCCAAGAAAGATCTGGTCTCACCACTTCAGTATCAAAATGAACCACCTGACCCAAAGCATGAACTCCTGTGTCGGTTCTTCCTGCTGTGATGGTTTTAACTGGCTCATTGTTTTCACCAATGAAGCGACTCAAGGCTAACTCTAGGTGATCTTGAACTGTTTGGCCGTTACTTTGGGTTTGCCAGCCAGAGAAAGCAGACCCGTCATACTGCAAACCCAAGGCAATGCGCATGCTATTTGGATGAGAGTTGATTAACTTCAGCCATCAATGATTTGGCTTGAATGGTTAACGCAGGATCAATCTGATTGCTCACTGCCAATACTTCCTGGATGGCCACTCTAGCGGCGGCGAAATCTTCAATGGTGATGTAGGCTCTGATCAGATTCAGTTTCACACGAAGACTTTCAGGACTCGGCAAAGATACGCCAGAGTTTTGAGAAGCAACTGGTGCAGGTCCAAGATTTAAATCAAGCGACGCAAACAACTTGGCGGCTTGTTCAGGAACTGTATTTGACTGAGCATTTGGCTTAGTAGCAGAACTATCAGACTGACGAACCTTCTTTGCCTCACTCTTTGATAGCTTTAATAAAACCAAAATTGCTAGGAAAACAAAAACGGCAATAGCCAAAGGACCAGTTTGATTTCTCCAATCAAACGTCTCGGTATTTGCTTGCCCTGCCCCTTGGTTTTGCATCAACTTCTTGAGATCAGCAATGTTTTTTTCTAATTCAACAATTCTTTGCTTGGCTTCTGATAAA
>Ga0255130_1000592_pt1 | contig 11210 bp, 5 predicted proteins | sample Law_Yuk_RepB_8d_FD_188560 | JGI IMG/M metagenome (GOLD analysis project Ga0255130, IMG submission 188560) | Freshwater microbial communities from St. Lawrence River, New York, United States - Law_Yuk_RepB_8d | ecosystem: Environmental > Aquatic > Freshwater > River | place: USA: New York...
AGACCCCCTAGCTAACGCAAGCCTCTCAAACGCCGCCGCCCCCTCACTTATCTCATTATCCCGGTAATACCCCCCAGCAAATCCCAAATCCCGCAACAAATCGCTATTGTGTACCAAAGGAATCCCCATCCACAGAAGATCCAGCAAATACGGCCGAATGCGCACAAAACGAGAATGCGCCACAATGATACTCATCGGGTCATACACAAAATCCACCGTCCTCTGACGTCCCACAAACACGGGCCCTTTCTCAGGAATATCTGAGAACACATGCTCGAGAACATTCTTCTTGAAAAACTCCGTCTCCTTAATTGCATCCGCATTGTGGATCCGAATATCCTTGCCAATCCCCACACAACCCCTTTTACACAGCTCGCGCACAATAAACAAGGGTATCGTACAACTACTCGCCGATGTATTATTCGTCTCGCATATGTGGACTGACCACGGCCGTCCAGAATGTTCTGGCATATCACGTACTTGTGGCCACACAGGAGCCTTCGTCTCCGTGCGATAGGCCTCGGCGGGACTAGGTGACCATGTGAATGGGACCAAACGCACCGGTCGTCTCAAGAGGATCTCGGCATACTGAACATCATCGCCAGTCGTATGTTCTTTGATAAGCCATACCTCGGAGATTCCTTCCATGTTCCGATTGGAAACAGGACTATGAGGAAATAGTGAGAGCTCCACGTCATTGTACAACATAGGCTTACGGCAGAGCCACACTGCTCTCCTGAAGAGAGCTCGCACAGAAGGCTGTAGGAAATGATTGCCGACTTCAATAAGAAGATCGCCTGCGACTGCTTCTGCTTCTGCTTGCGCTTCTGCTTGCGCTTGCAAATCGCCAACCTGTACCACCTTCCAATCCACCTGAATCCCTTTTACATCTTCCCACCAACCCGTCTGTACCTCGGCCGCAGTATTCACGAAATACACGTCGTGCCCCTTGAGCCTCAAGGCTTCTCCCATAGACAGTGCCGACTGTGGTGAGCCAGCACTGAAAAAGGAATATTGTTGATGAACCGTAATCGCTATACGCATTTGCTTGTCTTCTTTGGCCTGAATCCTTTAGCCTTAGCGCATGGGTTACTTTCTAAAAATGAATCGCGCCACGGCCTCAGCAAACTAGTCCCTAAACAAATGGAATCCAAACTAGAAGAACTCGTTCTTAAGTTGAAAGAAGTAAAGGGCGAATATGAATCAATTGAAAGGGAAAATGATGCAATGGAGAAAGCGTTTCGTGATAAAAAAGATCAATGTAAAGAACGTATATATCATGTAGAAGAAGAAATCAAATGCCTTAGAAATGATCTTGGTTCAGAAATCGTTCTAACAGAAACGATGGCCTATAATCTAAGGCTTGAACTTAAGGCAGTAGATGATATATTGCATAAGACAAAGAATGATGAATCTAAAGTGAGACTTAGCTACGAATGTCCAGTACCAAACAATAACCCATATTCTATTCACATGGATATTATTTCAACCACAACATGGACCCTTCGTGTAAAGTTAGATATTACAATTAAGACAAAGTGTACTGCTGTAGAGCAAATTGTTCGCGAAACATTGATTCAAGAAGACGGTATGGAACATTACAGAAGAGAGGAGGATAAAATAAGCGATGAAGAAAGGGTTGAATGGTGTAAATCAAGACATAATGAGCTACAAATAGAGTTCAACCATAAGAAAGACCCTTTGGACGAGGAAGACACGTAAAAATGAATCGCACCACGGCCTCAGCAAACTAGTCCCTAAACAAATGGATATCACAGATCTTCACAAGATGAATGAGCTTATTGAGATGTTCCAAGAAGTTGCCGGCGCCTTGAAAAAAGGGCGCACGGAAACTGTCTACCAGAACGCCATCACTGTAGAATTACAAGAGCGGGGCATTCAATACACGGAGGAAGAGACGATGCCGATTTACTACAAGGGCAAATTCGTCGGCCAGGAACGTCTAGATATTGTCGTACACAATTGGCTTCAGATCATTATTGAGCTGAAGGCAACTGCCACGGAAATCAAGTCAGATAACCTCTGGCAAGTCATCAGTTACATGCGCTACAAGAAATACACGAAGGGCGTAGTGGTCAATTACAACCAGTCACCCAATAAACAACTCTCTTACACATTTGTCCTGTTACAAGAGGATCGGCCTTACATATATGACCTGGAGACCGGTGCTCTGACGGAGTTGACGGATTATGCGTATTAGATGTGACTTACATGCTCTCTATGACCGCATTCCATCGCGCGTGGACTTCTGGATTATAGGGCGAATGGCGCCAGAGGAGGGCCCTCGTGTGTGCGCGAAACACTTCTCCGCGCCGATGATGATTCGCGCGTATGGTCTCAATCAGATCGGCTGCCCCACGAAGATCCGCACCGCGGTAATAATATCCATACTCTGACCAATCGCTCGCATTGTGTAAAACGGGATAGCCCGCATGGAAGTACTCGAGAACCATATAATTGTATTCGTTGTTCCACTGGGTACATACAGGAATGGCCGAGGGCCACTGGGTCATAATCGTCAAAATATCCATGCGCCCGAGCATTTTTACTCGCCCGGCCTTTACGAGTTCCAGGTTCGCCCACACGGACTCCTTGAAAAAGGGTATCAACATGAGGCGTTCTCCGTTGACCACCACGACTTCACCACGCCACCCAGGATTTCTGCGGAACCACGTTTCAATGGCCATCAGGGGCACCAAGGAACACTTCTGGAAACTGATATTCGGCTCCACAATGACGAAGACATCGTCACTGGGCCCAGAAGCAGGTTTCCACGAGAATTTCCTCTCGCCATCGCGTGACAGGATCTGTGGGTCCCAGACATACGGTACAACTGGCCCCAGCCCCTTGCCCAGGCTAATATGATTCATCGCCCTCGCGTATTCGCCGTGTTGCGCATAATGAGGCGATACCCAAATATCATCCAATTCCCCTATAACATGATGCGAGAAGAACATGCCAGGATAGAAAATCGGCGTCTCCACATCTATATTGAGAATATTGCCCAAATACAGTTTCCCGATCTTGGCCCCACAGGCTTTCAAGTACTTCCGCATAGATGCGTCGGTGCTCATGCCAATCTCTATATACAGCTGAACAGGTATGGGCGTCTTCGCAATCTCCTCTAAGCCCATCAAGCGGACATCTTGCATATACTTTGGCACCTTGTTCATATCGGCCGGCTTCATATTGACGAGTAAAAAGGGACGCCATCCCATTGCCTCAAACATGCGATACATGATGTAGATGTTCTGGAAAAGGCCGTTCATGAATAGGTTGTCTTCGGTAATTGCGGCCGTGGCAAGCATGACGACCTTTTCTTTGGCTAGACCGAGGTCTGGACGAAGGGAGCAAAAGGGCTTTGGCTCTGCCACTGCTTGGCCGGCCGCTGCAGCGCAGCCGCTGTACCTAACCATGCCCGGAAACGATTCCAATGACATTCCTCTGTCGCATGACGACAAATAAGACCCCTCCATATTCACGCACCCTTCTCTAACACCTTCACCCGAGCATTTAAATCTTTGACCGCCTGCAGGAGTACAGCAGTAACTGCCGCATAATTCACATATTTCGTCCCGCCCCTCTCCACAATACACTCAGGAAAGGCGGCCTCCACCTCCTGTGCCACCAGTCCCAGTCGTTTCTCGGAGGAGGGAGAATCCGTATATGTATACGTATATGCGTTCATGGATTCCAGGGTGTCAAAAGATATGCTCCCGATAGGACCAAGACCCCCTTTTACACGGCTATCAGACAAAGTCACATATTCTCTGGCGTAACATGTGCCTTCCACAGTAATTGTATTCGCCACAATGGAATTCACCTGGATATTACTAGATCCAGAAGAGACAGTGGCTGCATTACAAAAAACCAACGGACTCGTCACCTGGATGTTACAGGAGCCAGGATAAGCCCCGAGGAAATTGGTATTTATAGTTTTTGTATCATAATTCACCATTCTCTGGATATTTCCTACACTCGTGGTGAGGGCCCCCACAACGTCAATCCCAGAAGAGCTGGTATTTACATTGGCAAGTGGTACAATGTTCACGAGGAAGGGCGAACTACTGCTTTGCATCTTCTGCTGAGCCTAGCGAAGTTTTCTTTGACCCGTGCGAATTGCGCAGACCTTTTCTTTCAACGCTTGATAGAATGAGTGAACCGATTGTCGTAAATCAAAGTACCAGTGTGGTACAGGTGGATACATCTACGGTGGTGTATCCAAACAGTGCCGTTGTACTGTTGTCGTCCATTACGGCTGCAGGCACAATCATCACTATACGAGATATTACTGGCTACGCTTCTACAAATCGTGGAATTGCCGTCAGTACGACATCGGGTGTACACTATTTGGACGGTCCCGGGTGTAATGTCTACAACATCAACCAGCCCTACGGCTTTCTTACAGTCACGCCAAGGACTAGTAATGTGTGGGCGGTGATAAACACCTTCGCCTTCCCTGATCAGGCTGCCCACCCGAACGTGGAGGGTATCGATGCTCGCCGAGGCAACTTCAGTAATCTATCCGGTAATACTGGTTCTTTCAACAATTTGACCGTGTTTTATTCCACCTTCATGAATGTGGCCACTGTCTCCAGTGTTCTTGCCAGGTCTATTAGCACACAGAGCCTGGCAGTAGCCTCCACTCTAAGCGTGGTGAGCCTCAGTACTATTTCCGCCAAGTTCTCGTCCGTCACCATCAACAACCCTTTGACACCCAGTACGTCGTTGGAAGTGAATGGAAGCATGAGGGCGAGCACGATATTCCTGACGAATTCTGCGTATGTGAGAGGCTCACTTGTATATAATACGAATAACATCGTGTCCACTGTCCAAGGTCTCGGCACGGCCACCTATGTGAGCACGGCTTCCCTAGTCTCCACTGTCCAAGGCCTCGGTACGGCCACCTACGTGAGCACGGCTTCCCTAGTATCCACCGTCCAGGGCCTCGGCACCGCCAGCTACGTGAGCACGGCCTCCCTAGTATCCACTGTACGAGGTCTCGGCACTTCCACCTATATAAGCTCATCGTCCCTAGTATCTACGATTCAAGGCCTAGGAAGTGCGGGCTATCTGAGTTCACCGGTGACGGGGCTTATATCGTCGATCATAGGCCTCGGCGATTCTGGGTTTGTAAGCACAACCACGATGATATCTACTGTACAAGGTCTCGGCTCTTCTAGATATGTGAGTTCCACGGGCCTGGTCTCTACCATCCAAGGCCTCGGATCTTCCCAGTACGTCAGCGTGGCAACAATGGCGTCGACCGTCATAGGCCTCGGATCTTCCCAGTACGTGAGCGTGGCAACAATGGCGTCCACCGTCGTAGGCCTCGGATCTTCCCAGTACGTGAGTACGGCGTCGCTCGTATCCACTATACAAGGCCTGGGCACAGCAGGATATATAAGTTCCGCTTCATTCGTATCAACGGTACAAGGTCTCGGTACGACCAGCTATGTGAGCACGGCTTCCCTAGTATCCACAGTCCAAGGCCTCGGCACGGCAAGCTATGTCAGCACGGCTTCCCTAGTCTCCACTGTCCAAGGCCTCGGCACGGCCACCTACGTGAGCACGGCTTCCCTAGTATCCACTGTGCGAGGCCTAGGCACGGCAGGATACATATCTTCGCCCCACGTCGTCATAAGTTCGATGTCCACGCATTCCTTGACAGTATATGGCCCTAGCACATTCATCGATGCGTCCAACATATTTATTGGAGCCAGTATTTCCACGAATACCCTGCGTTTTATTGGAACATATAAAGACGGTTTTGGCGAGCCAACACAGTACACAAATACCGTGATCGCAGAGCGTATTTACGACGAGGGTCTACTGACAGAAGAATCCTCCGAGCTTCTCCTATTCAAGGGCAACGATGGCAATATTCCTGTAACATTTGGTCCGGGCCCCGATAGAGTACGTGTATTGGCGGCGGGAGGATTTCGCGTAGATATCGCATCCAATGGCGGAATTTGGCCAGTCGGTGGACAGCCACCTTCGACGGCTATACAGGCCTTTACAATTAACTGTAATGGCTTTGTGGGTATTGGTTGTAATATCCCCTCTTACACTCTAGACGTGGCGGGCACTATAAACGCATGTAATATAGGAATCAATGGTTCTTTATTAGTGACTACGTCCAACCTAGTGTCAACCGTCAGAGGTGCGGGCACGTCAGGCTATGTGAGCTCGGCCTCCCTAGTCTCCACGGTCCAAGGCCTAGGCACCTCCTCTTACATTAGTTCCACGGGGTTAGTCTCCACGGTCCAAGGCCTAGGAACAGCGGGATATGTAAGCTCTGTTGCAAACGAGCTAGTATCCACCGTGAAAGGTCTCGGATCTTCACAGTACGTGAGTTCCACTGGGCTAGTCTCCACAGTCCAAGGCCTCGGATCTTCGCTGTACGTGAGTTCCACTGGACTAGTCTCCACTGTCCAAGGCCTTGGCACCTCCACCTATATCAGTTCATCCTCTTTGGCATCTACAGTACAAGGCCTAGGCACGTCAGGATACATATCTTCGCCCCACGTCGTGATAAGTTCCTTGTCGACGCATTCCTTGACGGTATATGGCCCCAGTACAATCATCAATGCGTCCAATATATTTATCGGAGCCAGTGTTTCCACAAACGTCCTGCGATTCCTAGGAACCGCAGGCGATTCTGCGCAACTCTATACAAATACAGTCATAGGAGAGCGCATCTATGATGGACCAGTAGGTACTTCCGGCGAGTCTTCTGAACTTCTTTTATTCAAAGGCAATGACGCGGTGGCTCCGTTTGGGCCTGATAGAGTGCGTGTGTTATCGCCTGGAGGATTTCAAGTGGATATTTCCACAGAATCATCGTGGCCAATTGGTGGCCAGCCACCGCCCACGACGATACAGGCCTTTTACATTGGATGTAATGGCCGTGTTGGAATTGGCTGTAATTCTCCTTCCTTTACCCTCGATGTGAATGGATCTATTAATGCGTCTGGAACTATAAATGCGCGTGGATTTGTAAATAGTGATAATCTGGCCTCTACAGTCCAAGGCCTGGGCACGGCCGCCTATATAAGCTCATCGGGCTTAGCCTCTACAGTCCAAGGCCTGGGGACCTCCTCTTACATCAGCTCATCAGGCTTAGCCTCCACAGTCCAAGGCCTGGGGACCTCCTCTTACATTAGTTCCACGGGCCTGGTCTCTACAGTCAAAGGTCTGGGCACGGCCAGCTATCTGAGTACACCCTCTCTAGTATCCACTGTCCAAGGCCTCGGCACGGCCAGCTATTTGAGTACAGCCTCTCTAGTATCAACGGTCCAAGGCCTGGGCACGGCCAGCTACCTCAGTACACCCTCCTTGGTTTCCACAGTCGAAGGCCTAGGAACCTCCTCTTACATAAGCTCAGCATCCCTAGTCTCCACAGTCGAAGGCCTAGGAACCTCCTCTTACATAAGCACGGCCTCCCTAGTCTCCACAGTCCAAGGCCTCGGCACGGCCAGCTATGTGAGCACGGCCTCCCTAGTCTCCACCGTCATAGGTCTAGGGACTGCCACCTATGTGAGCACGGCTTCCTTGGTATCTACAGTACAAGGCCTCGGCTCATCTGGATACATCTCTTCGCCCCACGTGCTCATAAGTTCCTTGTCCACGCATTCCTTGACGGTATATGGCCCCAGTACATTTGTCAATGCGTCCAATTTATTCATCGGAGCCAGTGTTTCCACAAATGTCCTGCGATTCCTAGGAACCGCGGGCGATTCTGATCAACCCTACACACATACAGTCATAGGAGAACGTATTTATGATGGGCTGGTAGGTAGCGCAGGTCAGTCTTCCGAACTTCTTTTATTCAAAGGCAATGACGCGGCGGCTCCGTTCGGCCCTGATAGAGTGCGCGTCTTGTCGCCAGGAGGGTTCCAAGTAGACATTTCCACTGAATCGTCTTGGCCAATTGGTGGTCAGCCACCGTCCACCACGATACAGGCCTTTTACATTGGATGTAATGGTCGTATTGGAATCAACTGTAATTCTCCTTCCTTTACCTTAGATATTAATGGATCTATTAATGCGTCTGGAAGTATAAATGCGCGTGGATTTGTAAATAGTGATAATCTGGCCTCTACGGTCCAAGGTCTGGGCACGGCCGCCTATATAAGCTCATCGGGCCTGGCCTCTACGGTCCAAGGCCTAGGTAACTCCTCTTACATAAGCTCATCGGGCCTGGTATCCACGGTCCAAGGTCTAGGGACAGCAGGATATGTGAGTTCTTTTGGAACTGCTATCGTCTCTACAGTGCAAGGCCTGGGTACGGCAGGATATTTGAGTTCTCTTGGAGCTGTGTTGGTCTCTACAGTCCAAGGACTGGGTACGGCTGGATATATGAGTTCGCCGACCGTCACAGGATTTGTTTCTACAGTACAAGGTTTGGGTTCCTCTAGATATATTTCGTCGCCGATTGTCTCTTTATCAACACTTTCTACCCAGAGTCTCATCGCGTTTGGAGAAAGTACCTTCTTATTTTCGTCCAATGTATATATTGGAAATAGTTTATCCACAAATATTTTGCGCTTCTACGGCACATCCGCATTTAATTCATTTGGAGTAAATCAATATGCGAGGACAGTTATCGCAGAAAGGTCATTTAGTAATGATACCTCTGAACTATTATTATTCAAGGCAAATAATCCTCAGGGTATTCTTGGGCCTGACAATGTTCGTGTTCTGGCTGCGGGAGGATTTCAGGTAGATATCGCATCTAATGGTGGAGTGTGGCCTATTAACGGCAATCCGCCTTCTACAGTAATACAGGCATTCACAGTAAATTCCAATGGTTATGTAGGCATTAATTGTAATAGTCCTAGATCTACTCTAGATATAAATGGTATTGTAAATGTGTCCTCAAATATTTATGTGAATGGTCTACCCGTTGTTACATTTGGAAATGGCCTTTCAAGCAATTATGTAGCTACTTCCAACTTCTTAATAGGAGCGAGTCCTTCTACAAATACCCTTCGTTTCCTTGGTACAAATTTTGACTCCTTCAATGAAGGAGATGCGAGAAGATTCACGCATTCTGTCATTGGTGAACGCATTTACGCTCCAGAAGAACTCTCGGAACTTCTCATATTTAAGGGAGATAATTCTGGGTGTAATTCATGGGGTCCTGATCGCGTGCGTGTTCTGGCTTCGGGTGGATTTGTAGTAGATATCGCCCAAGAAGGGTGTAACTGGCCTTTAAATATGGAACCTCCTGCTGCTGTCATCTCCAATGCTCTCAGTATAGGAAGGGACGGTGTGATTCGTACAGCGTCAACGATTCTTGTAAATGGAAGTCCTGTTATTACTTCTGGAGGAGCTGGGGGTAATATTGTACTCAGTTCTAATGTGGGTATCAACTGTAATACGCCTGTGTATACCCTTGATGTAGGTGGTATTATTAATGCATCCTCTAATATTATCGCAGGGGGTACCATAAGCGCCACTTGCAACATGTATGTAAATGGCAATCCTGTAGTTACTTCGCGAGGAGTTGGGGGCAGTATTGGACTCACTTGTAATGTGGGTATCAACTGTAACACGCCTGCGTACACATTAGATGTGGCTGGTATTATTAATGCATCCTCTAATATTATCGCAGGGGGTACCATAAGCGCCAGCTGTAATATCTTTGTAAATGGCAATCGTGTAGTTACTTCTGGAGGAGCTGGGGGTACTACTGTACTAAGTTGTAATGTGGGTATCAACTGTAACACGCCCGCGTACACATTAGATGTAGCTGGTATAATAAACGCCAGCTGTAACATGTATGTGAATGGTAATCCTGTAGTTACTTCTGGAGGGGGAGGAGGTGGTAGCACCTCTTTTGCCTCTAATGTGGGTATAAACTGTAATACGCCTGTGTATACTCTTGATGTAGCTGGTATTATTAATGCATCCTCTAATATTATCGCAGGGGGTACCATAAGCGCCAGCTGTAACATGTATGTGAATGGGAGAGTTGGTATTGGGTGTAATAGTCCTGCAAATGCCCTTGATGTTGTTGGATCAATACGCGCTAGTCCGTATATCATTGGTGGATCTATTATTTCATCAAATGGCCCTTCTACTAGATCTGAGATGGTACTTTGGGCAGGTACAAACGGATATTTTGATTGGGTAACTACAAATAATCAGTCAGGCGTGGCTGGCTGTGGTTTACAGCTATTGTGGTATGGTGCTGAAAATATTGCTGTTCCTAATACATTGTATAGCGTAAACTTTTGTAATGCAACTACTACAATACCTGGAACTTTAGCCGTGGGTGATCTCCATGTTGGAGGAAGTTCAACAAGTAACATGATTCGTTTTAGAGGGATATCGGGCGATGGTCCAGGAGCATATTCGCATTCTGTAATTGGAGAACGCATATATGCTTCACCTGAAGCTTCAGAACTTCTTATTTTTAAAGGTAATGGAGACGGTATAATTAGTACAGATGCTGATCGCGATCGTGTTCGTGTACTTAGTTCAGGAGGATTTCAGGTGGATATAGCACATTATCTACCTGGGGCCGAGTGGTTGGTAGGGGGTAATCCACCTGCAACAAAAATACAAGCTCTTAATATAGATGCTAATGGAAATGCAACCTTCTTCGGAGTTGTAGACGCTGGAGCTATAGTCGCAAGAGTAGTTAATAATAATTCTGTTCGGTTAACTGACGCTGGTGCGGATCGAATTCCAGCAATCATATTTAGCTCGAATTTTCCTACTTATCAGGCAGCAATTGGATATAATGCTACTACAAATAATATGATTTTTGGTTTTGGGAATAATCCTACTGCTGGATTCTTAGGTGTTGTAACAGCTCCTGATTTCGTAGCAACTTCTGACAAAACCTTAAAAGAAAACATAGTAGATGCCAGAACAAATTATTTAGATGATCTTAACAAACTTCGGGTTGTAAACTATAATCGTATTGGTAAAACGAAGAAAGAACTTGGATTTATCGCGCAAGAAGTAGAAGAAGTATTTCCTTCCGTTGTGGAAATAAATAAGCACGATAATACAAAAGGATATTCTATTACAGCATTAACTCCAATGCTTGTATCAGCCGTTCAAAGTTTGTCTAAGACAGTATCTTCTCTTCAAGGACAGATAGATGAAATAAAATCGGCTAGCAATCCTATAATACCCTAAACTCGTCTAAGCCTCAAAGAAAACATCATAAC
>Ga0255130_1000594_pt1 | contig 11199 bp, 8 predicted proteins | sample Law_Yuk_RepB_8d_FD_188560 | JGI IMG/M metagenome (GOLD analysis project Ga0255130, IMG submission 188560) | Freshwater microbial communities from St. Lawrence River, New York, United States - Law_Yuk_RepB_8d | ecosystem: Environmental > Aquatic > Freshwater > River | place: USA: New York...
TGGGTGGGTGTCAAGGCTTCGGCCATGGTGCGTGTGAATGACGGAGCAATTGTCGGAATGGAATCCTACGATAACGAGACCGGGAGGTGGCACCCGAGGAAACGTGGAGAAGCCTGGTTCCCCATTTTTCGTCAAGCGCCCCTCCCGGGGTCGTCGCAGGATTTGTCGTTTACTTCAGCAGGCCGAGCAATACCGCACGGGCCTCTTGCTTGACGGAGAGAAGTTGGCGGAGTTCATCTTGAGCCTTCTCGAGTTGCACTTCCTTCACCTTCGCCGCTGCGCGGTAAGCCGTCAGCTTGACCTTAATATCATCGGCAGAGGCCCCGGAATCTAAGGCCGACTGCAAGACTTCTGCATCGGGGTTAGCCTGACCGAAACCGCCGCGTCCCTGACGACCACCTTGACCACCCTGACCACCCTGGCCTCCGGGGGCCCCTTGACCGCCCGGGCCTCCGGGGCCGCCAGGGCCGCCCATGCCTCGACCCATGCCGAATCGAGAATCGCTGATTTTCTTAATGCGAGACTCAATGACGCTCCACTCTGCATCATCTTTCACGGCCAGCTGCTCGCGAACGCGCTCCATCATGCGTTGACGCATTTGCTCGGGATCCCAGTTGCCGCGACCCTGGCGGCCGCCCGGTGCGCCCGGTGCTCCGGATCCACCCGGTTGGGCTGCCGGTGCCTCGTTCTGGGCCAAGAGCGACCCGGTGGCTGTGGAAAGAATCAGGCCACAAATGGCCAACAGGGAGGCGAGAGACAAACGTTTCATGGCTATCGTTGTTAATTGCGGAGTCAAGAAAACCCCAGACAGGAGTGCTGACCGCAGCCATCGACCACTGGTTACGATGGAAGCAAATCGACCGTTCCCTCGACCGTCCCGGTGCTCTTTGGGTAAACTGGCTCCAGTAGGCCCTTGAGGCACATCTCTTGGGACCCAGCTCACGGATAAATTCGAGATCTGCGGGCACTTTTAAATCCTCCCACGCCCTCCAGCCTTTCACCCTTTCATGCCGCATCTCCACGACAACATCGATTTCACCGTCGCCCTCTTCGTCGTTCAAGACCGGAAGGTGCTCGTCATTCTACACCGCAAGCTCAGCAAATGGCTGCCGCTGGGCGGGCACATCGAATTAGACGAGGACCCGGAGCAGGCGGCCTTGCGAGAGGCGCGTGAGGAGAGCGGTCTGGAAATCGAGCTTCTCGGCGAGCGACCACCCACCACGGAACCCGGTACCCGGGCCCTCATTGCTCCCCGGTTTCTCGATATCCACCGCATTCATGACACCCATGAACACATAGGCATGATTTATTTTGCCCGTCCCATCGGTGGCTCGCTCACCCTGGCGGTCGAAGAGCATCGGGACATCCGTTGGTGTTCTCCCGAAGCGCTCGAGGAGCTAGATCCACCCATGAGCGGAGCCGTGAAGTGGTATTGCCTCAAAGCGATTGAAGAAATTTCCAGCAAGTCAGCCGGAACCACTCCATTGGGAGGTCACTCCTAGCGCAATGAAGTCTTTCGCACGACGAGGCAACACGGAGGTTCTGGCCGATGGGAGGCCCGCAGCGAGCTCTCAACGAAGCGCTGGCTGAAGTAGGTGCGGCCAGCACGAGGATTCATCGGCAAATGGTTTCGCCTCGGGGCCTGCCTAATCTTTTTGAAGGATTCTTCCGGGGGATTGGGATCCCGATTCCAGAAGGACTTCGACCGCCCAATCCGGACTGGCGATGGCCGGGGTCCACAGCGGTTGATCAAAATTCTGGAAGATCCAAACGTTGGTCTTCGTTCCCGGATGCAACGTCAGGCTCTGCGGTTCGAGCACCGGGGTGAGTTCAACTCCGGCCGGCAAGGCCAGTGGCCACGTTTCAGCGGGCGTGATGGCTGGTTTGCTCCAGCGCAGACTGAGTCCCTGAGTCGAACCGGAGCCCTCGATCAGCCGCCATTCCAAGGCGGATGCGTCTTTAACCACCTTCCGCCCCAACTCACGAGGCTTCCCATTTTCCCAGAACCTGAGAACCACCGTCGTGGGCTTCCCGGCCACTGGTTTTAGGCGCAATTGACGCTGCGCAAAAAGCCCCGGTTCTTGCGGACCTTCATAACGCCGGTTCTGACCGCCTCCTCGGACGATTTCCGGGTGGAATGTGATCAACGCGTGGAACATGGAAAACGGCAGTGCCGCTATGAGGGCTAGGTGCAGCAGTAATCCCCCTGCAAAGGCCCACCAACCGCGTCCCCGTCGAGGTTTCTGAACGCCGCGACGACGAGAGCGAAGGTACACCCCACTCAACAGGAGGGTGAGAGCTAGCCCGGCAATCCACCGTGACTTGAAAAACTCCGGATCACCCCCTTCTTCGCCCCCGCGACCTAAGACCACGGAACCTAGAGTGCCACCAATTACCATCAATAGACCCCGAATACCGGCCGTTGCGAATAACGCCCAAGCCCGGCCGCGACGCTCAGGCTCCGGGCCTTGGAGCCGCCGCAGTGCCAGCCCGCCGAAGATCGAACCAATAAAACCAACCCATACTGCTGCGAAAAGCGTTAGGACCACCGGCCCCAATCCGTTCATATCCATCGCCATCAGCCGCTGAAACAGCCATCCGGGGGTAATGAGAAGAATCCCGAAAGCGGGCACCGACAAAACAGCAGCGATCAAGGACAGCCGGGACCATCGCCTGAGGAGGGGCAGGTCAGCCGGTGGAATAAAAACCACATCAGATGGAGTGTCGGACGCGCTAATGGAATCCAAAGATAACCAAGGGTTTTCTGATTGGCGACACCTTGTCGCCGGCGCGTAAAACTTATGAGAGTCGGTCGTTCCCGGTGGAATTCACTTTCAGCCGGGAAGGACCCGTCCTAGACTCGCACCGCTGTTGGCCGATGGTGTAATGGTAGCACAGGGGCCTTTGACGCCCTTAGTCATGGTTCGAATCCATGTTGGCCAACCATATTTTTAGCCCGTTTTTGGGCCTTTTTTGAGCGCTGAAACTTTTTGAGCGCTGACTCCCTGCGCTGATAGAGACAAAATCTCCCCCTTTTCGGTGCAGTGCTCCTTCAGCGGTGTCGAGAGGTGAGCCCTACATGTGCCCAACAGGGCGCTCAATAACCGTACAGGGCGCACTAATAAAAAAACCCGCCTGAATCAGGCGGGTTTGTCTTCGAGCTGGAATTACTGCCAGCCCCTTTCAAAGGTCTATTACTTGACGGCTTCGATGTGGGTCACGGCCAACTCCTTGTGTTCCTTATCCAAGGTGCCGGTCACTTTAACCTTCTTGGTCTCGCTGCAGATTTCCTTGTGGAAACCCTTGGAGACATCACCGGTCAGCTTGTAGGTGGTGGTATGGTCGCCTTCTTTCACTTCGACGACGTTCTGGCACTTGTCGGCCTTCTTGAGGGCGCACTTCAGGCACTTGCCTTCGCCAGTGAGGGTCACTTCCTTGGCGAAGGTTGCGGTTGAGAAGGCAGCCAAAACAGCAACAGCGAGGATCAGTTTCATAAAGTTCTTATATGAGATTTTCATGGGCATCAGATCGTCTCTGACCCTAATTAGCAAGCTCTAAATCATTGGTTTGGATTTTCTTGAATCAGACCTCGGCTCCTACTGCTTGAGTGGACCCTTCCGGCGCCTTCTCATAGCCGCAAATTCCTGCGAACGGTTGCCGAGCGACCCTTGTGAATCTGGGGCGGACAATCTTCTACAGAGCTGTTGCTTCAGGGTTTCTCATCTCGGAATTCCTAGGAAACCCGTTTCGTTATCGATATATTTATTGTTTTTAACCGATTTGGACGATTTTTTGGTCGAATCTCAACAACGTTCCAAAATTCAGAGATAGTTGCCTCTTTGAAATCCGCGGTTTTGCCGGAACCTCGAATCTGTTTTTGTCCAGAATGAGCGCCAGCGTTTCTTACTCCTTCCGAATTAGGCCGAACGCGTCTGGGGCCCACTAGAGTTGCTAAGAATTCGTTGAGGCAACCTACAAGATCAGGCCAAATCGATGATCCGTTAAGTTTTCGGGCTCAGTGGTTGTCAAACCGGCAGGTTTCATCGTTTTTCACTCCGTCACTGCGGCGGTCCGTGTCTGCCGACGTGGCGCTTTCGGAGAAATCGCCCTACCTCGGAAGTGGTCGGGTGAGGCTGGATCTCAGCAACGTTCCAGAATCTACCGACAGTGGCCGCTTCAACCTCGCTTCTCCCCACTGTTCCACGTGGAACATTCGATTCAAATCACCGCCTCGCCCTGAGATTGCTGATTGGGAAGAAATCACTACCCTCCCGGCATGTTCGTCTATCCTAAGCGGTATGATGTCATTGTGGTGGGAGCTGGCCATGCTGGGGTGGAAGCGGCTTTGGCTGCCTCGCGGATGGGCTGCAAAACACTGCTGTTGACCATCAATTTGGACACCATCGGGCAAATGTCCTGCAATCCGGCCGTTGGCGGACTTGCCAAAGGTCACCTCGCCCGAGAAATAGACGCTCTAGGTGGAGAGATGGGAAAGACGACCGACCTCTGCGGCCTCCAATTCCGAATGCTCAACACGAAGAAGGGGCCCTCTGTGTGGGCTCCCAGGGCGCAATGCGACAAGAAGGCCTATCAGTTTCGTTTGAAGTGGGTCTGCGAACGTCAGCCCCTTTTAGACTGCAAACAGGGTCAAACGCTCCGCTTGCTCCATCGAGAGGGCCGCGTTTATGGGGTCGAGACCGCCTTAGAGGTTCAATTCCTCGCCGAAACTGTCGTGGTTACCACCGGAACGTTCCTGCGAGGTCTCATGCACATTGGGGCCAATCAACAATCCGGCGGTCGTGCGGGTGAATCGGCGGCCACCGGCCTTTCGGGGTCCTTGGCTGAGGTGGGCCTTCGCTTGGGCCGGCTGAAAACCGGAACTCCACCTCGATTAGTCCGTCAATCCATCGATTTCACCCGAACTGAGCCCCAATATGGGGATGAACCGGTTCCCTGGTTCACTTATTGGAAAGAAGACCTCTGGAACGATCCATTGTTCCACGTGGAACATCGCACTGGAAGTTCCACACTTCCTCCCGGGCCTTACCCTGCGGGATCCATCCTAGCACGGCATGGCGGTCAAGAACCCTGCTACATCACCCATACCACCGATCGCACCCGGGAGATTATCCTGCAGAATTTGCACAAGTCCCCGATGTATTCCGGAGTCATTGAGGGCGTCGGACCCCGTTATTGTCCGAGCATTGAAGACAAATACGTCCGGTTCGCCGACAAACCAAAACATCAGATCTTCTTGGAACCAGAGGGAATCGCCACCGATGAAATCTACGTCAACGGGTTCTCGACCTGCCTCCCCTTTGAAGTTCAGGTCGAAATGGTCCATTCCATCGTTGGTTGCGAAAAGGCAGAAATCCTCCGGCCCGCCTACGCTGTCGAGTATGACTTCTCTGATCCCACCCAACTCTCTCCCAGCCTAGAAACCCGCTGCTGCCAGAATCTCTTCCTAGCGGGCCAAATTAATGGCACATCCGGTTACGAGGAAGCCGCAGCCCAAGGAATCATGGCCGGCATCAATGCGGCCCGACGAGTCCAAGCCAAAGACCCGATCGTCCTGCGACGAGATCAGGCTTACATTGGGGTTCTCATCGATGATCTCGTCACCAAAGGCACCCTCGAGCCTTACCGGATGTTTACCAGCCGGGCCGAATACCGCCTCCTCCTGCGTCAAGATAACGCCGACCAACGCCTGAGCCCGATCGGTCGGGACATTGGTTTGCTACCTCAGCGGCACTTTGACCAGTTCTCCTCCAAACTTCTCTCAATTCAGGAAGAAGTCCGTCGGCTTCAAACGACCCGGCATGGTCAGGACCTCCTGTCCGATCTCCTCAAGCGGCCCGAAATAGAGTATAGCACCTTGCCCGGTCTCAGAACCGATCTGCCCGACGAGGTCACTCTGCAGGTCCAGATCACTCTCAAATATGCCGGTTACATCGACCGCCAAGAAGCGGAAGTCGATCGCCTGCGTCTTTGGGAGAATCAAGGCATCCCTGCCACTTTGGACTACGGACAAGTCCCCAGCCTACGGATCGAGGCCCGCTCAAAGCTCCAATCCATTCGGCCCACCTCCTTAGGTCAGGCGGGCCGGATCAGCGGTGTCACCCCCGCCGATGTCTCGGTCTTGAGTCTCTTCCTCAAACGAATGATGGCAGCCCCATCCAAAGCAGAATCGGAGTCCAACGCCTGCTGCTCGGAGGAACACTTAGATGCCCCTGGGGCCCACAATCAGTGCTGCGGAGACCTCTAAAACGGGATAGTTCAGCGGGATCGGTCGTCCTTATCGAGTCTTCTTCCACCGGCGCTTCAATAGCTGGCTCGTTAAGGACCTCCCCCTCACTGTCCCCCGCTCACCCACTTCCCTGCCGCCCTAATTGTTCCGGCTCCAGCCCTGGTCTCAAACTCCTTTGAGAACCCCGGGCGCCTCCCGAGGCATCAACTCAACCCATCACGTCTGTTCAGGGTCTCTTGGTTTGGAAGGTTGCCGAAACGGACAGATTCCGAGTACCGTCACCCCGTGCCGAAGCCCTCGCGTCTCCAACAAATCCAGGCGGATGTCGCGGCGACCTTCCGCGACGGTGTCCACGCCCATCCGGATCCCGAGTCTCTGTCCGCATTCCAGAAATTCACCCATTTCTGGGCTTTGGTAGTCCGATTCTTCTGGAAAAACCGCTGCCAAATCCGGGCCTCGGCCCTGGCCTACACCACTTTAATGGCCTTAGTGCCACTGCTGGCGGTCTCGATCAGCATGCTGGCGATCTTCCAAATCGATAACGCCAAGAAATCGATCGATCGCTGGATCTCTCAGTTGGTCCAAAATGTGGCTCCGACGTTGGGATTGTCGGGTCAACAAGGAGCCGACGTTTCACAGGAGGCCGTGGTCACCGAAATCGTCAAGATCGTCTCAAACATCCCATTCGGCACGATCGGCATCACTGCGATGATCGGTCTGATCTTTGCCGCCATCTCAATGATGCGGACCATCGAAGCTGCCTTCAACGACATCTGGGGTGTCACCCGCTCTAGGTCCTGGTGGAACAGCATTCTTCTCTATTGGGGGGTTCTGACACTGGGGCCGGCCGTCCTAGCCTTGGTCACCACCTCGAGTTATGTTAAGGCTACCTTCCAACAGGTCGAATGGATGCAGCGACTCCCCCTCTTGGGCATGCTCAACACCGCCCTTCTCCCCATCATCACGCTGGCCATTGCCTTTGGCCTCTTCTACTTGTTAATGCCCAATACTCGGGTCGATCCCCGATCGGCTGCCGTTGGAGCAGCGGTGGCCGCCACCCTCTGGTGGGGTAACTCCCAACTGGGAGCCCTCTACAATACCCGAGTAGTCACCTACTCCAAGATCTATGGATCCCTGGGTGCGGTGCCCCTGTTCCTTCTAGGACTCTACTTTTCCTGGTTGATCCTGCTCTTTGGATCACAAGTGGCCTACGTGTTCCAAAATAGAGGCGCTTACCTTCAGGACCATAAAGCCGACTCGATCCACCAAAACGGGCGCGAGTTCGCCGCCTTGCGTTTGATGACAGCCATTGGGATGTGCTTCCAACGGGGCGAGCGTCCTCCGGCCGCCTCGTCCCTGGCCAACCAGTTGGGTATCCCTCCGAAGCTTGCTACATCCCTGCTCGGTTCACTGGCCTCCTCCGGCCTTTTACATGAAACCTCAGGGGCCGAAGCCGCCTTCGTTCCGGCTAAACCCCTGAACGAACTATCCATTCAATCCATCCTACTCGCCATCCGGACGGCGCATGGAAGGGATATTTCTACCGCTGAGGATGCCGGACGCCAGCCGGTGACTCAGGCTCTCGATGCGGTTCGAAAGGCCGAAAACTCCATGGCCTCCACCTACACTTTGGCCCAACTGGTTGATGAAGCCGCCGAAGCCTCAAAGCCCAAGCTCAAAGAGCCCTTGACCAGTCCTTCGTAGGTCTCCTGACCTCTCACCACCCAGCTCTCGGCGCCAGGCTCCGCTGCCAGGCTCATCGAGGAACTGGGCCGTCCAACGCCAACTCAGTTTTGGTCCCGCGAACGTCGTCGACCATGCTCACACTGCACGTCCATCGGTCGGCCTGCTCCCGGAACTGCGTGATCGAGAAGTGCTTAAGGCGAACCTTGCGCGCGTCATAAACCTCGGCACTCAAGACCACTCCGAGCTTTTCATCGATCCAGGACCTAACCGAGGCTGGTCCCTCGGGTTTCTTGGAGACACTTTCGAGCACTTGACACCACCTGCTATTACTCAATTCACGACCAATCACGCGCTGTTCTGGCCAATGAAGAAATTCCATGCCCAATTCACGAAGTAAAAAATCACTCTTTGCGATCGCCCAATCCCCAGACCCTCGGCCCCCCTGGATGGGTGGTTTCCCAAGACCCTCGACCACCACTTCAAAGGTCGGAGGACCCTCAGCACTGTAGTGGATTCTTGAAACCTCCCCTGCGCCCTTCGCGTCCGGGCCTCCCACCCGATATTCAACTGTCCATCGCCCCTTCCCGGGTTGAGTGACCACAGTCACCGGAATCTGACGGCGTCCCTCCCGATTACGGATCCTCAAGACCGCCTGATTGGTTGAGGACTCTTCGGGAGCCACCGTCCGCAACCGTTGGGCCAACTCTCGTCCCTGGGACTCCGCCGTCTCATCAGCGCCAGCGACCGACAACACACCCGTCACGACGACAAGAATCCAGAGGATGGCCCAGACAAACCCGGGAACCCGGCTCTTTGACTGCAATGAGGGAAGCCTAACGCTCATCGGAGAATCACTTGGGGCCGCTCTCCGCGCCGACCTTGCACGATCAATCCGGCCGACCCTGGAGCCGACGAGCCACCCGAACAACCACAACCTCCTCCGCGGCTGCCCAGCAAACGGAGCCCTTTTCGCGGTGCCCATCGGGCCCACAGGAACAACGCCAGCGTGATTCCCACCACACTCAGAGCCGCTAATTTCTGCCAGTCCATACCCGGCAGCATAACCGCAGGCCCCTGGGGAGCAATCCCTCGCGTCGGGGGACAAATTTGGACATTCCTGACGATTGACCTGATGGCTAGGCATGCTTGTCTGTCCGCCATGCAACCCCCCCGCTTGATTGGGTTACGTCGCCTGGGATGGGTTCTCGTGTTCGGGCCCGCTCTGGGCTGCGGTTTATTGGCCCTCTCAGGATGCACCGCCACCTCAAAAGCTCGGATACTCATGCCCGCTCCGGACTTCCCTGCCGTCATCCACCCTTTAGACGGGAGTGTTGGCTCCGTGGTTCTGGTCAATGAGCGCCTCCAGTTTGTGGTGATGGATTACTCCTTCAGCACTCTGCCACCCACCGGCTCCCTTCTAGAAGTATACCGTTCCACCAACCGCGTGGGCCGAGTCCGGTTGTCCCGATGGAGCAATCCGACAACGGCCGCCGCCGACATCATTGAAGGCGCGCCCCAAATCGGCGACACCGCTCGACCCGATTAATGCCTCATGAGTTGGTTTTAATTTCTTATACCTTTCATCCGAAGGGAGGCTCGCTTGACCCTCCAATGGGCCAATCTCTACGCTACGGCCGTGCGTTCCTTTTGCCTCTTCATTCGCAGCATGGTGCACCTCACCGCGATCTGCCTTGGGCTCCTCTGCCCAAATGGCCTGATGGCTGCCGAACCTGCTGCCGGTCTGGCCCAAACACTGCGATCAGGAACCTCATCCGATCACCGTACTGCTGACGGAATCGCCCTATTTGTGCCTTCGGGCGAACCTGCTACGCCCTTCTTAATCCCAGGGCCCTTCACCTCAGCCTGGACTGGTGAGCTGTCCGTCGACCTTCGCGGCGAGTACTCCTTCCATGGGCTCTTCACCGGGCACCTCAAGGTTTCCATTAATGATGCGGTGGTCCTCGATGCCGACGGCAAAAGCCCGGCTTGGATCGAGAGCTCGAAGGTCCGACTCAACAAGGGGGCCAACAAAATCCTGACCGAATACACGGCTCCCAAGTCGGGTGAAGCCCTGGTGCGAGTGTATTGGTCCGGCAAAGAGGTTCCCTTCAATCCCATCCCCGTGGGCGCCCTCAGCCACACGGCCAACGCTGACATCTCCTCTGCCAACCAACTGCGACGAGGCCGCGATTTATTTGCTGAACTCCGGTGCTCGCACTGTCACACCACCCAGGGCGGCATGCCCGATCTCACGGCCGACGCGCCGGCCTTTGGTGGAATTGGATCCCGGCGGAACTCGACGTGGCTGGCTCAATGGATCGCCAACCCAGAATCCCTGCGACCCGGCACTCCTATGCCCGCGCTCTTCCACGGAGCGGACGCCGCCACCCACTCCGACGCAATTGCCGCCTTTCTCGGTTCACTCAAGGCAGCGAACCCTCCTTCACCGGCTGCGGCCTCTACGGCCGAACTCGTGGAAGCCGGTAAGTCCCTGTATGAGAAACTGCACTGCGTCGCCTGCCACGTGGCTCCCGAAGACACCAAGGCCGACCCGGCCAAGATCTCCCAAAAACAGGTGCTGGCCAAATTCAAGCCGGGGGCCCTGGTCTCCTTCCTCCGGAAGCCCTCGGAACACTTCGCATGGATCGGGATGCCCGACTTCAAGCTCTCCAACGACGAAGCCTCCCAGCTGGCTGCCTACCTCGAATCGGCCGCTGACAAACCCTCGGAACGTTCTATCCCCTCCGATGAGGCACTCATCCTCAAGGGCAAGAACTTGGTCCAAAACTCCGGCTGCCTCAACTGTCACACCCTAGACCTCCCCAACGCCTACAAAGCTCCCGCTCTGGCCACACTCAAGCCCGAGGCCTGGTCGGCCGGTTGCTTGGCAGCCTCACCCACCGCTGAATCCAAAGCACCCCGGTATACTCTCTCGTCCGCCGATCGCCAGGCGCTGGCGGCCTTCGGTCGGACCGACCGCTCTTCGCTCACCCGACACACGGCCGCGGACTTCCTGGAACGCCAGTCGGTGTCCCTCAATTGCCGGGAATGCCATGGGAAATTCGAAGGCTTTCCTACCTGGGAGCTCCTCGGTGGTAAACTCAAGCCCGAGTGGGCCAGCCGCTTCATCGGTGGATCGGAGTCCTGGAAACCCCGCCCGTGGCTTGAATCCCGGATGCCGGCTTTCCCCACCCACGCCGCGTTCCTGGGACAAGGATTGGCCACCGCGCATGGATTGGCCCCAATAACAGAGGCAGATGATGCTC
>Ga0255130_1000597_pt1 | contig 11166 bp, 5 predicted proteins | sample Law_Yuk_RepB_8d_FD_188560 | JGI IMG/M metagenome (GOLD analysis project Ga0255130, IMG submission 188560) | Freshwater microbial communities from St. Lawrence River, New York, United States - Law_Yuk_RepB_8d | ecosystem: Environmental > Aquatic > Freshwater > River | place: USA: New York...
GCCTCCAGGGGGCGGGAGGACCGCCCCCTGGAGGCGGAGGTAGAGGAGGGCCACCCCGGCCAAGGTGGCCACCTGGAGGAGCATGAGGGCGCTGGCCTCGGGGAAGGCCAGGCGGTAGGCGAGAAGGGTGTAGACCTCCACCTCCAAGGTGGCGTACCGGGGCCCTCCGAGGAGCAGGGGCACCCCGAAGGCGGAGAAGGCGTAGAGGAAGACGAGGAGGCCCGCCGAGCCCAAAGCGGGGAGGAGGAGGGGAAGCCCCACCCGGAGGAAGGCCCGAAAAGGGCTCGCCCCCAGGACCCGGGCCGCCTCCAGGGGCCTTTCCAGCGCCAGGGCCACCGGGAGGAGGATGCGCAGGGCGAGGCCCAGGTTGTAGAAAAGGGCGGCCCAGTAGAGGACGGCCCGGGTGCCGTAGAGGTCCAGGCCCAGAAGCCCTCGAGGCCCCACCAGGGCCAGAAACCCCAAGGCCACCACCGGGGTGGGCAGGACGAAGGGCAGGGTGGAAAGGGCGAGGAAGCCCGCCCTACCCGGGAAGCGCCAGCGGAAGAGGAAGGCGAGGGGTAGGGCCAAGGCCAGGGTGAGGAGGGCGGAGCCGAGGCCGTACTCCAGGCTGAAGAGGTAGCGCTCCCAGTAGTAGGGGTTGGCCAGGGCGCGGCCGAACCCCTCCCCCACCCCCAGGACCAGGACCCGGCCTAAGGGGTAGAAGAGGGCGAAGGCGAGGAAGGCGAGGACCAGGGCGGCCGCGCCCACCCCAGCTCACCGCCGCCCGGCCCGCACCGCCTCGGGGTCCTGGCCCTGGAGGACCACCCGGGTCCACTCCTCAATCCACCGCTCCCGGTTCGCCGCCATGCGGGCCGGGTCCAGGCGCACGGCCCCGGCGGGAGGCGGGGTGAAGCGGAAGACCTCGGGCAGGCGGGCGTCCCGCCTGGCGGGGTAGACCCACATCTCCGTGGGGATGTTCTCCTGCACGGGGCGGGAGAGGAGCCAGTCCACGAAGCGGCGGGCGGCCTCCAGGTTCTTGGTCCCCTTGAGGATGCCCACGAACTCCACCTGGAAGAAGGCGAGCTCCGGGAAGAGGTTCCCGGTGGGGGGCTCCTTGTACTTGCCCTCGGAGTAGTAGACCTCGGCGGCGGGGCTCGTGGTGTAGGAGACCACCAGGGGCCGGTCCCCGCCGTGGAGGGTGAAGTGGGTGTAGTAGGCCTCGCTCCAGCCCTTGGCCACCCGGACGCCCCCGTCCCGGAGCCTGGCCCAGAAGTCCAGGTACCCGTCCTCCCCGAAGCGGGCCACCGTGGCCATCAGGAAGGCGAGGCCCGGGGAGCTGGTGGCGGGGTTCTCCACCACGAGCAGGCGGGCGTACTCCGGGCGGGCGAGGTCCTCCGGCCTTTGCGGCAGGGCCTTGCCCCGGAAGTAGGCCCGGTCGTAGTTGAGGCTGACGAAGCCGTAGTCCACGGGGATGGCCCGGAAGCTGGGGTCCAGAAGGAGCTCGGAGCGGAGGTTCCGGATCTCCGGGCTCACGTAGGGGAGGAGGATGTCCGCCTCGAGGGCCCGGGAGAGGAAGGTGTTGTCAAAGCCGTAGAGGACGTCGGCGATGGGGGCCCCCTTGGAGAGGATGGCCTTGTTCAGGGTCTCCCCCGCGTCGCCTCCCTTGAGGAAGCGGAGCCGGATCCCCGTCTCCTCCTGGAACCGGGCGATGAGGGCCTTGTCCAGGGAGAAGCTGGAGTGGGTGAGGACCACGAGCTCCTGGGCCAAGCCCAGGGTCAGGAACGCCAAAGCCGCCAGGATTTTCCGCATCGCGCCCCTCCTTGTCACCGGGAGGGGATGGCCGTCACCTTCCCTACGCCGGCATGACCCGGATCAGGTTCCAAGGGTATGCTCTCAGCCCCTTTGGGGCACCCCCGGTGACGGCCTCAGTCTACCAGAGGCCCGCGGAGGGCGGGGACCAAGGCGGCGAGGGCCTCCTTGAAGGCCTCCTCAAAGGCCTCGGGGGCGTCAATCCAGAGGTAGTGGCCCGCCTCCGGGAGGACCCGGATGGGGGCGCGGAGCCTCGAGGCCACCTCCTCGGCGTAGGGGTAGCTCGTCCCGTCCCGCTCCCCCACGAGGACGTAGAGGGGGCGGCGCTCCGGGGTGAGGTAAGGGGTGTAGTCCAGGCGCCAAAGCCCGTTGCGCAGGAAGGCGAGGCCGGGCGCGTCCGAACCCAAAATCCCCGCCCCCTCGGCGAGCCACTCGTAGGCCATCCGCCCCCGGGGGGTGGGGAACATGAGGCGGTCAAAGAGGGCCTTGGGCTCCTCCCGCTTGAGGGCCTCCTTGAGGTTCTCCTCCGGGTCGGGGAGGGGGGCAAGCCCCGCCGCCTCCGCCAGGCGGGCGGCGAGCCAAGGGAAGTTGACCCAGGGAGCGAGGAGGATGGCCCCTTCCGCCTGGGGAAAGCGCCTGAGCACCTCCAGGGCCACCACCGCTCCGAAGCCGTGGGCGAGGAGGCCGAAGCGCTCAACCCCCAAGGCCTCGGCGAGGAGGAGGGTGTCCTCCACCAACGCGTCCACGGTGAAGAGCCTGGGGTCTTGGGGAAGCTCCAGGCTCCGCCCCGAGCCCCGCTGGTCAAAGTAGACCACGCGGAAGCCCTCCAGGTAGTCCTGGAGGCCTTCCCGCAGGACGTAGGCGTTCCCCCCGGGACCGCCGTGGAGGACGAAGAGGGCGGGCCCCTCCACGGGACCCACGTCCTCCACGTAAAGCTCCGCCTCCCCTACGGGGACGTACCCGATCTCTTCCCGCATCCCCTATAGACTACCCCATCCTCCAGGCGGAAGGCCCAGACCCTGACCCCGGGCACGGCCTCGGCCCGGGCCCGGGCCTCCTCCCCGGCCCCGAGGACCTGGAGGAGGAAGACCCCTTCGCCCTCGAGGAGCCAGTAGGGATGGGGCAGGGCCTCCGCCAGGGCCACCAGGGCCTCCCGGTCCTTCCCCTCCACGAAGAGGACCCTCATTCCCCACCCCCCAAGGCGGGCCCCGCCCCCTGCCAGAGGCGGTGGTAGAGGAGGATCTGGGCGCTCTCCTCCAGGGTGGTCATGAGGCCGTAGGCCTCGAGAAGGGCCTCCTCCGGGGCCTCCTTCAGGCCCACGGCGAAGGCCCCGTGCCCCCTCAGGAGGCAGGCCCGGTGCTCCCGCAAGGCCTCGGCCACGCTCAAGGCCGCCTCCTCCGTGGCGGAGACCGTCTTGGGGGCGAGGACCGGGACCTCCTTCAGGTAGTGCTGGCCCTCGAGGTCCAAAGGCCTTAGGCGGGAGAGGTGGAAGGAGAGGGCCACGGCCACCCGGGGGTGGGCGTGGACCAGGGCCCGGGCCCCGGTCCTGCGGTAGACCTCCCGGTGGACCACGCTCTCCACGCTCGCCCCTTCGGGGATGGGCCCTTCCAAGGGCACCTCCAGGAGGTCCTCCGGGGTGAGCCTCGCCTTCTGCACCCCGCTTTTGGTGATGAGGAACCCCCCCTTGGTGCGCACGGAGAAGTTCCCGGCCGTGGCGGAGATGAGGCCCTGGGCGAAGAGGTCCTCGCCCACCTGACGGAACGCGGCGTACAACCGGGCGCGCACGGGCCCATTATGCCGGAAAAAGGCCCCCGGGGAAACCGGGGGCCTCCACCTTGCGGGGCGGGCTTAAGCCTGCTTGCCGGGCTGCTCCCGCTTGACCCCGCGCCGGGCGGCGGGCCGCTCCTTGGCCTCCACCGCCTCCTTGCGGGCCTCCTCAATGGCCTTCAGGGTCTTCTGGTCCACCACCTGGGTGAAGCGGACGAAGTCCGAACCCGTGCCCGCCGGGATCAGGCGGCCCAGGATGACGTTCTCCTTGAGGCCGATGAGCTCGTCCTTCTTCCCGGCGATGGCCGCCTCGGTGAGGACGTGGGTGGTGTTCTGGAAGCTGGCGGCGGAGAGCCAGCTCTTGGTGGAGAGGGCGCTCTTCGTGACCCCCATGAGGAGGGGCTTCCAGGCCACCGGGGTCTTGCCCTCGGCGATGAGCCTCTCGTTCAGGGCCTCCACGTCCCACTTCTCCAGGACCTGGCCCTCGAGGAGGCGGCTGTCCCCGGGGTCGGTGACCTCCACGTACTTCATCATCTGCCGGACCACGATCTCAATGTGCTTGTCGTGCAGCTTCACGCCCTGGGCCCGGTAGACCTTCTGGATCTCCTCCACCAGGTAGCGCTCCACCGCCTCGGGGCCCTTGGCCTCCAAGAGCTGGTGGGGGTCAATGGCCCCGCGGGTGAGGGGCTGGCCCGCCTCCACGTAGTCCCCGTCCTTGACGAGAAGGCGCGCCTCCTTGGGGAGCTTGTACTCCTTGGAGAAGCCCTCGGACTCCACGAAGACGGAGAGCTTCTCCTCCGTCTCCTCAATGCGCACCACCCCGTCAATCTCGGAGATCACCGCCTTGGCCTTGGGGCGCCGGGCCTCAAAGAGCTCAATGACGCGGGGCAGACCCTGGGTGATGTCCGCGGCCCCGGCCACGCCGCCCGTGTGGAAGGTGCGCATGGTGAGCTGGGTGCCGGGCTCGCCGATGGACTGGGCGGCCACGATGCCCACCGCCTCGCCGATGGAGACGGGCCGGGCCATGGAGAGGTCGTACCCGTAGCACTTCTGGCAGACCCCGTAGCGGGTCTGGCAGGTGAGGGGGCTGCGGACGGGCACCTCCTGGATCTCCCCGGCCTCGGCGGCCTTGATGAGGAGGTGGACGTCGTCCATGGAGAGGTAGCGGCCCTCCTCGAGGCGCACCCCCAGGACCTCCACCTCCCGGGCCAGGACGCGCCCGTAGAGGCCCGCCTCAATGTCCGCGCGCTTCCTCAGGCGCAAGGAGCGGGTCACCTCGTCGGGCTGGAAGAGGGGAACGGAGATGTAGTTGGTGGTGCCGCAGTCCGCCTCCCGCACCACGATCTCGTGGGTCACGTCCACGAGCTTGCGGGTGAGGTAGCCGGAGTCGGCGGTGCGGAGGGCGGTGTCCGCCCCGCCCTTACGGGCCCCGTGGCTGGAGATGAAGTACTCCAAGACGGTGAGGCCCTCGCGGAAGGAGGAGCGCACCGGCACCTCAAAGGTCTCGCCCGAGGGCTTCTGCATGAGGCCGCGCAGGCCGCAGAGCTGGCGGATCTGCTGCGGGTTGCCCCGGGCCCCGGACTGGGCCATGACGTAGAGGGGGTTGAAGGGGTAGTTCTCCTCAAAGTTCTTGAAGACCGCCTGGGTGACCTTCTCCGTGGTCTCGGTCCAGAGCTGGAGGATCTGGTCGTACCGCTCCCGGTCGGTGAGGAAGCCCATCTCGTAGGCCTGCTCAATCTGGAGGAGCTTGCGGTCGGCCTCCTCCAGGTACTGCTTCTTCTCCTCCGGGATCACGGCGTCGTCAATGCCGATGGTGATGCCGCTCGTGGTGGAGAAGGTGAAGCCGTAGTACTTGAGGGCGTCCAGGAGCCTGGCGGTCTTCTCCATCCCCAGGCGGAGGAAGGCCTGGTAGACCAGGTCCTTGAGGGAGTTCTTCTCCTGGGGCACGTCCAGCTGGATGAGCTCCCAGGCCACCTTCTCGTCCTCCACCGCCTCGGCCACGATGCGGGCGAAGAGGATGCGGCCCGGGCTCGTCTCCAGCCGCTTGCCCATGTAGCGGACGGTGACCACGTCCTGCAGGTCCACGATGCCGTGGGCCACGGCGAGGAGGGCCTCGTCGGGGTTGGCGAAGACGTACTTGAGCCGGCCCACGCTGGTCTCCCTGCCCGCCACCTTGATGGGGGCGTTCAGGGCCACCTCTCCCCGCTCGTGGGCGGCCAGGGCCTCCTCGGGGGTGGCGAACTCCAGGCCCGCCCCCTTCTTCTCCTTGCGCACCTGGGTGATGTAGTAGAGGCCCAGGATGATGTCCCGGCTGGGCTTGGCCAGGGGCTCCCCGGAGGCCGGGGAGAGGAGGTTGTGGGCGGAGAGCATCTGGATGCGGGCCTCGGCCTGGGCGAAGGAGGAGAGGGGGACGTGGACGGCCATCTGGTCCCCGTCAAAGTCGGCGTTGAAGGCCTCGCAGACCAGGGGGTGGAGCTGGATGGACTGCCCCTCCACCAAGACGGGCTGGAAGGCCTGGATGCCCAAGCGGTGCAGGGTGGGGGCGCGGTTCAAGAGGACCACCTTGCCGTGGATCACCTCCTCCAAGGCGTCCCACACCTCGTCCTTGATGTCCCGCTGGCGCTCCAGCATGCGCCGCGCCGCCTTGACGTTGGGGGCGATGCCCTTCTCCTCCATCTTCTTGAGGAGGAAGGGCTTGAAGAGCTCCAGGGCCATCCGCTTGGGCAGGCCGCACTGGTGGAGCTTGAGCTGGGGCCCCACCACGATCACGCTCCGGCCCGAGTAGTCCACCCGCTTGCCCAAGAGGTTCTGGCGGAAGCGGCCCTGCTTGCCGGAGAGGATGTCGGTGAGGCTACGGAGGGGCCGGTCGGAGCCGGGGTTGGTCACGGGAGCGCCGCGGCGGCCGTTGTCCAGGAGGGCGTCCACCGCCTCCTGGAGCATCCGCTTCTCGTTGCGGATGATGATCTCGGGGGCCCCCTGGGCCAAGAGCTTCTTCAGCCGGTTGTTGCGGTTGATGAGGCGGCGGTAGAGGTCGTTGAGGTCGCTCGTGGCGAAGCGGCCGCCGTCCACCTGGACCATGGGCCGGAGGTCCGGGGGAAGGACGGGGACGGCCTCGAGGATCATCCACTCGGGCCGGTTCCCCGAGTCCAGGAAGGCCCGCACCACCTCCAGGCGCTTCCTGGCCTTGGCCCGCCGGGCCCGGGAGGGGTGCTTCATCTCCTCCAGAAGCTCCTTCTCCAGGGCCTCGAGGTCCAGCTCCTTGAGGAGCTGCTGGATGGCCTCGGCCCCCATGCGGGCGTCAATGTCGTAGGACTCCACCACCCGGACCACGTTGCGGACCAGGTCCACCTCCACCCGGCCGTAGACGTCGCTTTTGACCTTGCCCCCGTCGGCGAGGACGTCCCCCGGGGCCACCCGGTCCCCGGTGGAAACCTCCACGTCGTCCTCAAAGGGGTAGACCCGGGCCTTGACCACCAGGATGCTGGCGGGCTCGTGGAGGTGGACCACCCCCTCGGCCTCGGCGATGACCTCCTCCTCGGGGTCAATGGCGGCCACGATCTTGTCCCCCGCCTCCACCCGGGCCCCCTCGGGGACCACCACGTTCATGTGGGGCTGGACGCGGTAGTCCTTGGGCTCCGTCCACTCCAGGAAGAGGGTGAGGTAGACCGTCTCCCCCTCCTCCTCCGCCTCCACCTGGGCGGCCCGGACCTGGCGGGGCATGCGGAGAAGGCCCTTGGCCTCGGCCAGGGGCTGGCCCTTCTCCACGATCTCCCCGTGGACCACGAGGGGCGTCATGCCCACGGGGAGGAAGTAGGTGGCCACCGGCTCGTCCTCCCGGCGGAGGACGAGGAAAGCCCCTTCCTCCAGCTCCTTAAGCTCCACCACGCCCTCCTCCTCGGCCCGGAAGAGGTAGGGCTCGGGGAGCTCGGCGAGGATTTCGCCGGGCTTGTAGGCCTCCTTCTCCACCCAGGCGGCGAGGGGAAGCCTGAGCCCGGCCCGCTCCTTCTTCACGTACTCCACCCGGACGCGGCGGGGGAAGCGGTAGAGGGCCACGCCGTCCAGGCGGCTCACCACCCCGGGGGCAAGCTCCTGGCCCTTTACCACCTCCTCCCCGTCCTTCACCAGCGCGTCCACCCCGGGGGGCAGGGGGTAGGTCTCCTGCTTGCCGTAGCGGAGCTCCCGGTACTCCTCGTCGGTGAGGAGCTGGCGCTTCTCCACCGGGACCCCGTTCAGGATGGCCCCCTTGGGATCCAAGACGATGTACTTGCTGAAGTAGAGGACCTGCTCCAGCTCGGTGGCGGAAAGGTCCAGGAGGGTCCCGATCTTGGAGGGGACGTCCTTGACGAACCAGATGTGGGCGGCGGGGGTGGCGAGCTCAATGTGCCCCATGCGGTAGCGGCGGACGATGCTCTTCGTCACCTCCACGCCACACCGCTCGCACACCTTGCCCTCAAAGCGCTGGCGCTTGTACTTGCCGCAGGCGCACTCGTAGTCCTTGATGGGGCCGAAGATGCGCTCGTCAAAGAGGCCGTCCCGCTCGGGCTTGAGGGTGCGGTAGTTGATGGTCTCGGGCTTCTCCACCTCCCCGTAGCTCCAGGAGCGGATCTTCTCCGGGGAGGCCAAAGCGATGCGAACCTTACGAACCTCTTTTTTCATGCTTCACCTCGGGGGAACCGCCTTCACCCTCACCGCTTGGAGGCCAACCCCTCAAAGATGTCCACGGGGTTGTCCTTCTCGTCCAGGGTCTGCACGTCCAAGGCCAAGGCCTGGAGCTCCTTCACCAGCACGCGGAAGGACTCGGGGACGCTGGGCTCGGGAACGTCCTCCCCCTTGATGATGGCCTCGTAGGCGGCGTTCCTGCCCTCAATGTCGTCGGACTTAAGGGTGAGCATCTCCTGGAGGGTGTGGGCCGCCCCATAGGCCTCGAGGGCCCAGACCTCCATCTCCCCGAAGCGCTGGCCGCCGAACTGGGCCTTCCCGCCCAGGGGCTGCTGGGTGATGAGGGAGTAGGGCCCCGTGGAGCGGGCGTGCATCTTGTCCTCCACCATGTGGTAGAGCTTCATGATGAACATCTGTCCCACCACGATGGGGCCCTCAATGGGCTCGCCCGTGCGGCCGTCGTAGAGGACCACCTTGCCCTGGAGGAAGAGCTCCTTAAGCTGCTCCTCCGGGGTCTTGCCCGGGGTGACGAGGCCGAGCTTCTCCGCCCGGCGGAGGACCTCCACCTCCCGCTTGTCCACGCCGAAGCCCTCGCCCTTGCGCTTGCCGAAGTAGACCTCAAAGGCCTGGGCGAGGAGCTCCTTGATCTCGGGCTCCTTGGCCCCGTCAAAGATGGGGGAGATGTAGCGCTGGCCCAGGAAGTACCCGGCGAGGCCCAGGTGGGTCTCCAGGATCTGCCCCAGGTTCATCCGGCTGGGGACGCCCAGGGGGTTCAGGATCACGTCCACGGGGGTGCCGTCGGGCAGGTGGGGCATGTCCTCCACGGGGAGGATCTTGGCCACCACCCCCTTGTTCCCGTGGCGGTTGGCGAGCTTGTCCCCCACCTGGAGCTTGCGCTTCTGGGCCACGTAGACCCGGACCACCTCCCGCACCCCGGGCTTGAGCTCCACCCCGGGGTCGCCCCGCCGCAGCCGGACGGTGCGGACCACGATCCCCCCTTCGCCGGGCGGCACCCGGAGGGAGGTGTCCTTCACGTCCCGGGCCTTCTCGCCGAAGATGGAGCGGAGGAGCCTCTCCTCGGGGGTGGGCTCGGACTCGCCCTTGAAGCTGGTCCGCCCCACGAGGATGTCCCCGGGCTTCACCTCGGCGCCGATGCGCACCACGCCCTCCTCGTCCAGGTCCCTTAGGGCGGCCTCGGAGAGGTGGGGGATGTCCCGGGTGATCCGCTCGGGGCCAAGCTTGGTGTCCCGGGCCTCAATCTCGTAGCGCTCAATGTGGATGGAGGTGTAGAAGTCCCGCTTGAGGAGCTCCTCGCTGATGACGATGGCGTCCTCAAAGTTGTACCCGTCAAAGGGCATGATGGCCACGAGGACGTTCTGCCCCAGGGCCAGGAAGCCGTTCTCGGAGGCGGGGCCGTCGGCGAGGAGGTCCCCTTTGCGCACCCGCTGCCCCACCACCACCCGGGGGCGCTGGTCCAGGGCCGTACCCTGGTTGGAGCGGTAGAAGCGGCGCAAGGGGTACTCCACCAGGCGGCCGTCCTCGTAGCGCACGACGATGCGGTTGCCGTCCACCTTGGCCACCTCCCCGTCCTCCTCGGCGTAGAGGGCGGCCAGGGAGTCCCGCACCACCCGCTCCTCGAGGCCCGTCATCACCACGGGGGCCTGGGCCCGGATGAGGGGCACGGCCTGGGTCTGCATGTTGGAGCCCATGAGGGCCCGGTTGGCGTCGTCGTGCTCCAGGAAGGGAATGAGGTTGGTGTTCACGGAGAAGACCTGCTTGGGGGAGACGTCCATGAACTCCACCTCTTCCGGGCTCACGATCACGGGCTCCCCCTTCCTCCGGGCCACCACCCGCTCGGCCGCGATCCGGTTCCCCTCCAGGGGGGTGTTGGCCTGGGCGATGGTGTAGCGGTCCTCCTCGGTGGCCGTCATGTAGACCACCTCGTCGGTGACCACCCCGCCCACCACCCGGCGGTAGGGGGTGCGGATGAAGCCCAGCTCGTCCACCCGGGCGTAGGCCGCCAAGGAGGTGATGAGGCCGATGTTGGCGCCCTCGGGGGTCTCCACGGGGCAGATGCGCCCGTAGTGGGTGCGGTGGACGTCGCGCACGTCAAACCCCGCCCGCTCCCGGGTGAGGCCGCCCGGGCCCAGGGCGGAGATCCGCCGCTTGTGGCGCAGGGAGGAGAGGGGGTTGGTCTCGTCCTTGAACTGGGAAAGCTGGCTGCGGCTGAAGAACTCCCGGATGGCGGCCTCCAAGGGGCGGCTGTTCACCAGCTTGGCCGGGGTGAGGCTGTCCTCCGAGCCCATGAGCATCCGCTCCCGCACCCCCCGGGCGAGGCGGGCGAGCCCCACCCGGAACTGGTCGGTCATGAGCTCCCCCACGGTGCGGATGCGGCGGTTGCCCAGGTGGTCAATGTCGTCCACCTCGTGGCCCGGGACCCCGGCGGTGAGGGCGAAGAGGTAGCGGAGGGTGGGGAGGAAGACCTCGTCCTTGAACTCCCCGTCCTCAAAGCGGGCCAGGGTGCGGCCCGAGAGGCGGATCCCCAGCTTCTCCTCCGCCTTGTACCGCCCGGCCTCGCCCAGGTCGTACCGCCTGGGGTCGGCGATGAGGCCGTAGACGTAGGCCACGGCCTTGTCCCGCTTGGGCGGGTCCCCGGGGCGGAGGAGGGTGAAGAGGCGGATCAGAGCCTCCTCGGGGCGCATGGCGAAGACGCTCTCGTCCATGAGGCCCTGGACCAGCTCCCCGTAGGCCCCAAGCTCCCGGGCCAGGGTCTCCTGGTCGTACCCCAGGACCCGAAGGAGGAGGACCAGGGGGAACTTCCGCTTGTTGACCTTCATGGAGACGACGCCGTTCGGCTCCACCTCCAGGTCAATCCAGGGGCCCCGCTTGGGCAGGGGGATGATGCTGGCGATGTAGCGCCCGGGCCGGGCGCTACATCGCCAGCATCATCCC
>Ga0255130_1000598_pt1 | contig 11140 bp, 14 predicted proteins | sample Law_Yuk_RepB_8d_FD_188560 | JGI IMG/M metagenome (GOLD analysis project Ga0255130, IMG submission 188560) | Freshwater microbial communities from St. Lawrence River, New York, United States - Law_Yuk_RepB_8d | ecosystem: Environmental > Aquatic > Freshwater > River | place: USA: New York...
GACATGAGTAGAACGAACACGAGTAGGACGGACATGAGTAGAACGAACACGAGTAGGACGGACATGAGTAGAACGAACACGACTCCGTCTTCGTTTACGACGCGTAGATCCCCCTTTTGCTCTCTGCAAATGATTCTCCCAGAAATTTATAAATTTCTGGTAATCTATGAACTTTTCTATAAGATGTGGATTTGTAACAGACATATTAAGTATTTTTTTACAGCTTTCTGAGAATACATCAGGACCCTTTTTATCTCCACCAAATATGTTGAGATCGTCTGCAAGGATAAGATTATCATAATATCTGCATCCTCTGCGATGTTTATACATAACATTATTAACCTCAATACAAGACATTCCAAAATCAATCAACATAAATATATAGTCACCGTTGTCCAAGAGATTTATCATAATATTATTGCTATGTAAATCATTATGAGAGAACCCATACGCTTTTTTGAAGTAATCCAATGATTTTACAATTTCTATGAGTATATGTGCTAATTGTGGGGTATCTATCTTTTTATCTGGTGAAGCGAGATAATCTAAATACTGTGCAAGAGTCATGTCAACCGCTTCCATTTTAAAATAAAAGAAGGGCTTCTCATCATCTTTATCTCTATAAAGCGCCTCTATCTTACATATATGTTGTCCATGTAATTTATCTGAAGAGAGAACACTTTGTATGAGAGCCTCTCTGTATACATCTTTATAGACTCCCTCTACTCTTTTATACACATGCCCTGAGGTACCCTTATATACTTGTCCAAACGATCCTTTACCGAGGTGCTCTAGGGTTTCGCGCCTTGTTTCTTTCCAGGATCTATCTTCCCAAACCCCTTCTACCCAATAAACGGTGTTTCCATCCTCAACGATTATCCCTCTGGGCAATGTAGCCGATATGGAATTGCGATGGAAGTTGTTCTTCTTAAACATATTTAGATTCGCCACCGTTTCTTCGCGTTGTTTTTCAGTACGTCCAAGGATACGTTGTAAAGGATCTATCACATCTTTTTCCGTAATATCTTCTGTAAAACGGGTACCAACCCCTACATTTCGTGGCTGCTCTCCCCAGCTCATCTATAATATACAAATAATTAAGATCCATCCACCTAAACCCTTTTACACCTATTCCCCAGCATGGCCGAGGAAGACCATAGATGCCAGCTGTGTATACACCCTACCGATGAACGGGCGAATGTTATTCAGTATACGGGAGATCTCGCCACGGCACCCTTCGTAGGCTTTCGTTGTGGGCATCGTTTCCATACCCACTGTTTCTGTATACGATTCTACGAAGGGGGGAATCATTTGCGTTGTCCTCAGTGCCGAGAATACATTCTGGAAGATAATATTCGCCATGGCTTGAGGCGTCTAGAAGAGCCCGATGCGTATGAGAGGAACACTCGGCAACGTGTTATAGATCTTTGGAATAATGAGGAAGTATTTCGCGAAGAAGTCAAAGAACTGAAGGCCTTGGAAATAGCCTATAAAAAGGAATATGCGAACTTGAATAAGGGTATTATAGCTCTCCGCAGAGAATGGAGAGAACTCACACTGCCTACTAAGACATTCTTGAGCCTACAGAAGAAGGAGTTCCAAAAGAGATTTAGCAAGCTAGAGCACCGTTCATCCACGATACGCGCATATGGACGCATGCAAAGAAAGAAACGACAAATCACGGAGACATACAATATAAACGGCTATTATCTTCGCGCACTAGAGGATATTCCTAAAGCTCCGCGATTTATGAGATATCGTTGTTTCCGTACTATCTCTGGTGTCTGGGCATTTCGCATAAGGATATAAAGTATTTCTGCGATTCACAACCATGTCGGTGACTATGAATACTGATATTAATATGAATCTAAGTGACCTATTCTATTATGACCTGTCAGGTACATACATGTATGACGAGTACAATAACAATAAGATTCTATCCAGTATCCCTCCTGTCCAAAAGCGCGTGGCTGATATTGTAATTGCCCACGCGATTCAGTCAAAGGAGTCGTGTCCCATTACCATGGAGCCCATTGACTCGTCCTCGGCCTGTGTTTCTCCGTGCTACCACTGTTTCCAGGCTGAGGCCATTCGCACTTGGCTTTCCACCGAATCAACATGCCCTGTGTGTAGGGAGGCATGCACAGCAGACAAGGCCAAATAAAGCCCGTCTAAAACCTTAGCAATATAATTAGACAATGGAGACTTGTTATCCCTTCTTTATGCTAGTAATCATGGTAGGCATTTTCTTTTATGTAAACTTATTCATGGTCATGGACTCCTCGGTAGACAAGATGCTTCTCCTGACCATGCGCGACGAGCTGTAAAAATTGACCACAACCCCTTTTACACAGACCTAGTCCCTACAAGGAAATGAAGACGCAGACGATCAATGGTGTACCGTATTTGATTAACGACAGCGGAGAGGTATTCGTATACTCTGCCGTTCCACACATTCATATCGGAAATTATTCCGCCGATACGAAGGTGTTGACTCTCTTTGATGACTGGCAGGCCAAGATGGCCGAGTGGACTACTTATTATCGCAAACAGCTCCAAACCCATACGCAAGAGGAGTTAGAGAAGGCTGTACAGCTACAGAAGGCTACCTAGGGCGAATCAATTCACAAGAAGAGGCTCTGATACATATATCTTGGTATGCTCCATTTTTCCACAAATATCGGGCAAGTCAAAGTCCTGGACATCCTTGAATTTTTCATAGCATTCTTTGCGAATGTGATCGGGTATTATGGCATTTCCACCAGCGGTGGCCTTGCCAATATCATCGCGAATGTATTTGAGGAAGGTCTTACAATCCCTTCTGCCTGAATACGGAATTGTAATCACTTCTTCGATCTTTGATTTGATGGATGACCAGTCGCTAGCGAGTTTCATGTGGATATGGCTTGATGACAGGTAACCGAGTTTATCTTGGAGGATGTTGAGAGTGGATACGGCAATACTCAGTCCGCCGAAGATCCAGGCGAGCTGGAAGCCGTTGACATTATAGCCACCAGCGATTACATTGGACAGTCCGGAGATGGCCGTGAGGCAATTCACACTAATCATAAAGGAGCGAGAGCGTTTATCAAATAAGCTAAAGGCCTGTGTGTGCATCCACTCAAAGGCCTTGGCGTTATCGCACCATGTTGCTAGCATTTGGTCAATGGCGGGAGACCAGTTCAGCGTATTTACTACGACCGATTCTGTTTCTTGATGCGCCGTGTCCGACATGCCCTTCTTCTTTTAGTGGATTTTCTCATTCTTGTCTTTCTCAGCTTGCCTACAGAGCCCCCTCCTGCTTTTGGCTTTCCACAAGCTTCACATTCATTTAGGGAGTGTGGGTTTTTCAATGTACAATCACTACAAGCCCAGCTTGTATTAGCTACGGGTTCAGATTTATCCCTCAGATAGTTCCGCTTTTCTTGTTGAACTCTTTCTGGAGTAACCTTTGAATATACTAAGGTGTAAGGTGTAAAAACCGCTGTAACTGTAGCAAGTTCTGCTAGAAATTCTTTGTTGCTCATGGAATGTATTGTATTGTCATTTATATTTAACCAGCTATTATCGGCCGTTGGATTCCTTACTGTGGCTATATAATGCCCGCTACTCACGCTGCCTGAATGATATACTATACCATTCAGTATGTAAGGCGCGTCAATTGGATCTCCTACTTCTACAAGAGGAGCAAGGGATTCCAGAAAAGTCGGTATATCGACATATGTGTTATCCTTTATAAAAGGTTGTACACTCATATCAAACCTCATTAAATTCACTATTAGCATTTCTGGCGCCCTTTGTGTTAATGAAATTTTCCCAGTATATTGAGTATTTCTCTTACAGGTATTACAATTGTTCGTGTCTTCTCGTAGTATAGATCGTTCTAATAAATCTAAAAGTGTGAGGCTGACACCTTTCGCTTTAGGGGCTCGAATGGGCAATCTTATAATAGAGTCATATTCTTTTTTTATTTTTATGGTACCACAACTACTACAAGTTATTCTTTTTTCATAAATGAGACCATAATGATTACGTAATAAAGAAGGAAGCGGACCACCAATTTTCGAATACGCGACACCTTCAAAATTCAGTGTAGGAACGCCATCAGGATGTCCGATTTCTTCACTTAGTTTATCAAGCAAGTGTAAAATAAACCCGTTGGAATCCTTCTGGTCGAAATTCTTATAATTTTCCATACCAGTTATTTCTTCACCAAGTGTTCTTTTAAAATCGTCGGCTCTTATTTGTGTACCCATGGGAGATTCTGCGCACGCACTATACAAAGCAATAAGGGCCTTTGATAGTTTCGCTGTTCCTCGTAGCATAGGTAAATAACCGCTTTTCCTTATAAACATTCTTGCGAATGTTTCATCTGAGAAAAGTGCCTGTAATCCCGAACTCATGTAACAGGTATTGCCGAGGTTTATTAATCCGCGGAACCGGCCTGTATCTTCTGTTTGACCGGGGATTGATATGCGAATAACCTCTTTTACACGTTCTTCAAAATCTTTCGAGAGAGCTTGTTTTTGCGTTTTCATAGCAACATTATATGCCTTCTGATAGTTCGACTTTTCAATAAAGTTACTGTGATTTATGCCCATGTCAGTTAGCCGTCTCTTTAGTTCTCCAACCGTTAAGTTTCTAAGATTAGCATGCACTTTCGGCATTTCTGGATAAGGGGAAAATGCTCGGAATGCATTAGACACATTATTTGCCGGACCATTCCCTTTAGCATTTTGTAAGAGACGTACGAGATCCTTCTTTTCCAAGGCTCCAGGGGGAATACTTACTCCTCTACTAATCAGAAGTTGCAATAGTTCTTTTACAGGACGATTTGCCATAGCTGGCATAGGCGTGCCACATGCGGCACACGCACTAGCAGATTCTTCATTTACAAGAGTACATCTTGGACAAGCCCAAGGCATCTTACTAATATAGACGAACTAAAAATATCTTGACCACCTTTGCGAAGCAAAAGGCCCTACGCGAAGAGCTCAATCAGCTTAGAATACACGCTGTAAGGGGGCGGAGACCACGACGACCACTTGAGCTCCCCCACCAAATCCAAATACTCCTTTAACACCGGATTCGCAGCCTCGTAGATGACCGCATCGCGCTCCTTCGCAAGAGCGCGCATGGACTTGTGATTCTCCCGCTCACCTGTGCGCCTGTCAATGATCTCATTGCAGATGCCCGTATCCTTGTCGGTCGTCAGTCGGATCAGCATATAGCCGATGCCGACCAGATCCGTCTTCCAGGCATAGAGCCACTGGTCCGGGTCGGCGCCCTTGGACATGTAATACCAGCGGGGATATATGGACGCGTTCCGCACCTTGACAGAATCCACGAAACCCACAGTGGCGTAGTCGGCAATGACGAAATTGTCTTCACCGTCGGCGAGCACATTCTCAGGGCGCCAGTCCAGATAAACACGCGCGTGATCCTTGTGAAGATCGCGCGCAAACTCTAGGCACGAGACCGCGATCTTGCGCCACAGATGCTTGTGAGCAAGACGGGAGATGTGGCCGTCGTATTGCCTCATGGCATACCAAACAGACTCGGGCGTCATGCCGAATTGGTGGTAGGGCGAGTTAGGCATCTCAATCATGTTAGCAGGCTCCCTCTCGGATCTCATCGCAAGCAACAGCGCCAGCTCATCGGAACCCTTGTTTGGCTGAATCTTGAGGAGCCAGCGCTTGCCCTGGTCAACATCATGACACGTGGCCTCATACACCGCATTCTTCCCACCGCTGTAAATGCACTTTCCGAGAGTCCAAGGGCCGTACATGATTGGTGGGAGGACCTAACAAAGGCGGCTGCCGCCGTTTCAATTTTTAGGGGAGGCTCTTTGACGCGTTTGCATAGCGAACAATATAAGGATATTCCAAGGGCAAATTCACCTTACATTTCTCGCTATACAGACGAATGACAAGGGGACTCTTTATCTCAGAATACAGCTCGCACCCCATGAGGTAATACAAGTCCTTATAGTGTACCTCCGTATCCCAGTCACCCTCAGTATGAACCCATCCAAGCTCGTCGTTCGTATATGTAAGAGGGAGCAGTGGGCCAAGTACTCTGTCCTTCGTAGTTGTAAAGGTGGCTACACCCATGATCAGACCCCTGCTTTGCCCTTTTACAAACCAAAGCCGATCTCCCTCTTTTACCGAGCCCATGAAGCCCTTTGAATCAGCGTTTTTTGAATTGATACCCCAAATATTTTTCAGCGATGATGAAAGGAAGTGTTTACCATCACCTATACGAAGAAGATAGTCGTTTACCATGGGTGAGGACATGTCGCTTAGGTCAGGAGGCCCCTTCAATTTTATGAGCTTTTCCCGTTAGTCATATAGTAGAGCAGACGATGGCAAAGGAAACTCGTCCCTGGTATGACAAGTGCGGAAAAGCTCCGTGGCAACCTCCTAGCATCGCCTTCCGCATCGTGTGGCCTATTCTATACGCGCTCTACGCCATCGCGCTCTACATGGAATGGTCATCGGAACAAACAAGAAACTATCTTCTCCTAGGCCTCGTACTGAATCTGTGCTGGGTTCCGGCCTTTACATACAATGCCCGACTAGCTCTCCTTTTACTCACATGTATGATCGCCGTGGCTGTGAAATGTATTATGCTGATGAAATACAAGTGGATCCTCGCGCCTTACTTAGCCTGGATCTGTTTCGCGTGGACTCTGAATGCGTATTTGGCGTGGTCGTGTGTTTAGGACACGGCAATATAAAAAATGACCGCCAACAAACCCCTTTTACACAAGTCCAAATAATGTCCTCCGCAGAACCCAAGCCACGCCCAATTAAGCTAGAAGCTCATGTACTCGCCTACCTAGGCGACTTCATGAACGTCTTTGAAGAATCTATTCGGCGCCAAGCGCTAAGGGAAATCCATACACTGCCTAGCAAGCCGACTACTGGTACCCAGAAGCCCCGCGAGCCACCCCCCTCTTCCCGATGATGAACTGCATCCGCTCATAGTCCGTGCGGAATATATATGTCGAATGAGTGCTAGGATTCACCACCGCATTCTGGCCATCAATCGTGCTTTTTCTTATATACACGCTATTCGCAGCGTTCTGAATAGCCACGCTCTGATACACAAACGACGTACTAATCACTTGACCATCAGGCAGTGTAACAATCTGCGGAGAACGATCCGAAGGAAGAGGAGCAACGGCGGCAGCACTATTCACTACAGAAATCGTCGGACACGACATCTTCTACTAACGAATATCATTAAAAACTCCCGCAGCGGCGGCGGAAGGATAATAATCTACGTGAGAAATCTGTCCGCGAATATAAGACAGTCTCTCAGCATTTGAGGCAAACTCATATATAGGCGTAGGACACTTGCCCGCAACATTGATCGTGCTCGCCGTATAATTGAACGCCCAGACCGAGTTGAAGAAATTCCAGTCGTTCTTATACTGTATATATTCCTGTGCTGGCATACCTGTGCGCAACTTGCCCAAGGTATACGAACTGATGGTGGAAACTGCGCGCAAATACACATTGGAATCGGACGACATCTTCTTTTAGTTGAGCGAGAAAAGATACATCAGCTTATTTAACGAGCCGAGCATCTCATCGCGGATATTCAAGAGGTCCGTATCCGTGGGCCGAATAGACTTGGAAAACGGCCCCCCAAGGTGCGCGACACAGTCTTTGATAAACTTCCCAGCCGTCTTATCACTCATATTGCGTACAGTAACCGTATTCGTCGTCCGGGTCATATTCGGGCGCCCGTACTTTCCCATATACACCTCCACAAACATGTCGATATTCTCATCCAACTCCTTTAACACATCGTCCGTGGCCTTGTGACGGGCATACGTCATCGTCTGCCAGTGATATATCTTTATCTGCTCTTTCATAGTGAAAAAAAAGTGAACATGTTGCGCTGACATAGTACCGGTCTACACTCTCTGTACAAAAAACAAATGCTAGTCGATCAAGGGCCTTGTAAGTACTGCCGTCATGTCTTGGGAGGGATCTCAATTCGCCACAAAATAACAGAGTGTCAGTACCGTCAGAGCATGTATTGCTGTGTCTGTCAGGCATACGGACACGCGGATGATGATTGTCCAAACAAGAAAGCGTGGGCGGTTCGTGCGGGTAAAGATGCGACCACTACTACCAACCATGAATTACATATCATTGACACCGAAGAGGAAATTAAGGAGGTCATTCGCGCACACGGACTGAAACCCGGGACGAGAAAAGATGAGAATCGCAAAATTCTCCGGAATCTGGCGAATAGTCTCAGTCCTCCACGACTCGTATTATTTAGCAAGGTGAAGTGAGTACTTCACATTATTTCCTTAAATACCAAAATTAAGATCTAGCGTTCTTAATTTTGGCATTTAATGGTAGAATGGTCTTCACCAATCGCTCTTTCAAACGCCGTCTTACCCGTAAGGCGAGGAAGGCCAAGCGTAAGTCAAGAAAGCAGAGGGGCGGTAATGTTCTTGACGGAAAGCTGGGTCCTAACTCCTCAAATTATGGCCAGTACGGAACAGTATCTGATACAACCGACTTCATGCCGTAACCTAAACCCCTTTTACATATGTGCTATAGGAGAAAGCCAATGCCCGCGAATACAAAAGGAGGCAAGGGGTACAGAAAGGGTAAGAACACGACGGCAGAGAACGTGAAGATGATTGAGTGGGATGCGGACAAGGGCCAGATGATTGGTCGTACGTTGAAGAAGCTGGGAGATAGGCGGTTCAATGTTTTTTGTAACGACAACAAAAACCGTATCTGTAAACTGGCAGGGTCCATTCGCAAGAACCAATGGGTCGATGAAGGTGCTCTTGTACTTATCGGTATTCGCGAGCTGGGTACATCCACTACGGAAAGGGGCGCGGAGATTGGTGATATCCTTGCGCTAATAGACCCAGGTATTTATGGAGCCTTGAAGAAACAGGAAGGCATGAACAAACTCCTTTTTACAAATTTGGAGGCCGACGATGCTGCCACTATCAAACGTAAGGTGGATGCTGTTAAATCTGGGATGGACGACGAGGATGATATCTTTGACAGAGGTTCAGAGGAAGAGGAAGACAACAAGCCTGATACCAGTGAGAAGAAGAACGAGGATGAAGACGTAAACGTGGATGATCTCTAGAGGCCTTAGGCTTACACCTGTCGCTTACGCTTACGCAGTCGCTTACGCTTACGCCGTTGCTTACGCTTACGCAGTCGCTTACGCCTTACCCCGTTGCTTACGCTTACGCGGAAGTGCGAGCTCATTTTATACAAAGCTTCTTTGTAGAAGTTTCATATAGAATGGCAGACGAAATCCCTAATTTTTCCTTACTAGACAACCAATTCTCCCCAGCGAATTTCCTAGATGCCGAGGATAGTCGTCCCGCCGGCGCGCACATGGAGGCTCTCGGAGGAAACCAGGACGCCATACAAGGCATTGTACAACAGACCCTCGCCAGGCATGTCACAGAGTCCCTCCCTCCTCGCGCAAGTCCGCAAGTCATTCCCAATAACTGGCGCAAGCGTCTCCGAGAGATGATGATTCGCCAGAATGAGACCGTCCTGGATTTTTTATATAAGCCCGTGACGGAAAATACGACAATCGGCCCCGTAGAGCAGGCCTTGAGGAGATACGCCCTGAGGCAAGATATTGACATACACTCGGTAAAAACTCTTCAGCAAGTACTCCAAGATGTTTCTGTTACACAGGGAACGAAGATACAAGGAGAGATAGATGCCACCGTATCGGCAAAAGGTTCTAGCAGTCTGAACCAGGTTCGTAATCAGATTACAGCCCTTATTGAATTATATAAGGAAACCGGCGAGAAGTTGCTGGAGTGTGAGAATCAGTTGAAGATGCGCATTGAAAAGATGGACAAGGTCCAGCGTCGTGTATCTACCGTGATTGAGTTACAGACGAATGAGGCGATGCCTGAACTCGTGGCTTCTCTGGAGAAGTATCTGAAGGTCACTTTCGCCGATATGGGAATAGAGGCGAACTACAAGGATCTTTTGTACTTGTACCAAAAACATATTGTTCTCCGAGATGCTATCCAGGTATTCAAGACGGGTAGCCAAGTAGTCTCCGAGCCTGTGTGTCCTATTTGTATAACGGACCCAGTAGGTACGGCGATGAATCCGTGTGGTCATACATTCTGCCACACATGTGCGAGAAGGATGGTGAATGAATGTGGGGTCTGTAGGGCGCGCATACGTGATCGGCTGAAACTGTATTTTAGCTAGTCACCACGACGAAATAGTCATTGGAGCGCAGGAATATTCTTCCGGCCTCTTCCCACTCCTCCTCTGTCCAATTGTACTCTTCTCCTGCTAGGCAGACAATCCGCTTAGCAAGAGACCACCAGAGAAGCTCTGCGAGTTGCTTGCCTTTGAGAACACGGGGGTCTTCCGAATCCATTGGATGGGGACTGTCTGAGCAAGTCCAGTACGATGTCAATTTTATGGATGGTATAAGTAGAATGGCGGCCAGAGTTACAAGAAGGGTTCCATTACATGAATCTGTTTTTAAATTGAATGATAAAATCAATATGCTTATGGGGGAAATGAAGAAGTTGCGCAATGCTGTGTTACAGGGCCTGGCTCTTGGCCAGGGCCAACAAGCTCCTTTACCGCAGGAGGCAGTGGAACTTCAACCTATTGAAGAATCCCCTGTAGAACCAGTTCTGGCCAGAGGCCCTGGCAGACGTTCTGATTGGCACTACTGGGCGGCAAATTGGGCGGCGAAAAACCCAGATATTCCGAGAGATGAGAGTTTTTCCTTGAAGATGGCCGAGGCATATCGCGCGTGGAAGGATGCTCATCCTGGCCAGACTTATCTGGATTTTCGTGGCACGGATGTGATAGATGGTCGTAGACGCTTGACACAGAAAAAGGGGAAGAAAGTTGCTCCTCTACCTTTCAAGGAGCCGATCCCTCTTGCTCCCATGAGGCAAGCGACCCCTCCTCCTAGACAAGCAACGCCTCCTCGTGCTCCTGTGAGGGAACCTATGAGGGAACCCAGTCCTGCTCCTATCAGGGAACCCACTCCTGTTCCTACGAGGCAACCTAGCCCTGTTCCTATGAGGGAACCTAGCCCTGCTCCTTTGAGGCAACCTTCGAGGGAACCCAGCCCTCCTCGTGTA
>Ga0255130_1000606_pt1 | contig 11096 bp, 9 predicted proteins | sample Law_Yuk_RepB_8d_FD_188560 | JGI IMG/M metagenome (GOLD analysis project Ga0255130, IMG submission 188560) | Freshwater microbial communities from St. Lawrence River, New York, United States - Law_Yuk_RepB_8d | ecosystem: Environmental > Aquatic > Freshwater > River | place: USA: New York...
GTAGATGACCAAGGAGATCCAGCAGTTGCTGGTCCAATCGCACCTAAGGTTGCAGCTGAAGAGTGCGTAGTTGCACTAGTTGGTCCTGCTTACTCAGGCGCATCAAAGGTTTCACTACCTGTTTACCTATCTGCAGGTCTACCAATCATCACACCATCAGCAACAAACCCAACACTTCCATCATTCGGAAAGTCAATTTTCCACCGCGCAGTGTTGACAGATGATTACCAGGGTCCAGCTCTTGCACGTTTGGTTACACAAAATGTTAAGAACGCTAAGGTGTTCTTGGTTAACGATGCATCAGACTACGCAGTTGGACTTCAGAAGACTGTAGATATCACACTTGCAGGCCGCGTTGTTGGTAAGGATGTAACACCAACAGGTACAACTGACTTCACAGCAACAATTGCGAAGATCAAGAAGTCAAAGGCAACAGCAGTGATCTATTCAGGTTACTTCTCACAAGCAGCAGTATTCGTAAAGCAGCTACGTGACTCAGGTTCAAAGATTGTCTTCGCTTCAGGCGATGGAACTCTTGACGCTCAGTTCGTAAAGCTTGCACGTAAGGCTGCAGAAGGTGTTCTACTTTCAGCACCAGCTATCCCAATGGAAACAGCATCTCCAAAGCTTGCTGCAGAAATGGTTAAGGCTGGTTGGACTCCTGGTGTTTACACAACAGAGTCATACGATGCAGCTAACTTCTTCCTTGAGGCAATCAAGGCTGGAAACAGCGATCGTGCATCGATCAACAAGTACGTCTCAACTCAGTCATCAAAGGGTCTGTCAAAGGTTCTTAAGTTTGATGCTGACGGAGAAGTATCTGGTGCAGATGTAAACGGCTTCGTAATCAAGAACGGAAAGATCGTTCTTCTTGGAGCAATCAAGGCATAATTCGCTTCGGCGAAACTTGTAAGTACGGTCAGAGTGGGTGGGGAAACCCACCCACTCTGACCCTTTAAAGTAGAGGTGAGTAATGGATTTTGCACTCCTGAGGGATGCATTTTGGGGTTTGAGTTTTGATGGTTTAGCACTTGGCGCGATTTATGCGCTTATCTCACTCGGATACACATTGGTATACGGTGTATTACGTCTCATTAATTTTGCTCACTCTGAAGTATTTATGATCGGAACCTTTGCTGCACTCGTTGCTGCATCAGGAATCATGGGCGTAAAAGTCGAAGATGACCCTCGTACCGGTGTTTCGATGATTTTGACTCTTATTGTTTGTTTAGCAGTTGCGATGTTGGCCTCTGCCATTACCGCCGTTCTTGTAGAAATTGTCGCTTATCGTCGACTGCGTCAGCGCGGAGCCACAAAGCTTGCAACTTTAATTTCTGCAATTGGAGTTTCAATTTCACTAGTTGAGTTTTTCCGAATCATCACAGATTCCTTGCCACGCGAGTTTCCGCGCATCATGGAAAAGACATTTTTGTTTAGCTATGCCGGCGCAGATATTCGCAATGACAAAGTCATTGTTATTATCGCAGCGGGCTTAATGATGTTTGCCTTAGAGCGCTTCATTACCAAGTCTCGTCTTGGTAAGGGAATTCGCGCAGTATCAATGGATGAAAGTACTTCCACTTTGATGGGCGTTAATATCAATCGAGTTATCACAGTTACCTTCTTTGCAGGTGGCCTTATGGCAGGTGCTGCAGCGTTTTTCTACATTTTGGTATATGAAAACACATCCTTTAAAGTCGGTTTCTTCTTAGGAATTAGCGCCTTTACCGCAGCGGTCCTTGGTGGTATCGGAAACCTTAAGGGTGCGTTGTTCGGTGGGTTTGCATTAGGTCTGATGGAGACATGGACTAGTGCAGTGTTCGGCACAGCTTGGAAGGCAGTTATTTCATTCATTATCTTGGTGCTCGTTCTTCTGATTAAGCCGACCGGCTTATTTGGAGAATCGATCCAGCAGGCGAGGGTCTAATGGCCGACAAGAAGCAACGTATTAACTTGCGCGATAGAGGCGCTGAGTATTGGGAGCGTTCACCAAAATGGCGCCGTGTTGCAATGGCAATTTTCTTTATTGCGATTTGCTACGCACTTCCATTCTTGAATAACCCGCTTATCAATACACCAGGCTCTGATTTCCAGTCAGTTCTCTTCTACCCAGTTGGTATGTATGTGCTGATGGCTATCGGCCTAAATATCGTTGTTGGTAAGTCAGGCCTTCTAGATTTGGGTTACGTTGCATTCTTTGCAATCGGTGCCTACACAATGGCGATCCTTGGAACAAAAACATCGCTTAATTTCTGGGAGATTATGCCAATTGGTGTTGGTCTTGCGATGTTGTCTGGTGTGCTTCTTGGTACACCAACACTTCGACTACGTGGTGATTACCTTGCAATCGTAACTTTAGGCTTTGGTGAAATCGTTCGTATCTTTGCTGTTAACACAGACTCAATCGGTGGAGCGCGAGGTATTGCTGGTATTCCAACCCCACCGGATATTTTCAAAGCTAAGTTCACAATCTTGGATCCAAAGCCTTACTACTGGGTTCTTCTAACATTCACACTTCTTATTATCTGGATGGTTCGCCGAATGGCAGCTCGTCGCCCAGGTCGTGCGTGGGATGCAATTCGCCAAGATGATGATGTCGCCCAGCTCATGGGTATCAACACTCGCAAGTACAAGGTGTGGGCGTTCGTACTTGGTGCTGCTGTGGCAGGTGTCGGCGGCGTAATTTATGCCTCACAGATTCTTTCTATTGTCCCTGATCAATTTAACTTGAACATTTCAATTCTTATTCTTGCCTGTGTGGTTTTTGGTGGAATTGGAAACATTTGGGGTGTAATTCTTGGAGCTGTGCTTTTGTCATTTACACCTGAGCGTATTCGTTTCTTAAGCCAGCCTCGTATCTTGGTCTTTGGTATCGCTTTGGTTGTAATGATGAACCTGCGACCAGATGGAATTTTGCCTAAGAAAAAGCGTGAGCATTTTGACCCTGACTGGCACACAGTTGAGGAATCAGGGGAAGGGCAGATCAAATAATGAGCGAAAATGTCCTAGAACTAACTAACCTAACCATGAAGTTTGGTGGCGTTACAGCCCTGAATGAAGTAAATCTTGTTGTTAAAAAGGGCGAGATCCTCGCACTGATCGGTCCAAATGGTGCTGGAAAGACAACAGTCTTCAATGTGATTACTGGCGTTTATAAGCCAACTTCTGGTGATGTTGTTTTCCAAGGAGCATCTATTGTTGGCAAGAAGCGTTTCAAGATTACAAAGCTAGGAATTGCTCGAACCTTCCAAAACATTCGACTCTTTGGAGAATCTACAGCGCTAGAAAATGTTGTTACTGGCGCAGATGTTCACTCCAAGACTGGTGTTGTTGGTTCTATCTTTGGCACTCCTCGATCTCGTCGCGAGGAAAAGGCAGCCCTTGATCGCGCACTAGAGCTACTTGATTTCATGGGTATTAAAAAGCGCGCTGGCCAACTTGGAAAGAATCTTCCATACGGTGATCAGCGCCGCCTTGAAATTGCTCGCGCACTGGCTACAAATCCAAAACTGCTTCTTCTAGATGAACCAGCTGCAGGGTTTAACCCGGCCGAAAAGGTTGCGCTAGGGGAGACAATCAAGCGAATTCGTGACGCTGGATACACAGTCCTACTCATCGAGCATGACATGTCATTGATTATGGGTGTTTCAGATCGCGTTGTTGTTCTTGATTTCGGAACAAAGATTGCAGATGGAACGACTACAGAAGTCCAAAATGATCCACGCGTTATTGAAGCGTATTTAGGAGCTCCTGCAGATGCGTCTTGAAATTAAGGATCTACACGTCCACTACGGCAAGATTGAAGCAATTAAAGGTGTTTCAGTTGTAGTAAACGAAGGCGAAATCGTCACTCTTATCGGTGCGAACGGTGCTGGTAAGACAACGATGCTCAAGACTATTTCTGGTCTGCGCCCGGTTACAAGCGGACAGATTCTTTTTAATGGTGAAGATATTTCAAAGATGCCCGCCCACAAGCGCGCTGATCTTGGATTAGCGCAAGCTCCAGAAGGTCGCGGAATCTTTGTTGGTATGAGCGTTTTGGAAAACCTAGAGATGGGTAAGTACAACCGTAAAGATCGCAAGAAGGAAATGGCTGAAGATTTAGAAAAGGTCTATCACCTCTTTCCACGTCTGAAAGAGCGCGCATTCCAAGCAGGCGGAACTTTGTCTGGTGGAGAGCAGCAGATGCTTGCTATTGGTCGTGCGCTGATGTCTCGTCCGAAGGTTTTGCTCCTTGATGAGCCTTCAATGGGTCTTGCACCACTGATGATTCAAAATATCTTTAACATTATTACTGAGATCAATAAGACTGGTGTGACAATTCTTTTGGTTGAGCAAAATGCACAGCAGGCGCTACAGCGCGCACATCGTGCTTATGTCCTTGAAGTTGGAAATGTTGTTAAGGAAGCGAAGGCTTCAGATCTTCTTAATGATCCAGCGGTACGTGCTGCATACCTTGGAACAGGTGCTCACTAACTCTTAACGGTCCGCAAGGATCATGCAGGTGATACGGGCAGTGCAGGTGCGCTGTCCGTCTTCATTTGTAATGACAATATCCCAACAGCATAAAGTTTTTCCAATAGAAACAGCTGTTGCTACACCTGTAACTATTCCTTTGGCAGTTGCTTTGTGGTGAGTGGCGTTGATATCAATTCCAACAATTCTGCGATTCTCGCCTGCATTTAGCTGGGTACCAACAGAGCCCAATGATTCGGCTAGAACAACACTTGCACCACCATGCAAGATGCCCATTGGTTGAGTGTTTCCTTCAACGGGCATTGTGCCAACTAAACGTGTAAGTGAGGCTTCTGTGATTTCAATGCCCATTTTTTTATCTAGAGCGCCGCTTCCACGTTGGCGAATAATTGAAAGATAGTCCGGTTCTGTCATGGCTTGAGTCTAATGGGCACTCTACGATGCATCCATGACCAAACGCCTGTTACTTATCGATGGGCACTCCATGGCATATCGCGCATTTTTCGCCCTACCGGCTGAGAACTTCACAACTGCGCAAGGTCAGCACACCAACGCTATTTATGGCTTTGCAACGATGTTGCTATCCCTGCTGTCAACGGAAAAGCCTACGCATGTGGCGGTGGCTTTTGATGTTTCTCGCAAGACCTTTAGATCAGAGATATTTCCTGAGTACAAAGCCAATCGAGCAAAGACTCCTGATGAATTTAGATCACAGATGTCATACCTGCATGAACTGGTAACGGCATTTGGCATCACAACATTTGAAGTTGAAGGCTTTGAAGCAGATGACATTATTGCAACTATTTCCAAGCAAGCCGAGCGTGAGAATGCCGAAGTATTTATCTGCACAGGCGATCGTGATTCATTTCAGCTAGTAAATGAAAAGACCACAGTGCTCTATCCAAAGCGTGGCGTCAGCGACTTAACTCGTATGACACCCGAAGTGGTTCAGGAAAAGTATGGAATGAGCCCGGAGCAGTATCCAGATTTTGCCGCACTTCGTGGAGATCCCAGTGACAACCTTCCATCGGTTCCTGGTGTTGGAGAAAAAACTGCAGCTAAATGGATTGTTGAGTATGGCTCACTGCATGAGCTAATTGCCAACATAGATAAGTTGGGTGGCAAGGTTGGTCAGTCACTTCGTGATTCAGTCAATGATGTGATCCGAAACCGTGAGTTAACGCAGTTGGTCGCAAACGTCCCATTGGATTTAAGTATTGATGCCTTGGCCTGGAGTGGTGTGGATGAGAATAAAACTAACCCACTATTTGAAAAGTTAGAGTTCAAGACCCTAAAAGATCGCATGAAGCCAATCTTGCTCAAGGGGAGTGCAAAGAGTGCCGAACCTGAGTTTGAATTGTTTGCAACTGAGATCGCTGAAGGTGTTCTAACACCTGAAGAGGTGTCAGCAAAGATTGCGCAACATTCAGGAGATATTGCAGTTGCCTTTCAGCTAGTGGAGGAGAAGTTGCATCGTTATGCAATCGCGCTGTCGGCAGATGATGTTTTCTTAGTTCACTCATCAACGATGGGGGATTGGGCGACAGATAGAAATGTGCCAAAGATTGCCCATGATGCAAAGTCACTAGCGCGACTTCACGGCTTGACTGGGGTCTCTTTTGATACTTCATTGGCTGCCTACCTTGTTAATCCTGGGGTTCGAAGCCAAGACCTGAAAGATATTCAAGAACGTTGGGGAGATGGCTCAGCAATTAATGTTTCAACTCCGGAGCAAGAGCTTCTGACATCTGCCCGAGCAATGTTTACTTTGCGGGATTCACTTACTCGTGAGTTAAAAGAACGCAATCTGTGGGATTTGTTCATGACTATGGAACTACCAGTTGCTGACCTTTTGGCACGTATGGAAGCCATTGGAATCGCTGTTAATAAAAAGGGATTGGACGAACTAGCTGCCTTCTTTGAAGGTGAAGTAAGCCGTGAAACCAAGGCGGCACATGAGGCTGTTGGTCATGAGTTCAATGTGGCATCGCCGAAGCAACTTCAAGTTGTTTTATTTGATGAACTTGGATTGCCCAAGACTAAGAAGATTAAGACAGGCTATACAACGGATGCTGAAAGCCTTGATTGGTTGCATCAGAAAAGTGGCCATCCAGTCCTAACATCTTTGCTTCGAATTCGTGAGACGAAGAAGTTAGGAACAACGGTTGAAGGTCTTATCGCCGAAATTGCAAAGGATGGACGTATCCACACACATTTCCAGCAGACAGTTGCTGCAACAGGTCGCTTGTCATCAACCGGTCCTAACCTACAAAACATTCCAGTGCGCACCGAAGAGGGACGAAAGATTCGTGATTGCTTCACAGTAGGCAAGGGTTATGTTGCACTGCTAACCGCTGATTACAGCCAGATTGAAATGCGCATCATGGCCCATCTCTCCCACGATGAAAGATTGCTAGCAGCTTTTACATCAGGTGAGGATCTGCATGCAACGGTTGCTGGTCTTGTTTTTGGCGTGAAGCAATCTGAAGTAGATCCTGAAATGCGACGACAGATGAAGGCGATGTCATACGGACTTGCTTACGGTCTTTCTTCATACGGCCTAGCTATTCAGTTAGATATCTCGCCACCTGCTGCCCAGCAGTTGATGGACACATACTTTGAGCGTTTTGGTGGAATCCGTGATTATTTGAAGACAGTTGTTGAAGATGCTCGCAAGGTTGGTTATACCGAGACAATTATGGGGCGGCGTAGATATCTCCCTGATTTGATGCATGACAACCGACAACGTCGGGAGGTTGCAGAACGTATGGCACTTAATGCACCTATTCAAGGATCAGCTGCAGACATCATTAAATTGGCGATGCTCAATGTTCAAGCAGCGATTGAAAAAGAGAAGTTGAAGTCACGTTTACTACTCCAAATTCACGATGAGTTGATTCTTGAAGTTGTTGCGGGCGAAGAGGAAAAGATCAGTGATTTGGTAAGGCGAGAGATGGGCGCTGCTTATCCTTTGAAAGCACCGCTAGATGTTAATGCTGGTTTGGGTCTAACTTGGCACGAGGCGGCCCACTAATTACCTAACTTCGTTTGAAATATCTTTCATCGCACGCAGGTCTTCTTCTTCAGTCGGAATGTCATTGGCAGCACTCAATCGTCCTCTGCCAACAGTTAGAACTATTAATCCAAAGAAAATCATGATCGGCAACATTGCTAAACCAACTCGTGGTGAAATTTGTTCAGACACAACACCACCGATTGCTGCGCCAAGTGCCATGAACGATCCTTCCACGCTCCAGATCCACCCAAGGGAGGAGGTTTGTGATCCTTGTGGTCGCACAGCTTCCAGAACTTCGAAGTAGAAAACTTGCACCGCTCCACCCACAAGACCGATGAACGCACCCACTAGTGCCATCGTCCAATCAGGGTTTGTGAATGCGATAGGGATACAGGCGAGAAACCAGATTAGATATGTGTTTCTCAAAGCAGATAGTGGTGCTAAATTTTTAGAAACCAGACCGCCCAGCAGCCCTCCAACAATTGTTGCTAAACCGAAGGCGGCAAAGATCCATGCAACTCTATGTTGAACATTTTCTTGTGTTGCAAATGCAGGAACTGCTACATCAAATACACCCCAACCAAATCCAATGAAGCACCCTTCAAACATCAGCATTTGAATAGCGCGATCTCTCCATAAACGTTGCTGACCTTTTTCCTTTTTCTCTGGTACCCAGTCCCTAGAAACTGGAGTCAAAGACAATGCGATTCCTCCAATAAGCATCAGAGCCGCTGTTGTGGTTAATCCAAGTCGAGGATGGGCAGAGAGCGATAGTGCGGTAATGATGACAGGACCAATAACGGTTGTAGAACTCATCATCGAAGAATCAAATGCGTAAGCGGTTCTCAAATAAGAATCAGGAACTATGTCTTTCCATAATGGACGAACAGAAAGGTTAATTGGGGGAGCTGTGATGCCCAAAACAAATGCCGTGATCAAAATTGATTGTCGGGTCTCCATTGTGTTGAGTAACAGAATTAGGCCGGAGTACATGGGAACCAAAATGCGGATTGGCCATTTTTGTCCAAAGCGATCCATTACAGATCCGCGAAGTCCAGCGGTCACAGCGCCGGCTAAGGAGTTCAAACCGATAGCAAAACCTGCAACGGCAACTGAACCTGTTTCTTGTTCTGCCTTGAAAAATATTCCAAGTCCGATCATTCCGTAGGCGATGCGTGCAGGAAAGGCACTTATTCCGAGTAAAAGGACTTGAGGGAAGGCAAACAACTCTTTATATCTGTTCATAACGTTGCTGAGTCTAGCGATTAGGCTCAATATTCATTGTGGATTTGCCCTTATGAGCGTACAAACCGTACCCTTACCCTCCAGCCGCGAAAGCGGGTACTACTACTTTCTATCCCTACGGAGCACAATTGTCTACACCACAAATTGCAGTAAATGACATCGGATCAGCTGAAGATTTTCTAGCAGCAATCGAAGGCACAATCAGAAATTTCAATGATGGCGACCTAGTTTCAGGTGCTGTTGTTCAAGTTGGACGCGAAGAAGTACTTGTTGATATCGGATACAAGACTGAAGGAGTTATTCCAGCTCGCGAACTTTCAATTCGCCACGATGCAGATCCAAACTCAATCGTTAAAGTCGGTGAGATTATTGAAGCTCTCGTTCTTCAGAAAGAAGACAAAGAGGGTCGCCTGATTCTTTCCAAGAAGCGCGCACAGTACGAACGCGCATGGGGAGACATCGAAGGCAAGAAGGAGCGCGACGAGGTTGTCGTCGGTACAGTTATTGAAGTTGTTAAGGGCGGACTTATCGTGGACATCGGTCTACGTGGCTTCCTTCCAGCATCACTTGTTGAAATGCGTCGCGTTCGCGATCTGACTCCATACATTGGCAAGCAGGTTGAAGCACGCATCATCGAACTAGATAAGAATCGCAACAACGTTGTTCTTTCACGTCGTGCATTCCTAGAGCAGACACAATCAGAATCACGCACAACATTCCTGAACCAGCTTCAAAAGGGCCAGGTTCGAACAGGTGTTATCTCATCTATCGTTAACTTCGGTGCATTCGTTGACCTTGGTGGCGTAGATGGTTTGGTTCACGTTTCAGAGCTTTCATGGAAGCACATCGATCACCCAGGTGAGGTTGTTGAAGTTGGCGACGAAGTAACTGTTGAAGTTCTTGAAGTTGATTTTGAGCGTGAGCGTGTTTCACTATCACTTAAGGCAACACAAGAAGATCCATGGCAGGCATTTGCTCGCACACACACAATCAATCAGGTTGTTCCAGGTGTTGTGACAAAGCTTGTTCCATTCGGTGCATTCATTCGTGTTCACGAAGGTATTGAAGGCCTAGTTCACATTTCAGAGTTGGCAGAACGCCACGTTGAAATCCCAGAGCAGGTTGTTGCGGTTGATGATGAGCTATTCGTAAAGATCATCGATATCGACCTAGAGCGTCGTCGTATTTCACTATCGCTCAAGCAAGCTAATGAGGGACATGAGATCGAGATCGAAGCATTTGATCCAACTCAGTACGGAATGGCTGCTCGTTACGATGCAGAAGGAAACTTCATTTACCCTGAAGGTTTTGATTCTGACTCACAAGAGTGGAAGCCAGGATATGAAACACAGCGCGAAGAGTGGGAAAAGCAGTACGCCCAAGCGCAAGAGCGTTTCATGGCACACAAGAAGCAGAAGTCTGAAGCAAAGGTTGCTGATGCAGCCGCTACTCCAGCCGAAGGCGCAGAAGAAGTTGTTGCTGCCGAATAAATAAGAAGACTCTATGAAAAGGCCTCGCGTAACTGCGGGGCCTTTTTCATTCTCCGACTATTCTTTGAGCATGCGGGTCATCGGTTTAACTGGGGGCATTGGTTGCGGCAAGTCGCTGGCCGCACAGTACTTTGCTGAGCTCGGTGCACTTGTAATTGATGCCGATCAATTAGCACGGGCTGCAATAGAGCGCGGCTCAGATGGCTTTGACGAAGTTGTCACATTATTTGGTGATTCGATTTTAAAGGATGGAAACATTGATCGCAGAGCATTGGGTGAGCTGATATTTAAAGATGCAAAAGCTAAAACACAGTTAGAAAGTATCATTCATCCATTCGTCCGCCGAGAGTTTGAGGGAGCGGTCGCATCGCTAAAGGGTGATCAAGTTCTGGTGTATGAGATTCCATTGTTGGTTGAAACAAAAGCACATGAAAGATTTGATGTTGTGATAACTGTTGAATCTGAAATGGAAAACCGTGTTGCGCGCTTGCGGGGTAGGGGAATGCATATTTCAGAGATCGAGGGCCGGATTGCGGCGCAGGCTACTCGTGAACAGCGCATCGAGGTCGCAGATTTCCTCATAGAAAATGATGGAAGTGAAGATGAGCTGCTCCGCCAGGTCGAAAACATTTGGGATAGCCTCCACGATAATAAATAAGTAGGCTTACCAAATGCGCCCAATATCTGATCTGCAACGCAGAGTTGAGCCCTTTCAGGTAATAAGTGACTATGTACCGGCTGGAGATCAGCCTGCTGCAATTGCTGAAATCACAAAGCGAATCAACGCCGGAGAAAAAGATGTAGTTCTCCTCGGTGCTACTGGTACCGGAAAGTCTGCGACAACTGCCTGGTTAATTGAGCAGTTACAA
>Ga0255130_1000613_pt1 | contig 10989 bp, 10 predicted proteins | sample Law_Yuk_RepB_8d_FD_188560 | JGI IMG/M metagenome (GOLD analysis project Ga0255130, IMG submission 188560) | Freshwater microbial communities from St. Lawrence River, New York, United States - Law_Yuk_RepB_8d | ecosystem: Environmental > Aquatic > Freshwater > River | place: USA: New York...
GTTGTTTAGCGAGGTCATCGAGCAAGAACTGCCCCCCGACGGTCCGAGAAACGCAGTGATAAACGGCCCCCGCCTCCTTAATTCGCCCCCTTCGCATAAACCCAACCTAACCTCTGACCCTCACCAGTCAACAACAATGAACCTGTCACCATGTTGTTTTGGGTTGGCTTTTTGGCGGAGATCGGTTTGGATTGGTTGCGAGATGAATTTGAGTCTGACTCCGGCGGGTTTGGGTTTTCGGATGCCGGCTGAATGGGAAACACACTCGGGAACTTGGCTGACTTGGCCGCGTCCGGAGGGGATCAGTTTTCCAGAAAAGTATGAGACGGTGCCCGATGTGTACGCGGAGTTGATCCGGGCTTTGGTGAAGGTGGAGTCTGTGCACATTAATGTCTGGAATGCCGAGAGGGAGGACTGGGTTCGAGGCCTCCTCTCGGATCGGAAAACTCCGCTAGATCGGGTTTCCTTCCACCATTTTCCCGCCTATGAGCCTTGGTGCCGGGACCATGGTCCTATCTTTTTGGTGCGTGATCGTGCCGGGATCCGAGAGCGTGCCGTTGTGGATTGGGACTACAATGCTTGGGGAGGTAAGTACCCTCCTTATGATCTGGACGATGCGGTGCCTCGTCATGTGTCAGCGCTGCGGGGGCTGCCGCTCTATTCGCCCGGCATGGTTCTCGAGGGGGGATCGATCGAGGTGAATGGAGTTGGAACATTGCTGACTACCGAGGCTTGCCTACTGAATCCCAACCGGAATCCGGAATTGAATCGGGAGCAGATTGAACAGCAGTTGCGGGATTATCTGGGGGTCCGCCATATTCTTTGGCTCGGCGATGGAATCGTTGGTGATGATACCGACGGGCATATCGATGATATCGCTCGGTTCACGGATTCGCAGACCGTGGTGACTGTGGTCGAGGAGGATTCAGCTGACGCCAATTACGGTCTCCTGCAAGAGAATCTGCACCGTCTGCGGTCGATGAAGGATCAGGACGGAAATGCGCTGCGCATCGTGGAATTGCCAATGCCTGGTGTGGTGGAATATGACGGCCAGCGTCTCCCGGCTAGCTACGCCAATTTCTACATCGCCAACCGTTGCGTGCTGGTGCCGACGTTCCGGCATGCCAATGATGCAAGGGCTCTGGAGGTGCTCCGTCCTCTGTTCCCGGGGCGGGAGGTCATCGGGATTGATTCAACGGAATTAATCTGGGGGTTAGGCTCCTTCCACTGCATTTCTCAGCAGGAACCCGCCGGGGGGCCGTTGCCGCTGGAGTGAGCAACCTTCGATCGGCGCCTAACCTGTCGGAATTAGACAAAAAACAGTCAAATCTGAAGACTCGGAGTTGGTGTCCACTCGGTGGCGCCATACTTCCTCTGGTAGCGATTGACCCGCGCCCAACCAGAGTTCTTCAATCAGGGATGATTTCCAGTGCGGTCGGATGTCGGTGGATTTTAATCCTCTTGGCGGCGGTCCTTCCTGTTTCGGCCGTATATTTTCCACCCCCGGATGCCGAGGGCGGATGGCGGTGTGCCACCAACGGGCAGTCCGTGATCCGTCGGCGCGCCGGCCTGGACGCTCGTCGGTTGGCTCAAGCCTGGGAGTACAACCAACGCTGTTCCCAGAACGCCGGTCTCCTGGTTGTTCGCCATGGTTGGCTGGCTTGGGAACGTTATGTGGGCCGGGCCAATCGGGAGGCGCGTCCGGATATGGCCTCGACGGGTAAGGCCTACACCAGCATCGCCTGCGGAATGCTCCTTCAAGAATTTCCTGACCGATTTCCCCAGGGTCTCGAAACTCGTGTGTTTACTCCGGAGTTTTTGCCGGAGGCGTTTTCAACGGAGGGTCGTCTGGATGATCCCCGCCGCGCTGATATTACACTCGGTCATTTGTTGTGCATGAGCGGGGGATATACGGGTGAGGGAGGTGCTCCGACAGCGGTGGTGATGGGTCGATCGTTTGCCCTGAAATCCGTCCCGGGACAAGACCTTCGGGATTTGGACGGATCCTCGCTCCGCTGCGCGATGTGGACCAATGCAGGCGGCGGTTACTCCTATTCGTCCCCTGAGCCACATATCGCCTCCATGGTGCTGCGGCGGGTCAGTGGTATGGATCTGCGGGAGTACCTCGATGTGCGTTTGGCTAAGCCCATGGGTTGGGGGGCCTGGAACTACTGCCTCTACCGGGGTGACATCACGTTGCCCCATGCCAATGGCGCGGGCAGCATCGCGGTGGCTGCCACCGATGCCCTGCGTTTTGGCTATTGCTTGTTGCAGAACGGACGTTGGGGACGCCGGCAATTGGTGTCCTCCAACTACATTGCTCAATGCCGCCAGATGTCTCGATTCAATCCGCACAGCCCGTACAGCTTGATGTTCGAACACAATGCCGATGGGCATGTCGCCGGCGCCCCCAGAGATGCCTTTTGGAAGTCCGGAGCCGGTGGCTTTGCTCTGATTGTGGTGCCGTCGCTCGATTTGGTGATCTACAAGATGGGCGGAAATAACGGGCAATATGATCCGACGCTGACCCGGGTTCCGCAGCCTCCTGGAGGCAAGGATCGAGACGATTGGAAGCCTCTCCAAAGCACTCCGTTCCAGGAACCGAGCAATGGAGGGGACGGCGGCATTCGGCGCGTCCTGGAAATGGTCTGCGCTGCGACGATCGATTGATGATTAGGGGAATCGTGTTAGGCGCTTACCAGAAGGCCTCCAGTGTCAGCACCGTTCCGGAACCCATGGAAAGTGGCCGGTTTGAAAACTACGATTTTGCCATGTTCTTGGGAGGGGGCTTCCGGATTAAGCAGCCGCGTTTCTTGGTTCTTCCAATGGCCCCCGAATGCGTTCTAGGCCCAACAGACTAAATCAGGATCCGCTGGGGCAACGAACAAGAAGAGAGCCGATTGATGAGGCGTTGAACTTTTGAAGACGGTCGTTTTCGAACTGACAGGTTTCGTCGGTTTGCACTCCGTTGCTGACAGACCAGACCTGTTGGGTCGGGTGATTGGTGGAGGATAGATTTCTTCGGGCAAGAAATGCGGAGCTTGCGTGAAACGCATTTCTGAATGTCCCAACGCTCTCGGCGGCCGCTCTACCAGCCTCTTGCTGGATGTTCTGGAGGTTCCTGCGAGTTCGAGTGACTCCGGTACCGAACTAAATCGAAGCGGATTACCGACGCAGAGTCCTGCTTTGCAGTGTCGCTGCTGGGTAAACTGTTGTCGCAGCCCTGTGGGAAAGTGGAGTGGTAGGGGAGACTCCGGTGCGAACCATCGGAACGGGCATCGATACAATGCCTCGGTTTGCCGGGGCGCCGTTTTGGGACCCACCGGACACTGTGGCCAGAGCCGGGTTAACCGGATTCAATGGCACTCCACCCGCCGCAAAGAATTGTGAGGCCATCTGACCTTGGACTACGGTCGGAGTGCGTCGAGTCACACCGCGGATTCCTTGCGCCAGTGTCACGGAGACTGCGCAATAAGACAGGGCCATCCAGCAAAGAACTCGCATCTCCGTTGGCTACGCTCCAATGACAGGAATGCAAGGATTTTATCTCCCCTGGCCCCTGTCGTTATCCCTTCGCTGCTCAGCCCCTGAATGAGGAGCACTGAAGCCTGAGATTGAATCTAAATGCTCAGGGCAGCAATCGGCGGACGGCGTCGAAGACATTTTTCACCGGCACCCCAGCCATGGCCGCGACCCCCTTGCAAGATTCGTACTCGGGTGCTGCTTGGATGACTTTGCCATTCAGCAAACCCCGTTTGACCTGCACGGTTCCGAAGGGCGTCTTCACCGCGATGTGGTCGCGTTGCAATTTGCGACGTTGAGCCACGGTCCGTCGGACGCCGAATGCCGAAGTTTCCAGCAGCAGAAACTCGGTGAATCGGTCGGCGTCGTCGGGTTCACACAGCAGGGTCAAGAGGACACCGGGTCGCTGCTTCTTCATCTGGATCGGCGTGTGGAAGGCATCCAGAGCTCCTAGCCTCAGGGCTTTGTCCAAGACATGCCCGAGGATCTCCCCGGAAATGTCATCCAAGTTGGTCTCCAACACGGCCACCTGATCGGTTAACCAATCGTGTTTCGCTGAACCGGCAGCGCTTTCGCTCAAGATGGCCCTCAAGACATTGGGGCGAGTCTTGTTGTTTCGGGTCCCCAGTCCGTATCCGATGCGTTGGGCCTTGAGCGATTCCATGGGGCCAAAGGATTCGACAAACTCGGCCAAGAGGGCTGCTCCGGTAGGAGTGACCAGTTCATGGGGTTCTTCGCACTGGGTCACTCCGATACCCCGCGCTCCGAGTATTTCAAGAGTTGCCGTGGTGGGGATGGGGAATCGCCCATGGGCGCAGTTCACAAAGCCGGTGCCTTCGACAACCGGGGCGCTGGTGATACGGGGTTGGCCCAGCAGTTCGAGACAAATCGCGGCCCCGACGATGTCCACGATGGAATCCACTGCCCCCACTTCATGGAAATGGACCGATTCAGGGGGCAGTCCGTGTACCTTGCCCTCGGCCACGGCGACGCGGTGAAACACGGCTATCGACCTCGATTTGACCCAGTCGGATAAGGTGCTGCCTTCGATCAACCCACGGATCATGGCAAAGGTGCGGTCCTCGCTATGCCCATGTTCGTGCCCATGTTCGTGCCCATGTTCGTGCCCATGTTCGTGCCCATGTTCGTGCCCATGCCCGTGCCCATGCCCGTGCCCATGTTCGTGCCCATGCCCGTGCTCGTGCTCGTGCTCGTGCCCACAGGCTTCGCCCTCTAGGTGCACGTCGAACTTCACACCCTCGATCGACGACTTGTGCTTCCGGGCCGCATGGAGGTGATACCCACCCAGGCCGAGCTTACGGAGTTCTCGTTCGAGGTCTCGAAATTCCACGCCGAGGTCGAGCATGGCACCGATGAACATGTCACCGCTGATTCCGCTGAAGATGTCCAGATACAGGCTGCGCATCGCCCAAAGAGGATGCCTGTTGGACCGAACAGAATCAGGCAATAAAGCGAGAAGAAGTTGGCGGGATTTAGCCAGTGAACTCGGAGCGGCTACTTTACTTGCCTGCCTGCGGCACCCATTGAGGCGAAGAGTTGCTGGCGCTCTGAGACCGAGACGTCTCGCCACTGGCCCGAGGGCAGGGGACCGAGCTCGAAGGCACCGATGCTCATCCGAACCAACCGAAGGGTGGGATGGCCCACGGCAGCGGTCATTCTTCGCACCTGACGATTTTTGCCTTCGCTGAGTTCGAGGGCGATCCAACAGTCTGGCACTGATTTGCGAAATCGGATCGGCGGATTCCTCGGGGCCAGTTCCGGTTGCGGATCCAACCTCTGAGCGCGCGCCGGTCGGGTGTGGTGGCCTTGGATTAACAAACCGTTCTCCAACGCCCGGAGAGCGGCTTCCTCAGGGATTCTTTCAACCTGGACCCAGTAGGTCCGTCGGTGGCCCGCTTCGGGATCCAAGAGCCGGTGATTCAGTCCCGCTTCGTCACTCAGCAACAGAAGCCCCTCCGAGTCGGCATCCAACCTTCCCAGTGGATAGACCCTCGGTGGAAAACCAAACTCAGCCAGCGTTCGATTGGGTGAACCGTCAGCGGTGAACTGAGATAACACCCCGTAGGGCTTGTTGAAGACAATGAGGCTCAAGGCCGCCTCCAGCCTCCCTCGTTTTTGTTGCGTCCGGTGATTAGGTTCTTGATCCACATCACGGCTCCGACCACCGCTGCGGCCACAACTTTCCAGGCCTTCTTAATGAACAAGATGAGTGGCGCAAAAAGACCGAACTTGGCGGCTGCGGCTGCGGCCCCTCCAAGAACCAGGGCCCCGAGTCCATATTGAGCGATGCGGTCGCCCTGGCGGTATTCGGCATAAGATTCTCCGTCGCCGTACTGGTGACTGCGAAGGATCTCCCGGAACTGCGGCAGCGTGGCGTCCACATGGGAGCGGTCTTCAATTAGGGTGACTTTGGTTACGCCCTTGCGGCCCAAGAGGCGGACGTTGTAGTTCACAAACTTCTCGCCGCCGCTTTCGGCCTCTACGCTCCATTCCAGATTCTTGGTGATGTCATTGTAGTTGGGGGCCACGTGCCAGCCAACGATGCGGATCGGTGGAGTGCCCCGCTCTTGGCGGGCTTCGTTCATCGACTCGCTGCCTTGTTTGTAAGATGCAATGAGTTTGTCGGCATCGAGTTCTTTCTTCTCATCATCCTTCACATAGCCGATCTCCTCGAACTCCAAAATCACCCACCATTCGTCCTGAGTGTGCATCAGGAGGCCGGTTTCTTGACCGCTGGGCCGGTTGCCGGTTTTCTTCAAGAATTCCTGGGCCCCCTTTGCCTCAAGGAATCGAAAGCCTTTGGGAATCTTCAACGTGGCGCGTCCGACTAAACTCACGTTGGTGGGTCCCTGGATCCACGCCAGGCGATCCATGGGCGAATCCTTGCTCGTGGGCAATTTCTCGCCATTGCCCTGGGCTCGAAGTGACAGGCAGAACAGGCACAGAACCATCCAATGGATCGATTGCCTGAGGGAGGGTTGCAGATTCATCAAGGTGGAGTCGGGACGATGGGGTAAATCAGAAGCCAAGAGACAGGAAGAGTTCAGGGATGACAGGCACAAGATCCGCCGCAGGACTGGGGGGAGGGGACGCCGCCGGCTCCACTTTCGCTGCCGATCTCGCCCTTGAGCATCAGGAATCCGCCCGATATGACTCTACGAACCGGTTTGCCGGATTCAGGATCGCGGGTCAGAGCGTTGTCGTTCATGGACTGCTTCACCTCGAAGCGTCGCACCGCTTCGTCAGGCACTGTTGGAATGGTCTCGTACTGATAGAGAGGCATGGCAGATGGAAATTGAGCGCAAGACTGGCCTGAGGGCAACCCGAAGAGAGGGATTGTCAGGATTCAATTGCGTGCACCGGGCCGACTATTGGGACGCGTCCTCAGTAGCTCGTTGTAGGAAGCTCGCTTCAGGCTTCGGCATCACCCAGTTCTGGTAAGGCATTCGTGCTGTCGGCGAAACGGTCGGCGCGGACTCCCATGCGACGCATCAATCCCAAGTGCAGGTTGGCCATGGGGCTATCCTTGGAGAACACCAGATGCCGGCCCGGGTTGAGGGTACCGCCGCCCCGTCCCGCCAATACCAAGGGCAGATTCCGCGGATTGTGGCCATTTCCATCGCGCATGCCGGCTCCGAACAAAATCATGGATTGGTCGAGAACCGAACCAGTGCCCTCCTTCATAGAACGCAATCTGTCGAGAAAGTACGCATATTGTTCGACATGCCACCGGGTGATGCGTTCGTAAGGAGCGAGCTTCTCCGGGCGGTTTTCGTGGTGGCTGTACTCGTGGTGCCCGCCTTTGACGCCGTCGAGGAAGGAGAAGTTTCGGCCAGACACGGCATTGCCGAACATGAAGGTGCTCACTCGGGTGGAGTCGGTCCAGAAGGCCAATGCCATAATATCGAGCATCAAACGGACCTGCTCGGTGTGGTTAATGCCCCGTTGGCTGGCTTGAGCCGGATCGGAATAAAGATCGATGCGCTGGCCTAGGCGTTCGATTTCAGCTCGCGCAGCCGGGTCCTCCATATACTCGCCGAGAGCTCGCCGTCGGGCCCATTCGATCCGGTGTTCAACCGAGCGGACACTCTCGAAATACTCTGCCATTTTCTGCTGATCGGCCTTGCCCAACTGTTGTCTCAAGCGCTGGGCGTCGCCGGCGACGAGGTCCAAGACGCTGGAGTTGTCTCCGAAGCGCGAGGCGGGCAACCCGCTGGCGTTGCGGAAGAGTCGGTCGAAGGCCCGGCGAGGATTGATCTCCTTGGCGCAGGGAGTCGTGGGAGTCGCCCAACTGATGTGAGATCCGTAGAGGCGGGTGAAGCCGACATTGGTATCAACACCCGTGGTGATGGGTTCGATGCCCAATTCCAGCGAAGGCAAGGGAGTGAGGTGGCCGACTTGTCGGGCCATCCATTGATCCATCGAGGTGTTGCCGGAGCACAAGTCTGCGCCGGTGGTCCGGGTGATCGTGGTGCTGGTCAGAAATCCGCCGGTTTTGACGTAATGGCCATCACCGGTATTGGTGGCCGCATTCCACAATTGGGTCAGTACGAGCAATTCGGACTGATGGGCTTGAAGCGGAGCCAGAATGGGCGACAACTGGAACGTCGAGCCCTCACCTTCGGGAGTCCAACGATCGGGTCGTGTACCATTGGGCATGTACAGGCAGGCAAAACGCCGTGGTTTGGCACCTGCGCCCGCCTCAGTTGGGGAGGATGTCTTGGTGGCAGCCATGGCCTCCAACCAAGGCAGCGCCATGGCGGCACCCACCCCGCGGAGAAGGGTCCTGCGAGACAACGTTCCGAACGACATGACGCGGAGTATACGGTCAGAGTTCAACGAGCGAAAGCCATGTTGATGCAGTGGCTTTTGCGGGCGGTTGAAAGGGGGTGAGGGGAGTGTGGGCCCGTCGCTGGAGTTGCGAGAATACGGTTTTAAAAACTATAGGAAATTCCAGCCATGAGGCGCAGGTCATTGCCACGGCGACCCGGAGCCGGAACCGAGCGGTAGAAATCTTGGAATGTGATGGTGGCACTGGCCTTTTCGGTGATCTTGGCTGAAAGCCCCAGATTCAAGTTCATCACAAAATTCCCAAAGTCAGCCACCTGCGGCAGGTATTCCATACCCTGGATGATGGACGCCCGATCGTTGATCTTCCACTGCACCTCCTCGGCTAAACGCACCGTAAGGTAGTTGGCGGTTCCGGCTCCCTGGAGGCTTTCAAAAATGAAGGCTGGCCCACTTTCCGTCTTCACCTTCAGCCGGTCGTTCTTGACTACGTAATAGCCGAGTGCCGGAGCTACGGTGGCGCGGTAGTCGACGAATGCGATCCGATCTTGTCGGGCATCCGATCTGAGACCCAGGTAGACGCGATCGGAAAGAATGCGGTTGTACTGAGCATACAGGCCGTAGTTCTGAGCGGTGGTTGTTTCCTTGCGTGTGGTCGGGTCGCTGTTGCTGCCATAGGTCGCGTCAGCCCCCAGTGCGATTTCATTCTTGTCCCATTTTCGGAGCGAAGTGAGGGCGGCTCCCATTAGCAGAGTATCCGCATTGCCTCGAGACACCGACGCAGTCACGGACGCGGTGGACTGCCAGGGACTGGGAGGCTTGGGCGGGATGGCGGGGGGCTTCGTGGCCGCTGGAGCATTGGTCGACAATTCAGCCGCCAGTGTCGACACGGTGGCAACGCTCAAGGCGAGGCAGAGGCTCTGAAATTGTTGATTCATAGGACAACGCTGCCGCAACTCTAGGTAACCATTGGGTTCAGACAATGGGCAACCGGTGTGAATTCGAGGGAAGTTCGAGTTTCATTACTTTCAGGGCTTGTCTTTGCCCATCATTCCCGTCATGTCCGGAGTCACACGATGGAGCTCAAACTTGTTCTGGAATCTTTGCTGTTCGCTGCCCAGAAGCCCCTCTCGCCCATGGAGATAAGGGACATACTGAATCGTGCCGCGCAGGAGGAAAGCGCCATCGAACCGGTGCGCGCACTGCTGAAGCTCGACCTGGACCGCATCCTAGAGGAACTCAAGGTCTTGGAGGAAGATCATCGGGTCGCGCAGCGCAGTTATCGATTGGTGTGTGTGGCTGGGGCCTGGCAATTCGTCAATGAGCCGGACTACGGGCCGTGGCTCAGGGCCTTTCTGGGTGTGAAGAACCGCCCCTCCCGCCTGAGTCAACCCGCGTTGGAGACTTTGGCGATCGTCGCCTACCGACAGCCCATCACCCGGGCAGAGATGGAGCAAATACGGGGTGTTGCCGTCGACGGCGTTCTGTCCAGCCTCGTGGAGCGTGGTCTCATCGAGCAGACAGGGCGAGCTGAAGTAGTGGGTCGCCCGATGCAGTATGGCACCACGGCGACCTTCCTGGAGTATTTCGGCCTGGCAGCGCTGGAGGGCCTGCCGGACGCCTCGGAACTGCGGCGTATACCCGTTCAACGCCCGGAGTCGCTCCTAACGGTGGATCCCGGTCTGGCGACGGTCCCGGAATCTCCCAAATTGGAGGAAGCCTCTCCCGAGACTTTGGCTCTCGCCCTGGATGCGACGTCATCCGACGGAGCGCTCGCCTCCGATTTGATCTCGGAAGATCCGTTGTCTCCTACGGCAGACATCAGCGGTGGCGTCTAGAGGTTGGGGAACCGGCGGCGTCTACGGTGGGGAGGGTGTCCGCCGGAGTGGTTTTTCTCTCGCATAGCTATCGAACTCTAGTGAAAAAGGCCCGGCCGGACGAGTGTCCGAACCGGGCCTGAATTGCCTTAAGTCTTCAGCCTTCGACTGCCGCTTGGGCTGCTGCGCCTTGCGGGGGTTGTTGAGCCTGCACCACGGGAATCGGGAAGCGCAGTTTCATCACGTCATCGACCAGCACTTCGATGGTGTAAACCCCGGCTTCCTTGAATTCGACATTGGACATCACGCTCACCGTTGTCATCGCTTGGACTGGATCGGCCAACTGGAACTTCACGGAGTTCTGACGCAGCACAGTGCTTCCATCCGGTGCGATGAGTCGGACCACTTCGGTGAATTGTCCAATGCCGGCCACCCAGCGGTTGAACACGCACAGTTTGAAAGCGGTGATCGGCAACTGAGGGACACGAACCAGACCGATGATGCCGATCAGGATAAAATTGCCATTGGACTCCTGCTTCACGTCCTCGCAGAGGAGCGAACACTGGAGGTCGGGAAGGATGCGATTGGGTTTCATGATGACCGCGGAGGAGACCAACCCCAAGCCTTTGGGTCAAAGCCAATCCGGACACGGCACAGTTGCTTTCTCCAATCCGCAAGAGGCCCAACGGCTTGCCGCGGGAGGTATGGGCCGATTCGATGGGCGTCGAGTTTCTTTGGAAGGCTGTGTTGGTTCGCTGTGTTGGTTCGTTGAAATCGATGGGTGGGGAGCCGTGTTGGAAGGTAGGTTTTTTGGTTCCTCGCTACTTTCAGTGGGTAGCAG
>Ga0255130_1000618_pt1 | contig 10953 bp, 10 predicted proteins | sample Law_Yuk_RepB_8d_FD_188560 | JGI IMG/M metagenome (GOLD analysis project Ga0255130, IMG submission 188560) | Freshwater microbial communities from St. Lawrence River, New York, United States - Law_Yuk_RepB_8d | ecosystem: Environmental > Aquatic > Freshwater > River | place: USA: New York...
GCTCAAACGGAGCAGGTATTAGCCCTAGTTAAGCGCTTGGCAGATAAGGGCGTGGCAGTAATCATGATTAGCCACAACTTAGTAGATGTATTTGCAGTGGCTGACAAGATTTATGTTCTCTACCTAGGCAAGATGGTTGCAGCATTGGATGCTAAAACTACAAATCAAAATGACATAGTTGGGTATATCACCGGAACCAAGAGTGCACAGATGGGCAACAAATGAGTACTACAAATAACACAATCGGCACAGGATATGAAGGAAATATCCGTGAGCAAATAAGTGGCTACTTCCTAAAGGTTAAAAGCGGTGACATGGGTTCACTGCCTGCGATGATTGGTCTGATTGTTTTAGCGATTCTCTTCTCAATCATGAGCCCGGTTTTCCTAACCTCTTTAAACTTTGCAAATCTATTTAACCAAGCAGCTGCCTTGATTGTGATGGCAATGGGATTGGTCTTTGTTTTAATTCTGGCTGAGATTGATCTATCCGCTGGTGTTACCGCAGGTGTTTCAGCTGCGATGTTAGTTATTGGATTAAATGCTGAGTTGCATTGGACACTTGCAATTGCGATTGCAGTTGTTTCAGGTGTTGTGATCGGCTACTTCATTGGAATTATTGTGGCAAAGGTTGGTATTCCATCCTTCGTGGTAACCCTTGCCTGCTTCTTAGCCTTCCAAGGATTACAGCTATTAATTATTGGCTCAGGAGGTTTATATCGAATTGAGTCGAGTGAAATCTTGGCAATTCAAAACTCAAACCTTTCTATTGTGCAAGGTTGGATCTTTTACTTAGTATCAATGTTGCTACTTACCTACTCTGGCTTTGCTGCACGCCGCAGAAGAAGTAGAAATGGTCAACCAAACCGACCAATTACATTTTTGTATGTAAAGATTGCAGTTGCCGGTGTTTTGGGATTAGTTCTTGTTGCGGCATTAAATCTAGAGCGAAGCTCAAATAAGGCATTCCCAATTCATGGTGTGCCAATTGTTGTGCCAGTTGTATTAGCACTTTGGGTCTTCTGCACATTTATTTTAGATCGCACCAAGTTTGGTCGATATGTTTATGCATTAGGTGGCAATCCTGAGGCAGCACGCCGTGCTGGTATTCAAGTTAATAATGTAAAGATTGCCGTCTTTACAATCTGCTCAACTCTTGCTGCTATCTCTGGAATTATCTCTGCAAGCCGAATTGGTTCAGTTGATGCCTCGATGGGCCGCACCATGGTGCTAAGCGGGATTGCTGCTGCAGTTGTTGGTGGCGTTAGCTTGTTTGGTGGAAAAGGAAGATTATCTCAAGCAGTAATTGGTGGCTTTGTAATTGCCATTATTGATAATGGTTTGGGATTAATGGGCTTCAACGCTGGAATTAACTTGTTGATCACAGGTGGTGTTCTATTACTTGCCGCAAGTGCTGATGCAATTTCAAGAAAGCGTGGAAACGTAGTAGTTCGTTAGTTGATATAAAGCTTAGGAGAAGGCTTCTGCTTTTTCCGGGCCCCTCTCCCACTTTTGGATTCTCCGGTTTTGAATTGTTCACTCACGCGAGAAATCTGAAGGAAGAAAGAGTGAATTCTTATATTTAGCCCTGTTGCAAAGTGCCTGGTCCGATTAGGATCAAATCATGAGAAAGCGCCTAGTTGCGATACTTCTGATCACACCACTTCTACTTTCATCTCAGTTTTCCACCTCTCATGCCGCAGCTAAGGCGGGGGCAAAGTGCACCATGGCCGGGAGTAAATCAGTTGTTGGCGGAAAAACCTTTACCTGCATAAAGTCTGGAAGTAAATTGATTTGGGATAAGGGCGTGAAGGTTTCACCAACAACTAAACAATCGGTTCAATCAATCTCTTATGCAAATATGAAGAAGTCGATGGTGCCTAAGCCTGTTAAAAATCTCTTTAGATACCACTACTCCCCTAACGCAGTTAAAGCTTATAAGGAAAAAATAGAGTCAGAATTAAATTTCTCTATGGAGTATTGGGCAGGTGTTTATGATGGAACAGAATTATTTAATGTTTTTTATGCTACTGAAAAAGATATGGAGTGGCTAGTTAGCGCATGGAAAACTTATGACTTGGATAAAAACGGGTATACAGCGAATGAATATAAAGGACGACTTGAAAGGGAGGGTAGTCAATTAAATGCTGGATCTGTGCCATCACAGCCAGGCCCAAGCCATCTCTCATTTTTTCGGAGCTCAACTCGTCCAATACAAGATGACGCAATGATTCCTCATGAAAATGTTCATATTGTTCAGCAACAACTCACTAAGAGTCGAACGGATCAAATGCCATGTTGGTTGCGTGAAGGTAGTGCAAATCTATTTGCAAACTTTCAGACGGCCGAAAAATATGGTTTACGCGTGTACGACGAAGCCAAGAGATCGGATATGAATTCTTACCAGTCAGGTAGTGCAGAAATAAGAAAATTTAGTGCTTCTCAATGGTTTACGCACCTTAAAGGCCTTGAAGGTAATTTCAGTGGTGGTTGTGATTACAAAAATAGATTTGCTTATGGAACAGGATTACTTCTCTCAGAAGTATTAATGGCAGATAGTGGTTTCGAAAAAATGATGGAGTTCTGGCGTGCATTCTCTCTTGAAGTAGATTGGCGCGAATCCTTTAAAAACATTTATGGAGTAGAGATTGATGTTTGGTACAAAACTAAGGGTATTCCCTATTTAATGCAGGAGTATTCTCGAGTTAAAGGATATTAATTTTACTTTAATGAAAAGAGAGGTGGGCGGTGAGGGTTTCGAGTAGTTTTCCCCATTTAAGGTATTACTTTTTCATGAGATTGAACAACATAGGTCTGATATGAGCGAAACTTGTTTAAATTACTGTTTTTGAACTTTAGGCCTTCTCACCAGGATTGTAGATGCAGTGATTGAGAGAACAACTGCAAGTAGAAGTCCTGTGTATTGGATAAGTGTTATTGCGCTTTGTGAATAAGCCACACTTCCTAAAACGAATGAAAATTCACCTATTTGACTAACTCCAACGCCAAGATGAAATGGCGTTGCATTCATTTTACCTAACTTCGCAATTAAAATAGTAGGTAAACTTTTTAACAAAACCATCATTACTAACATCAAAAGTGCAAATGGCCATGCTTGAGATAAAAGTGATGGCTGAATCAAGGTTCCTATGACAACAAAAAAGAGAACGGCAAAAAGATCCCGAAAGGGAAGAATCGCTTTTCTTACCTCATCAGTATCTTGACTTTGATTAATTGTTAGGCCAGCTATAAATCCAGCCAATGCCATTGGGATATCAAATACGACTGTACCCACAGCCGCTAAGACTAAGCCAAATGAGACTGAGTAAATTAAAAATAGATCTTTCTCCCATCTGACAGATTTTAGAATTATAGGGAGTATTTTTGATGCAACTACTGAAAGAGCGGCAAAACCAATTAGTCCACCAATTGCCATTATGAAAGGGGTTTCACTTGTCCCAAAAATAGTTAATATCAAAGCAGCTAGTGAGACCCCAACAAGATCTTGGACTAATGACCATCCTAAGAGTGCTTCTTCAGTCATACTATTAGTAGCTCTTCTTGGGCTTCGAGTCATATTCACAATTACCACACTCGATGACATTGCTATAGATAAGGCAAGCATTAATGAACCAAATAATGAAATATCAAGCAAATAAAAAATTGGTGTTCCAATTAATACTCCAAACATCATCTGGGTAGGTACACCCCATAGAAGTGTTTTTTGTTCTTTGCTAATTTTCTTTAGATCTAACTCAATTCCAACCTCAAATAAAAGCAAGACAACGCCGATGTCAGCCAGTAATGCGAGTTGATTATTCTCTGCTACAAATCCTGGGGTAAATGGTGACACCATTAGCCCTGTGGCTAAGTAGCCAATTACTGACGGTAAACCAATTCTTCTTGCTAGAAATCCCATGCTCGCAGCGGCGGTCAAAACTACACCGACATTAAGAACTAACGGTGCTGTTTCAACAATTGATGCCATTTACGAATTATAGAGATTATTTAGCATAGATGGGTAACCTTTTTAATTCTAGGTCAGATACAAGTGGATATTGTTTCTCTATCCAGATTCACAGGCTAGAAATACCGAATCCATAAAAATTGCCAGTTCGCACTGATAGGTTCCGCTGATGAAAATTAAAATAATCGCAATATCAGTACTTGTCTTATCTATTTTTGCTGGAGTTCTTGGCCTTGAAAAATACATTTCATCCCAGATTGCTTCAGGGGTAAAGCGTGAGATGCCAAATGCCTCTGGGGTTAGCGCTTCGATTCCGCTATCTGATATAGCAAGTAACATAACTTCAGATTCAATCAAGTTAGCTAATATAGATATAGAAAAATACCCCTTAAAGGTGAGTAACACAGATTCTTCAATAAAAATTTCGGCGGGAAATATCAGTAAATCTAAGCCAACAATCATTGGTTCGTTAGAGATAACCGCCACAATTCCGGTATCAACTATTGCGAAGGCATCGGAGTTCGGTGATGCACAAATTGTGGGCAATACCTTGCAGGTAGCAGCAGGAGCTTCTGGATTGGGTAAAGCAACTCTGATTCCAAAGTATGCAAATAATCAACTCTATTTTGAACTTAAAAGCGTTTCACTTTTTGGGAATGAAATTCCCGCTGCATCATTGCCAGCAGATCTTCAAACTCAGATCAAGAGCAAGAGCCAACGCAGCCTTACACCCCCTGAAGGGCTAAAAGTTAAATCTGTATCACTTAGCAGTAAAGGACTAGCAGTGAAAATGTACGGCTCTAATGTCCAACTTAGTAATTTAGGTTTATAGTCGGTATTTCTTTTTAAGAATTTGTGGAGTTACATCCTGAAATTAATTAATAAAGTAAGTCGCTATGCGTGCTGTGTGGGCGGTGAGGGTTTCAACTAATTTTCCTCATTCAACCATTTCGTATATTTACTTTTACTTGACTTAGCACCATAATATTCAATTGATCTGACATTTACTAGATATTAAACGGATATAGGTCAGATATGGACGTAAGCGTTTCTTTACAATCTTGCCAGCCACTACTTGTCTGCTAAATCACACTTTTTTTTATTGAAAACTCATTATTTTCACAGAGTTACGTAATAACCTTTTCACATACCTAAGGGGATAACTTGCAAATCAACATCGATAAGAAAACTGGGATTCTTCTTTCAATCATAGGCGCCTTACTAATTTCAATAGTGATTGTTGCATCTGCTGGCATGGGAAATTCAGGCTCTGAAAAAGACGATATGGGGATGATGGGTGGACATGGCCATAATTCAAATTCCCAAATGGTTGGTAGTGATGCAATGTTTTTGCAGATGATGATCCCTCATCATGAGCAAGCAGTCGTTATGTCAGATCTTGCGTTATCTATCTCAAAAGATGCAGATGTTTTAAAATTAGCAAAGCAAATTAAAGATGCTCAAGCTCCAGAAATAATTAAAATGCAGGGCTGGTTAACAGATGCTGGCTTAAGCGAAGATCCTGGGCACTCAATGGGTGATGGAATGGGCGGAATGCTTTCAGATTCTGAACTATCTGCACTTAAAGTCTCTACAGGCAAAGCATTTGATAAATTATTTCTTGCAGGAATGATTGCTCATCATGAAGGTGCTATTCAAATGGTTATGATGATTGAAAATTCACCAAATAGTGAAATTAAAAATCTTGGTCAAGCAATAGTTAAATCACAGTCTGCTGAGATTAATTTAATGAAAGAGTTATTGAATAGAATATGAAATTAGCAGGATCTAGAAAGATGATGATAAGTCTACTTTCTTTACTATTCCTTTCATATTCTATTTTTGGAACATATGCCTATGCTCAAACACTCGATTCAGTCTCACATATCCATCACGTAAAGGCTGTAGAGAATAAAGTACTTGTTTTAACTCATGAGGGACTTTATGAACTAGTTGGTAAGAATAAAATGATTTTAGTTGGCAAAGATAAGTTTGATGTAATGGGCTTTACAACCTTAGGTAAGGCTTTACTTGCTAGCGGACACCCCTCCCAAGGTTCTATGATGCCAAACCCAATTGGCCTTGTTAAATCTATTGATGGCGGATCAACTTGGAAAGCTGTCTCCTTAGTTGGAAAAGTGGATTTTCACTTTTTAGAAGGGGCTGGCAGCGATTTGTATGGTGCCGATTCACAAAGTGGAAATTTAATGTACTCGAAAGACTCTGGAAATACATGGAGCTCTTTAGGGATCAACACTTTTACGGACATTGCAGTCTCCCCGGTTACATCAGGAATGGCTATAGCAATTAAGAATTCTGAATTACTACTCACCAAGAACGCATTCAAATCAACAACTAAAATCAAAAATACTCTTAAATTCACTCAGATCGAATGGCGCAATTCTGGGCTCTACGGTTTAAGTGGGACTTCTCTCTACAAATCTTCTGATTCTGGTAAAGCATGGAAAAAGCTAAACACATTTAAAGGTTTACCAGAGATCCTTAGTACAAGTGATCAGCTAATGCTGGTAACTGTTGGATCAGATATATACACATCAACAGATGCTGGTAGAAAATTTAAAATAATTTCTTAATTCGGCCGAAATACAACTAAATAAACATAATGCGTGGGCGGTGAGGGTTTCGAACCCCCGACATCCTCGGTGTAAACGAGGCGCTCTACCACTGAGCTAACCACCCGGTGAGAGTAGGAATATTACTAGTAGATTTGAATTACTCCCAATTAACTCTGTTTATAAGGCTGAAAGAGCAACTTTGTATTCAGCGATATTTCTGGCCTCACCTAATCCATTAACCACCATCCACTTGATCTTGCCATCGGTGCCAATGATGAATGAGCCACGTGTAGCGCATCCTCGATTTTCATCAAATACACCATATGCCTTAGCGATCGCACCATGTGGCCAGAAGTCAGAGAGAACTTGGAACTTATATCCCTCTTGTTCTGCAAATACCTTATTTGCATACATTGGATCACATGAGATCGAAATCAATTCAACCTTCTCATTTTGAAAAGCTGCAAGATCATCACGAAGAGCACATAACTCACCAGTGCAAATACCTGAGAATGCAAATGGATAAAAGATCACAACCACATTCTTTTTGCCTTGGTATGAAGATAGTGAAATCTTCTGGCCATGTTGATTTACTAACTCAAAATCTGGTGCCATTGATCCGATTGCGAGCGCCATTAGATATCTCCTTTATTTGGTGGTTATTACTTGTAGTGATTACTACTTTGACTTCTTCTTATTACTGCCTGCGTGACGAGCTATTAATCTAGTTGCAGTCCAATCCGCTCCAGCTGGGAATGATGTGGTTTGTGACATTCCAGCAGTTGGTGCTGCATCTTGCACTTCACTTGGCTCAACATAACCAGGACGGCCAACCTTTGGTGTTAATAACCAAATCGGTCCATCCTCGGTTAAATAAGTTAGTGCATCAACTAATTCATCAACTAGATCACCATCACCATCTCGCCACCAAAGAATTACTGCATCAACAACCTCTTGGGCTGTTGCATCTAGTGGTTGCGAACCAGTTTTAGCGATGATTGCATCACGTAATGATTGATCGCAATCAGTTTGGTTATAACCAACCTCAAGTATTAATTGGTCAGTGCTTATGCCAAGCCGTTCAACGGTGGCAGCAGGTGCCTGGGCTGAATTCATTAGGAGTAGTCCACCCAACTTTGGCTGATGGTGCAACTCCTAGGCAGTGGCTTTAAGCCAGATCACGCCTAGCCCCTGCTTTAAATATGACCAAACACCCCTTTAGGAGAGAGAATAGGGGTGTGAGTGAAAACTTTAAGGCCCCAGACCACCTGGTGGACCAACTCGTAGATACCGATCCAAATGAGAGTGCTGAGTGGCGCCAATCCTTTGATGCGGTTTTAAAAAACGCAGGCCCTGTTAGAGCTCGTTACTTAATGCTTTCGTTATTACAAAGAGCAAATGAAAAAAATGTTGGTGTCTCAGGCCTTCGCACAACAGATTACATAAACACAATTCCACCAGCACTTGAGCCAACCTTTCCAGGAGATGAGTTTTTAGAGAGAAGAATTCGCGCATACATCAGGTGGAATGCCGCAGTTATGGTTCACAGAGCCCAACGTCCTGGTGTTGGAGTTGGTGGACATATCTCAACCTATGCATCAAGTGCTTCCTTATATGAGGTTGGATTTAATCACTTCTTCCGTGGTAAAGATCATGCAGGTGGTGGAGATCAAATATTTTTCCAAGGACACGCCTCCCCTGGTATGTATGCCAGAGCATTTATGGAAGGCCGTCTTACCCAAAAGCAATTAGATGGTTTCCGCCAAGAGTTATCACATGATGGTGGCGGATTATCTTCATATCCGCATCCAAGATTGATGCCAAACTTTTGGGAGTTCCCAACAGTTTCAATGGGTATTGGACCAATCAACGCCATCTACCAAGCAAGATTTAATCGCTATTTAAATGCCCGTGGTTTTAAAGACACAAGTGATCAAAATGTTTGGGCATTTTTAGGAGATGGTGAGATTGATGAGCCAGAAACGCTAAGTGCTATTTCACTTGCTGCCCGTGAAGGCTTAGATAACTTAACCTTTGTTGTTAACTGTAATTTGCAAAGATTAGATGGGCCAGTCCGTGGCAATGGAAAGATCATTCAAGAGCTTGAATCTGTATTTGGTGGTGCTGGTTGGAATGTAATTAAAGTTGTTTGGGGACGTGAGTGGGATCCACTACTTGCCGCAGATCGTGAGGGTGCATTAGTTGATTTGATGAATAAGACTCCAGATGGTGATTTCCAAACCTTTAAATCTGAAAATGGCGCATTTGTTAGAGAGAACTTCTTTGGTAGGGATCCAAAAACAGCGGCAATGGTCTCATCTTGGAGTGACGATGATATTTGGAATCTAAAACGTGGTGGCCATGATTACCAAAAACTATATGCTGCATATAAGGCTGCCAGTGAACACAATGGCAGACCAACGGTAATTTTGGCTAAGACAATTAAGGGCTGGACTTTGGGCTCACACTTTGAGGCAAGAAACTCAACTCACCAAATGAAGAAGATGACCTTGGATGATTTGAAGAACTTTAGAGATCGATTGTTTATCCCAATTAAGGATGAAGAGTTAGATGCCAAGTTGCCACCATATTGCCACCCAGGAATTGATTCTCCTGAGTATCAATACATGATGGCTCGTCGCAAAGAGCTAGGTGGTTTCCTGCCAGCAAGGCGAAGTGTTTCAAAGCCGCTGCCACAACCAAAGGATGAAAGTTATGAGTCGGTTAAACGCGGCTCAGGCACCCAAGAGGTTGCTACCACTATGGCCTTTGTCAGGTTACTTAAAGATTTAATTAAGGATCCAAATATTGGTAAGAGATTTGTGCCAATTATTCCTGATGAGGCAAGAACATTTGGAATGGATTCATTGTTTCCAACGCTCAAGATTTACTCACCACATGGACAGAGTTACACCTCAGTTGACCGAGAGTTGATGCTCTCTTACAAAGAGTCTAAAGAGGGTGTTATTTTGCATGAGGGTATTAATGAGGCGGGCTCTGTTGCATCCTTTACCGCAGTTGGCTCCTCCTACTCAACCCATGATGAACCAATGATTCCAATTTATATCTTCTACTCAATGTTTGGATTCCAACGAACTGGTGATTCATTTTGGGCAGCAAGTGATCAATTAGTTAGAGGATTTGTACTTGGCGCAACCGCTGGTAGAACTACGTTAAATGGTGAGGGTTTGCAACATGAGGATGGTCATTCACTTCTACTTGCCTCAACTAACCCTGCAGTAGTTTCCTATGATCCAGCTTTTGGATATGAGGTCGGCCATATTGTTAAAGATGGTCTTCGAAGAATGTATGGCGAAAATAGTGAGAATGTTTACTACTACCTAACTGTTTACAATGAGCCATATCAACAACCAGCAGAGCCTGAGAAGTTAGATGTTGAAGGATTACTAAAAGGAATTTACCTACTTAAAAAGCCACTTAGATGGCGCAGTAAGAAGGTAGCAATCCTTGCCTCTGGCGTGAGTGTTAATTGGGCGCTTAAGGCACAAAAACTTCTAAATGATGATTTCAAGATTGCTGCCACAATTTACTCAGTCACCTCTTGGAATGAGCTTCGCCGGGATGGTTTAGCAGTTGATCGACATAACCTGTTAAATCCAGATAACAAGATCTCAGCCTTTATTACTAAAAAACTAAAGCGAGAAAAAGGTCCAGTTATTGCAGTCAGTGATTTTATGAGATCTGTGCAAGATCAAATCTCACCTTGGGTCAAACAACCCTTCTACTCACTTGGTACTGATGGCTTTGGTTTATCTGACACACGTGGTGCACTTCGCCGTCACTTCAAAGTTGATGCTGAGTCAATTGCAGTTGCCGCACTTTCTCAATTGGAAAAAGAGGGTGCAATTAGTAAACGTAAAGTGAAGAAGGCGATCAAGAAGTACCAAATCAATGATGTTACTGCGGCTGAAGCCGGAAATACTGAAGGTTCAGGTTAAGTACTACCTTGGAATCACTTGCTTTACTTGCAACGCTCATAATCTCTTTAACAGCTCTAGGTGGCCCAATCTCCTTAGCCTTAACATTTGTGCCGCAAAAGTTACTACCACTTGCCGTAATAAAGATTTTGGCATTCTTGCTTGGTTTACTTGCCATAGTAGTTGGCCTGATGTTGATGATTAATGTTGACTCCATTGGCGCCCGCTTGATGGGTGGATTTGGAGTTGCAACGGCATTGGTTGCGATATATCGAGTAATTAAGGTTATTCCGAAAATAAAATAAGTGGAGGTGCCGGGAATCGAACCCGGGTCCTCTAGCACTAATTCAAAGTTTCTACGGGCGTAGTGCAATTAACGCTTTCTCAGTCCAAACTCTCACATGCACAAGTAGTTTGCGGACTCAGTTACAGATTTATGTCCCCATTAACCTCCGTAACACGGTTAGGGGTAA
>Ga0255130_1000619_pt1 | contig 10949 bp, 8 predicted proteins | sample Law_Yuk_RepB_8d_FD_188560 | JGI IMG/M metagenome (GOLD analysis project Ga0255130, IMG submission 188560) | Freshwater microbial communities from St. Lawrence River, New York, United States - Law_Yuk_RepB_8d | ecosystem: Environmental > Aquatic > Freshwater > River | place: USA: New York...
TGTCACGATGGCCATCGTCGCCGCCGTGCTGGGCAGGGCGAAGACAATCGGGGCCAGCAGCTGGCATGTGCTGTTCCCGACACCGGAAGAGCATGCACTGCTGAACGCCGCCGGACTGCGGCCCCGTATCGGCTGCCAGTACCACTGGTACAACCGCGGCTACACCTGCTTTGACGATTTCCTGGCCACCTTCAATTCCCGCAAGCGCAAGAATCTGCGCAAGGAGCGCGCCGCCGTACACGGTGCCGGCATTCATTTTCTGCACCTCAGCGGCCAGGAAATCACACCCGCTCTCTGGCAGACCTTCTACAGCTTCTATCAGAACACCTACCAGGTGCGCGGCCAGCAGGGCTATCTGAACCTTGCTTTCTTCGAGCAACTGGGGCGCACGATGCCGGAGAATCTCCTGCTGGTGCTTGCCCTGCATGAAGGCACGCCCATCGCCGCCGCGCTGAGTCTGCGCGACGGGAACACTCTGTATGGCCGCTACTGGGGCAGCCGCGATGACTATCAGTTTCTGCACTTCGAAACCTGCTACTACCAGGGTATCGACTACTGCATCGCCCACGGCTTGCAGCACTTCGACTCCGGCGCGCAGGGCGAGCACAAGATCCAGCGTGGTTTTGAACCGATCATCACGTATTCGAATCACTGGATCGCCGACCGCCAGTTCGATGCGGCGATTGGGGAGTTCCTGGTGCGAGAGGCGGAGCATATCCGGCAGTATCAAGGTGAGGCGGCGCAAATGCTGCCGTTCAGAATGACATCGGCAGCACAGGGGCACGAGCCATGAAATCCTCCGCGCCCAACTGTTTCACTCCCATAAGCCCTTCGCGGTAGACTGGTCGCCAGCACTCAGCCCTAACGCACACGGGAGACCCTGCCTTGAAAACAAGAACAACAGGCAAGACCACGGCTCGTCTGGTATTTGCCGCCAGCCTTTGCAGCCTCAGCCTCGGCGCCCTGGCGCAGCACGGCGTGACCGATGGCCAATGGCCCACCTACGGAGGCGATGCCGGCTCCACGAAATACACCAGTCTCAGTCAGATCAACGCCGACAATTTTGAACGCCTGGCCATTGCGTGGCGCTGGCAATCGCTGGATGGCGCGCTGAACCTGGAGGAAGTGGAACAGGAAGTCTCGTTCGGCCGCATGCAGGGCACCCCACTGATGGTGGACGGCGTGCTGTACATGATTACCTCGCTGAACCAGGTGGCGGCCATTGATGCGCTGACGGGCACAACCCTCTGGAGTTTCAATCCGCAGATTTACCTCAGCGGCGCCCCCGTCGGAGCGCTCGGCTTCCATCAGCGCGGCGTGGCTTACTGGACCGACGGCCAGAAGAAGCGCGTGCTGGTCGCCACGCAGGATGGCTATCTGTATTCCCTGAACGCCGAGGACGGCGCCATCGACACCGAGTTTGGCAATGGCCAGGTGGACATGACCGACGGCATTCCCCGCGCGGTGCGAGGGGAGCTGGACTGGCAGGGCGCGCCGCCCCTGGGCGCGGTGTCGCCGCCGATCGTGGTGGGCGACATTCTGGTGGTGTCCCAGATCACCTCCAACCGGCCGCGCTTCAAGGAGCGCCCGCCGTTGTGGATTCGTGGCTATGACATCCGCACAGGCGAAGTGGCCTGGACCTTCCACACCATTCCTCTGGAAGGCGAGTTCGGCAATGACACCTGGGAAGACGACTCGTGGCGCACGGCGGGCAATACCGGCGTATGGTCCATGATGAGTGCCGACCTGGAGCTGGGCTATGTCTACCTGCCGATGGAAGCCGCCACCGACGATTTCTATGGTGGTCACCGGCCCGGCGACAACCTGTTCAGCGAGAGCATCGTGGCGCTGGATGCCCGCACCGGCGAGCGCGTCTGGCACTACCAGACGGTACATCACGGTGTCTGGGATCTCGACAACCCGGCGGCCCCCAATCTGCTCGACATCACAGTCGATGGCAGAGTCATCAAGGCGGTGGCGCAGGTCACCAAGCAGGGCTTCACCTATGTGCTGGACCGGGAGACCGGAGAGCCCGTGTGGCCCATCAATGAAACGCCGGTGCCCCAGGGTGGCGCTCTGTCCGGCGAGCGCCTGTCCCCCACACAGCCCATTCCCAGCAAGCCGCCTGCCTTCGCGCGGCAGGGCATGGAGCTCGATTTTCTGATCGACTTCACCCCCGAGCTGCGGGCCGAAGCTGAAGAAATCCTGAAGGAGTACACCTGGGGGCCGCTGTTCACGCCGCCATCCGAGACCATCCAGGGCGGCAATCGCGGCACGCTCATGCTGCCGGGCGCCGGCGGGGGCGCCAACTGGCAGGGCGCTGGCGTGGATCCGCAGAACAACATTCTGTTCGTGCCGTCCACAGACAGTCCGAATGCGCCATTGATGACCACGCTGGACCCGAGCGAATCCAACTTCAACTACGTGCGCCTGTCCAACCAGGCCGTACGCGGGCCCCGCGGGCTGCCTCTGCTGAAGCCGCCCTATGCCACGATCACAGCCTTCGACATGAACAAGGGCGAGATCCTCTGGCAGGTAGCCAATGGGGATGACTTCGCGGCGGTCACCAATCACCCGGACCTGGCAGGCATCAATCTGCCTCCCCTTGGCGGCGGCGGCAAACACGCCGTGCTTGTGACGCCCACCTTGCTGATTCACGCGCAGACCACACTGGAAGGCGCGGTGCTGGTGGCCCGCGACAAGCTGACGGGCGAGCAGCTGAAGACGATTCCCCTGCCTGCCAATGCCGGCGGTGCGCCAATGAGTTATGCGGTGGACGGTCGCCAGTACATTGCCCTGAGCATTCTCACCAACCCAGTGCCAGAACTGCTGGTGCTCGCCCTGCCGGAGTAAGTCCCGATGACGATTTTCAAATTGCTGTTTCGCCGCCTTCCAATGCTGGCAGTCGCCTTCGCCATGTTCCAGTCGGCGAGCGCCCAGGATTACGTGGAGTGGAGCACCGAGAACCGCACCTCGCTCAGTTTCCAGGTGAACCAGGCGGGCGTCAGCCCCCTGCTGCCTGTCGGCTGGACACTGGTGCCCGTGGAGGGAGCGCCGGACAGAGCGGCAGTCTCCATCACCTTCATGGACCGACACCTGGTGCTGGACGGGCAGGGACAGGTGCTTCGTACGGGCACCAGCCGCTACATGGTGATGTCGGTGCAGGCGCGCAACGAGGCCAGCGGACAGTCGGGCACCATGCTCGTCACCGGCATCTCGCCGGAAGGGCCCGGCGCTTATGAGGTGTATCAGCCGGCCGTGCAGGCCAGTGTCGAGAAGACCAGCACGGGGCAGGGCGAAGCGAGTGGGGAATCCCGCGAGACCTGGACGATGGAAGCGCAGAGCGGCGACCGTGCGCAGCTGAGCCTGGCCTATACGGAGGCCACACCCGTGCGGCGCGAATCCAGGATCGTGCTGCGCTCCGGCAAGCGTCCGGACTTCACCCGCACCTACCAGATCGACCAGGCCACCGATGCGCTGGGACGTCCAGGCGAGCCCGGCAGCCGTATCAGCCAGCTGAGCTTCATCGCAGCGGGCCCGCTCTTCTCCCGTATTTTCGATGGCACGGAAGTGCTCACGGGCGTGACGGCGATTCCGTGGTACAGCCGGGAGATATTCATTCCGTGAGCGTGGCAGGGCATCCGCGCGATTTTTTGCGCCCGCTGACGTGCGACAGCGTATACAATGCCCGCCATCACGCACCTCAATCCGCTGCTACCCCATTTAAAGGAGGGCTCATGGCCTACCAACTCACCATCAACGGACAAACCCACAACGTCGACGTGGAAGGCGACATGCCCCTGCTGTGGGCTGTCCGCGATCATCTGAATTTCACCGGCAGCAAGTTCGGCTGCGGCGTTGCCCAGTGCGGCGCGTGCACCATGCAGATCGACGGCGTAGCCACCCGCACCTGTGTGCTGACCGTGGCCAATGCCGTGGGCAGGAACATCACCACCATTGAAGGGCTGCAGTCGCCCCAGGCCCGCGCCGTGCAGGCCGCCTGGGTGGAGCTGCAGGTGCCGCAGTGCGGCTACTGTCAGTCCGGACAGGTGATGTCTGCAACGGCGCTGCTGGAAAAGAACAGCGCGCCGACCGACGCTGAAATCGAAGCCGCCATGGCCGGCAACATCTGCCGCTGTGGCACCTACTCCCGCATCAAGGCCGGCATCCACATGGCCGCCGCGCAGCTGAAGAACACCGGAGGAGCCGCATAATGAACATCTCCCGATTCCTGAAAAGCCAGAATGTTGACCCCAGCCGTCGCAGCTTCCTGAAAGTCTCTGCCGGCACCACGGCCGGCCTGATGCTCGGTGTCAACTTTGGTGGCATTGCTGCCCAGGCACAGAGCGCTGCCGATGCCGCTCTCGAGTTCAATGCCTTCGTCAGCATCACTCCTGACAACGTCGTCAAGGTGTTGATCAAGCACCTGGAGATGGGCCAGGGCGTCTACACCGGCCTGGCCACCTGCATCGCCGACGAGCTGGATGCAGACTGGGCCCAGGTGGTGTGCGAGCACGCCCCGGCGAACACCGAGAAGTACGCCAATCTGCTGATGGGCCAGCAGGGCACCGGCGGCAGCACTGCCATTGCCAACAGTTTCATGCAGATGCGTCAGGCCGGCGCCGCCGCCAAAGCCATGCTGGTGAACGCGGCCGCTGCGCAGTGGAGTGTGCCTGCCAGTGAGATCCGCGTATCCCGCGGTGTTGTGTCCCACGGCAGCCACACAGCCACCTTTGGCGACTTGGCCACGGCGGCTGCGCAGCAGAGCGCTCCGGACGTGACCGCACTGACGCTGAAGACGCCTGATCAGTTCACCTTGATCGGCCGCGATGACACCCTGCGCAAAGACACCGGCAAGCACAACGGCACGGCGATCTATACCCAGGACGTCCAGCTGCCCGGCATGCTGACCGCCGTCGTCGTGCACGCCCCCCGTTTCGGCGCCAAAGTGCGCTCCTTCGACGCCACTGCCACGCTGGCCCGTGCCGGCGTGGTCAGCGTCTTCGCCATCGATACTGGCGTCGCCGTGGTGGCTCGCGACTACTGGAGCGCCACCAAGGGCCGCGAGTTGCTGAAGGTCGAGTGGGATGACTCGGCAGCCGAGACCCGCGGCACCACCGACATTCTAGCGCACTACCATGAACTGGTGGACACCGAAGGCGCGGTGGCGGCCTCCGTTGGCAATGTATCAGAAACACTGGGCCAGTCTCGCGACGTACAGACTCTGGTGTTCGAGTTCCCCTACCTGGCCCACGCCCAGATGGAGCCCATGAACTGTGTGGCCAAAGTGGACGGCGCTGCCGCCGAGATGTGGTATGGCTGCCAGAGCGCCACCGGCGATCAGGCCGCCATCGCCCAGCTGCTGGGCACCGGCATCGAGAACGTGAAGATCAACACCGTGTTCGCCGGCGGGGGCTTCGGCCGTCGCGCCAACCCAGCCTCGGACTATGTACTGGAAGCAGTGCGTGTCGCCCGCGAAGTGCAGGGTACGCCGGTGAAGCTGGTGTGGTCCCGTGAAGATGACATGCGCGCGGGCTACTACCGCCCGGCCTATGTTCACAAGCTGACTGCCGCACTCAACGTCAATGGCCGACCCACCGCCATCCAGGTGCGTGTGGCCGGACAGTCCATCATGGCCGGCACACCCCTGGCGGCCATGATGATGGTCAACGGCATCGACATTACCTCGGTGGAAGGGCTGTCCGATCTGGCCTATGAAATTCCCGAGCGGCAGGTGGAGCTGCATTCGCCCACCAATGGTGTGCCTGTCCAGTGGTGGCGCTCCGTGGGCCACACCCACACGGCCTTCAGCAAGGAAGTATTCATTGATGTGCTGGCCCGCAAGGCTGGCGACGACCCGGTGGCGTTTCGTCTGGGGCTGCTGAAGAACAATCCGCGCGAGACCGCCGTGCTGCAACTGGCCGCCGAGAAAGCCGGCTGGGGCACGAAGGAAATGCCGGCGGGCTGGGGACGCGGAGTCGCGGTTCACACCTCCTTCGGGTCCACCGTCGCGGAGATCGTGGATGTGTCCGTCCAGGGGACAAGTTTCAAGGTGGAGCGCGTCGTTGCGGCCATCGACTGCGGCATCGCGGTGAACCCGAACGTGGTGCGCGCCCAGGTCGAGAGCGCCATCGCCTATGGCCTGTCGGCCGCGCTGGGGGATGAGGTGACCATGACCGCAGGCAATGTGGACCAGGACAACTTCCACACCTACCGCGTGCTGCGCATGGATGCCATGCCGGAAGTGGAAGTGCACATCGTGGCGTCCACCAATGCGCCTTCCGGTGTTGGCGAGCCGGGCACACCGCCCATCGCGCCAGCCGTGGCAAATGCGCTGGCGGCCATTACCGGTCAGGTGATCACGCGTCTGCCCCTCAAGCTGGCCTGATGCGGGAGGGCGTGGTCATGCACAAGGTCGTCATGATCACCGGGGCGTCATCGGGTTTCGGAGAGGCCGCTGCCCGGCGCTTTGCGCAGGACGGCTGCACCTTGATTCTGGCGGCGCGCAGTCTGGACAAACTGCAGGCCCTGGCGGCGTCGCTGGCAGGGCAGTGCAGCGTGTACGCCGCCGCGCTGGATGTGACCAGTCAGGACTCCGTGGATGCCTTCTTCGCCGCGCTGCCCGAGTCCCAGCGTGCCATCGACGTGCTGATCAACAGTGCCGGGCTGGCGCTGGGACTGGAGCCGGCCCATCGCGCCGACTTCAGTGACTGGGAAACCATGATCGATACCAATGTGACCGGCCTGCTGCGCGTGACGCGCGCGGTGCTGCCGGGCATGGTGGAGCGCAACACGGGGCACATCATCAACATCGGTTCCACGGCGGGCAGCTGGCCGTACCCTGGCGGCAATGCCTACGGCGCCACCAAGGCCTTCGTGCAGAACTTTTCCCGGGCGCTGCGTGCCGACCTGCTGGGCAAGCATGTGCGCGTCACCAGTATCGAGCCGGGCATGTCGGACACCAATTTTTCCACCGTACGCTTCAAGGGCGACGCGGCACGCGCTGACAAGGTCTATGAGGGCACCAAACCCTTGAGTGCCGACGATGTGGCGCAGATCATCCACTGGGTGAACTCGGTGCCGGCCCACGTGAACATCAACACACTCGAAGTCATGCCCACGTGTCAGGCCTGGAGTGCTCTGGGTGTCAACCGCAACATGGAGGCGGAGCAATCCGGAACACACTGATGCACGCTCTGCTTCGCTCACTGTTTGCGCCCTTGTTGAACATTCTCGAGAAGGGTGACGAACCCTACGGGTACAAGCCCTCGCACCGCAAGATATTGCTGGCAGTTGGTGCGCTGTTCCTGTTGCTGGCATGTGTATCGCTGTTCTTCGGCATGATTGCCGGGGGCGCCGGCGCTTTCCTGCCCGCCGTCGTGTTCTTTGTTGTCGGCGTGGTCTGCGTTGTCGTTGGCGCTGTGGGCAGCGAGCGGGCCGTGGCCAAACTGTGGGGCAGCCGGCCATGAGCGCGCAGTACCACGCGCTGCTGACCAGGCTGCACACGCTTTCCGACATTCAAAAGTCAGTCGCCGTGCTGTACTGGGATCGCGAGACTTTCATGCCCGTGCATGGCAATACCGGCCGCACCCAGCAGATCACCACGCTCAACCAGCTGGCGCACGAGATGGCCACCAGCACGCAGATGGCCGACCTGCTGGCGGCGGCGGAGCAGGAGCAGTCCGGCGCCGCGTACGACAGCGATGCCGCGAGTCTGCTGCGCCACGTGCGCCGGCAGTTTGATGAAGACCGCTTGTTCTCGACAGAGTTCGTGCGCCGGCGCAGCGAAGTCACAGGCGCAGCAGGGGCTGCCTGGGCCGATGCCCGCGAGCGCAACGACTTTGCCGCGTTTCGTCCGCATCTGGAAAGCGCGGTCGAGATTGCGCGGGAATCTGCAGAGATTCTTGGCTACGCCGACGAGAAGTATGATGCCCTGCTGAATCAGTACGAGCGTGGCATGAAGACGGCTGCCGTGCGCGACATCTTCGCTACGGTGAAGCGCGAGACAGTGCCCCTGATCCAGGCTATTGGCGAAAGGCTGGACGCTATCGATGACCGCATTCTTTACCAGCCGTTTGCCATCGACGCGCAGCGTACTTTCTGTCGCCAGGCGGCCGAGTCGATTGGCTACGATTTCACCCGCGGCCATCTAGCCGAAGTGCAGCATCCCTTCAGTACCAGCTTCGGACGCGACGATGTGCGCATCACCACGCGCTACCAGCCCGACTTCGCCACGTCGGCGATTTTCGCGACACTCCATGAGTCCGGTCATGCGCTCTATGAACAGGGGGTTGCAGAGGCGCTGTCCCGCACACCGCTGGCGCAGGGCACTTCGTCGGGCATTCACGAGAGCCAGTCGCGCCTCTTCGAGAATCAGGTGGGTCGCAGCCTGGGTTACTGGCAAAAACACTTCGCCACCCTGCAGGCGCATTTCCCTGCCCAGCTCGGCAATGTGCCGGTGACGCAGTTCCACCGCGCGATCAACAAGGTGCAGCCTTCGCTGATCCGTGTCGAGGCGGACGAGCTGACCTACAACATGCACATCATCCTGCGTTTTGAATTGGAACAGGCATTGGTGAATGGCGATCTGCTGGTGGCAGATCTGCCCGCCGCCTGGCGCGACGGTATGCAGGCACTGCTGGGCATCACGCCCCCCGATGACAGGCAAGGCGTGCTGCAGGATGTGCACTGGTCCCAGGCGGCATTCGGTTATTTCCCCACCTACACACTGGGCAACCTTTACGCCGCCATGTTCATGGCCGCGGCGAAACAGCAGGACATCCACATTGCCGCCGATCTGGAGCGCGGGGATGTTGCCCGACTGCTGGCCTGGCTGCGTACCCACATTCATCAGCATGGCAGCAAGTTTGATGCGCCAGAGCTGTGCCGACGTGCCACTGGTCAGGAGCTGACCGCGGTGCCCTTCGTGCAGTACGCCCGCGAGAAGTTCGGCAGGCTGTACGGACTGCCCAACTGAGAGCAACACCGCCATGAGCCTGCTCCCATTTCAGGCGCTGGCCTGCCCGCTCGACAGGCAGCCATTGCATCGCGCAGGGTCCAGTTTGCGCTGCCCGTCCGGCCACAGCTTCGACATTGCCCGCGAAGGCCATACCTACCTGCTCCCGGTGCAGAACAAGCGCTCCCGTGATCCGGGCGACAGCAAGGAGATGGTGGCCGCCAGGCGACGCTTTTTGAACGCCGGCTACTATCAGCCGATAGCCGCCGCCGTTTGCGCGGCCTTGATGAGGGATGGTCACGATGCGCCTTCCAATGCTGAGCCACTGTCGTGTCTCGATGCCGGCTGCGGCGAGGGCTACTACCTGCGCGCGCTGGCGGCTGCCACCGGGCAACCGCTGGCCTTGCTGGGACTGGACATCTCCAAGTGGGCGATACTGGCGGCCGCCAGGCAGGAACGCCTGTGCACCTGGGTAGTGGGCAGCAATGCGAACCTGCCCGTGCTGTCTCACTCTGTCGACCAGATCCTGTGCATGTTTGGATTCCCCGTCTACACGGAGTTTGCGCGGGTACTGAAGCCCGGTGGCTGCCTGCTGCAGGTGGACTCGGGTCCGGAGCATCTGCGCGAGTTGCGCGAGATCATCTACCCCACTTTGAAACCGGAGCGGGACAAGACACCACAGGTACCGGAAGGGTTTGTCCTCAAGCAGGAGAGCGCCCTGCGCTTCAGGCTGTCGCTGAGCACTTCGGATGCTATCGCCGATCTGCTGCTCATGACGCCCCATCTGTTCCGCGCCAGCGCAGAGGGAAAAGCGCATGCAGCCGCTCTGGACAGGCTCGAGCTGACCGTGGATGTGCGTCTGCAGACTCTCGAAAGACAAGCGCTCGAATAGACACAATACGCGGAAACTGCCTGTATACTGCGCTCGCGCTCCCGCCCCAGGCAGCGCATCGGATGTCCAAGTCTCGTCCCAGGAGTGTCCCTGAACATGCAACCTGTTTTCACCAACGTCGCAGTCGCTCGCGCGCTTCTGCTCTTCATTCTGGCTGCGGGTGTCTATTTCTTCATTGGGTTCCTGGTTCCGGTACTGGCAGCGTTGATCATCTGTTTCGCCAGCTGGCCGTTATACCAGCGTCTGCGGGCACGCTGTGGTGGCAGCAACAAGGTAGCCGCGTCCATCGCCGTTATTGCCATGATCCTGTGCATTCTGATTCCGCTCGCGGTTGCCTTCACCTTCGCACTGGAAGAAATCGGCACGGCAGTGAACTGGATCACCCATGCGAATCAGGAAGGCGCGCCGGTGCCCGAGTGGGTCGCGGCCCTGCCACTGGCAGGAAGCTGGCTCGCACAGCAGTGGACTTTGTATCTGGGCGAGCCGCAGCAACTGGGAGTCATCGTCAGTCTGGTAAGCGGTGAACAGATCACGGGCATTTCGCGCTGGGTGCTCAACCTCGGCTGGGACACCGCCGGCCTGTTGCTGACCCTTCTGTTCATGCTGATTACGTTGTTCTTTCTGTACAAGGATGGCCAGGCCCTGTCAGGTGAGTTGGACAATGTGGGCGAACGCGTCCTGCCGGAGCGCTGGAAGCGCTATTCGCGGGTGGTGCCGGCCACGGTGACATCCACGGTGATGGGCATGACTGTCATTGCCATTGGGGAAGGGGTGGTGCTGGGCGTGGCCTACTGGATCGCAGGCGTGCCTTCGCCGGTAGCATTCGGCGTACTGACAGGCTTCATGGCTCTGGTTCCAGGGGGCGCGCCGCTGACCTTCACTCTTATTTCGATCTATCTGGTGGGCACTGGCGACATCACTGCCGGCCTGGGTCTGCTGGCCTGGGGCACAGTTGAACTGTTCATTGTCGACAAGACACTTCGGCCGAAGCTGGTTGGTGGCCCGGTGAAGCTTCCTTTTCTCCCGACCTTTTTCGGCCTTATCGGGGGCGTGAAGACAATGGGGATTGTGGGCCTTTTCATCGGCCCGGTACTCATGGCG